>Ga0154774_1047_pt2 | contig 10921 bp, 8 predicted proteins | sample Rifle2008BG16ft_FD_105782 | JGI IMG/M metagenome (GOLD analysis project Ga0154774, IMG submission 105782) | Chloroflexi bacterium RBG_16_57_11
CGACCGGAGGCCGGGCGCCAAGCAACCTGCCCGAATCGCCGGTCTCGGTAACCGCTTCCGAACCGCCGGTGTTGCCCTCCGCGACCTCCCAACCAACGGCGCGCGACCTGTTTTGGGCCGCGCTGGCAACTCTGTCGGTTTTGGTTTTAACGATATGGGGCTGGCACCGCTGGCGCGCTGCGCGACGGGGTGGTGTTGAGGTGCTGACCTTAATCTACACGAAGGTGCGACACCTGGGTCGGCGGCTGGGCACACCGGATTACCCCGGATTGACGCCTGCGGAAGTGATTGCTGGGGTGGATTCTCAGGTCAAGCGATTGGAAGCTGCCGGGCTCTGGAAAATTGCGCTCACACCCGTAGAGGATGAGATAAAGAGTCTGGTAGGGTTATATATTGAGGCCATCTATAGCCCGATTACACCAGAACCGTCAGAAATCGATGAGGCGCACCTGATCTGGCGGAAGCTGCGTTGGAGACTGTGGCTTCTAATGATTACGCCGCGTAGGAGCGACTTTAGTCGCTCCGATTCCAGCGACTGAAGTCGCAATCTATCGTCTTACCCGCCGAAAAGCGAAAGCAGGCCAGCCGGGCCGCCGCCCGCGCCGACCGCATCCATAATTGCCACAATTTTGTCTGCGGTGATGTTCTTGCAATATTTCTGCGCCAGACCAAGCATCTCCATCGGTGAGACCTGGCAATCGAGCTCTTGGACCAGCGCAGCAAGCTTTTCCATATCCACCGTGCCGCTTTGTCCCGCGTGCAGATTTGTGCGAACGTTCATCTATCCGTCCTTTCTAGTGAATTATTTGTTGGTCCTGTTCACTTTCATGCTTAGAGTCATTTTACTTTGAATCTTGTCCGCTGGAAATACGTCATTTATATGGTTCTTTAACCTCTGGCTGGTTAATCTTGATTTGGACAGGCGTAAACCGAATTAACCTCAAGGGATAAACCGTGTAACTGAGTTGCGCCAGGTGTGCAGGGTAGCGGCGGAGGTTCTATGGCGCTTCAAAAAGCCAGAGACTGCTCTCGGGTACTTTGAACAGGCGGGTGGCGTTTTGCGAGCTGGGTCCGTACCCGCCTTGCACCCACAGGCCGGCATCAATCGCAACCTGGGTGAGATCATGTGGGGTAGAGCCCCACTGGAAATAGACAGACATTGCCTGGGGATCGTCCAGGACTTGAGATGCGTATAGGGCGATCTCGCCATCCGATGGGCGCAGCTCTCCAATAGTGGCGCGCTTAGCAACCACCCCCTCGATTCCAGTCCCGTCGCCGGCTGCGATACGCACCGTCTCGCCGGCATCGACGACCACCTCCGGCAGCCCGAAACATGCTGATCCCTGGCACAGGAAAAGCCCGCCCAGGCTGGCTGGAACATCGGTGAAATTGGTCAGCGCCACAAAGCCTTCCGGTCCGAGGCCCACCTCGTTGATAGCGAAAAATGAGCCAGACTGGCTTCTTTGTGCGATGGTGCCAGGCGTAGCGGTTGCAGCCGGCGGAGAGTGGGTGGTTAATATGCTTGCCGCAGTTGGGGTGTTGTTCTCGGTGGCAGTTCTCCCGCCCGGCGAGCTGGTGCAAGCACTCAGGGAAAGAAAAATTAGAAATAGCCCAATCAAGAGCAGACCTTTGAATTTCATACAATGGCCCATCCGGTTGTCAGACCTTAGTGGAACGATTTTACCCGATACTGGGAGGTGAGAAGGTGAGCGATTCAGGCGAGGATTTGCTCCCCACCTGAATCGCCAGAATGAAAAACGGAGCGGTATGGTTACGGCAGCGGGCAGAAACCAGGAGGTTCTGGATTGTTCCAGCCTGCTACCAGGTTGTGGAAGGCATCCAGAGCTGAATCGCCGCCTGCTACCGCAGCGTACCACATGGCCTCCAGATCTGCCAGCGAGCTAGCCGGGAAGTCAGCCGGGAAGGCCGACTCGTTCAAGTAGGCCGCAACCATGTCGCGGGCTGCCCGGCGAGCGGAATCGCTGGTGCCGCCAGAGCCAACCAGGTCCATCATGGTCAGGCCGTTGAGCCTCGGGTCGACCGGTCCGTTGTTGAAGAAGTCGTTGAACAGCGTGGTGTGGATGAACGGATTCGTGCCATTATAGACCCACTGCGGATCATTGGGCTCATTCCACAACTCCGCGCCAGCGCCGCCCTGCCAAAAGCCAGGCGTGCAGCCCTGGATGGGGATCAGCACTGAATGATCATCATCATCCGTGATGTCGTTGGGGAACGGATCCGGATGGTAAAGCACGGTGACGACGTTGACCAACGGGTTCGGTCCGTTGCTCGGGATGGTGTAATCGAAGGTGAAGTTGCAAGAGCCACCTGAAGCCAGCGTCCCGCAGCCAGCTGCTGTAGCAGTGGCGGTCAGGTCGCCCAGCACCGTGTCGGTCACGCTGTCCAGGACCAGATCCGGGCTGTCGCCTGAGCTGAGGTTGTTGATGGTGAAGCTGTAAGTGATCGTCTCACCTCTTGTTGCCGTAGACGGTCCGGTCTTGATGACCTCAACTGCTGGCTGGAAGAGGTTGGTGGAATGGCCGTCCGAGGCCGTCAGCACGTTGGGGAAGTCATCGAAGCCACATGTCATACTGACCGTGTTCAACAGCGGGTCGGGATCGCCGGCCTGCACGGTGCGTGATGTGTTGATGACCGTGTCGCCCAGCGGGAGCACGCCGCTGAAGACGGATCCTAACAGCGAGTCATTCGCCGTGCAGTTCAAAGCCGGGGTGTCGGCCGAGCTGTTGTTGGAAAGGGTGATGGTGTAATTGACCTCATCGCCCACCTTGGACAGAGTATCGCCTGTCTTATCCACCGCAATGGCAGGCTGGAACAGGTTCACCGTCCAGGAGTCGGATGCAGTCAGCACGTTACTGAACCCATATACATTACAGCTCACGCTGGCCGTATTGACATACGGATCCGGAGCGGCCGGCATCACCTGGGCCTGGTTGGTTACATCGCTATCACCTGAAGCCAGAGTCACGTCTTTGTCGATGCCCAAGGTCGGGTCCGAGATGTTGCAGATCAGGTTCGGTGTGTCAGCCGAGCTGGTGTTGTTCAGGGTCAGGGTGTAGTTGACTGTATCCCCTTCCTTCGACAAAGTCGCGTTCGCCGATTTGTCAAACGTGATCGACGGCTGGAACAGATTCACCGAGTGGTCATCCGAGGCCGTCAGCACGTTAGGGAAGCCTTCGGGCGAGCAGGTCAGCGCGACCGTGTTCACCAGCGGGTCGGGATCGCCCTGCTGAACGGTGCGCGATGTGTTGATGACCGTGTCGCCCAGCGGGAGCACGCCGTCAAAGACGGTCCCTAGCAGCGAATCACTTGCCGTGCAGTTCATAGCCGGGGTATCGACCGAGCTATTGTTGGACAGCGTGATAGTGTAATTGACGCTATCGCCGACCTTCGACAATGTATCCCCTGTCTTATCCGCTGCAACCGCCGGATAGAACAGGTTGACCGACTCGCTGTCGGAGGCTGCCAATACGTTCGGGAATCCTGTCGGCGAGCAGGATACGCTCGCTGTGTTGTTGTACGGATCCGGATCACCTGCCTGGAACGTATACGACATCGTCGTTATATCCGACGCACCCGATGCCAGCGTCACCGACTTGTTGATGCCGAGGGTCGGGTCAGAAATCGTGCAAACAAGATCCGGTGTGTCCGACGAAGATGTGTTGTTCAGCGTCAACGTGTATATCACCGAGTCACCGACTTTGCTCAAGTTTTTGCTGACACTTTTGTCAAACGTGATCGATGGCTGGAACAGGTTCACCGAGTGGTCGTCGGTACCGCTGACAGCGGATCCGCTTAAGTCAGATTTACCTCTGTAAACTACACTGACGATGTTCGGCAGCGGGTCAGCATCACCCGCCTGCACGGTGCGTCTGAGTGTGATCGTACAGGATGCACCCGGCGCCAGGCTGGCCCCGCAGGTGTTGCTCTGGACATACGAATTAACCTGGTCAACACCATTGAGCGTGATGTTGCCAAGCAGGGTATCCGTGATGTCGTCTTTGTAGAGCGTCAGGGCGCCTGTGTTCTGGATCGTGACAGTATAGTCAGCGGGGTCGCCAACTTTGGACAGAGTGTCACCGGTCTTTGTCACACTGATCGAGCATAAATTGAAATTGCCCGTCACGAAGTCCTTGAGCCGGGCATCGAACGGAGTCGAAGTGCGCGTCTCGGCGATGAAACCTGTGAAGCAGCCGGCATCGGGCACAAGTCGGGTGAGGTTGATCCCACCCTCGAAGAAGGCTCCGGTCAGAAATGTGCCAGGCGAACCCTCGTTCGCTTTGGGTGTGTAAGGCCAGGGCGCGGTCTGAGGGCTTCGGTTCACTGTACCACAAGCAGAATCGTCAAGCGATGAAGCGGGCGGACCAATACAATCAGCCGCCGCGTAGACCTGCACCAGAGCCCCATTCAACCACTTGTAAACGGTGATGCGATCGATCACACCACCCTGGCTGAAGTTGCTCTGAACCAGGATGTCGTTATTTGTGTGCACCCCACTGAATCTGAAGCCGCCACCGGCCGGGATGTTGGTCAGGCCAAAGTTTGGATCCTGGAGGAACCAGAAGCCTACCTGGGCTGACCCATTGGCAGAGAAGCGGTCCAGGCCGAAGTAGACGATCAGGTCGCCCACGTTGTTGTTGCCTGTGTCGGTGGTATTCACGTACGCGGCTGCGTAGGCGTTGGTGATGTCGTCCTTGTCGAGCGGCTCGCCCGTCTTCCACAGCCACTGGGTGATGTCAAGATCATCCTTGGAGCCGCCGCCCTGGAATTGTGTACCCCCGTCCGCACCAATATCGGGCAGTATACCCGTGAACTCTTGCGCGCTGCCGCCACCGCCATAAAGCGTGGCCCAATCGTCTCCGCCTCCAGCCTCATCTGTGGCGTTCCGATCGAGCTCGAACAACCCGAGGTCGTGGACGGCCAGGGCTGAGCCAACTAAGGTGAAGGTGAGAAGCAGCACAGAGAGAACTGCAACAATCTTCATGGAAAGGTTTCTTGTGTTCACTGTTTACTCCTCTGTAGATTAAGACTTAAACAAGAGTTAGCGTTTGGTGCGGAGAAGCAGAATGCTTACCAAACGCCGAAAGGATGGAAATAGGAGTAGTTTCGCAGCGTGTCGATAAACATCACCTCCTTCTGATAAGAAAACACCCCATGACATCCTGGTAAAAAACAAAAACCGACCCGCAGGCCGGTTTCGCCATTAGCTACTCAGCGTTCAGATTACGATCATTACGATCGATAGGGCGACCAAGCTTGAACGCTGGATCGATGCTTCCCTAGAATAGAATGAAGGTTGCTCAAGTTTTAACAATATAGTTGAAGCGATGGACTCCCATAAAAATCTCGTTAAAATTAGATAAAATATATCATATTTATAGCTTAATAATATATAATTGTCAAGTTAATTTATGACAGTGTTTGGGTCCGATTGGTAAGGATTGACGGCAGCATCAGGCGCCTTAATGCGAAGAGGGCTATCCGGTTTTCCTGGACAGCCCTCTATCACTAGGAGAAGGATGATTTGCGTATGCTTAGTTGCGCGAAGTGCGCATGCTAGCGTCGGTCAGCGCCTCCACCACCACACTGCCGTGGCGGTTGGCGACGAAGTGTTCGCCTTCCGATAAGACGTAATCCTGCGGGTCGCCTTCCTGGGTCACCCATAGAGTGCCCTTTGTAACAAAGATGGCGTCGCCGCGATCGATGCCCGCCAGCCGCTCGACCATCTGGGCGCACAGGCGGCGCTCAGGGTATTGAGTGGCTTTTTGGTCGCGGGTGGTGGTCAATTTCGAGTCAACAGTTCGTACGGTCATCTCACACCTCCAATAAACAGGGGCTTGCCTGGCTTCCATTTAGATCTTACTCCGATCTTACACTGACCATATTCTAGCAAATCCACACCAAAATAACAGATGTAGTATAATTGAATTGTATACATAACAGTCAACGTGTTTTTCAACTGTGCTGGTCGCCATTCGACTGAACTGTTTTGGTATATGCCACCAGTACAGTTCAAGCCCCGGCGATCATGGGCACACCTGGGTAGAATCCATCATCCGGTGCGTCGCTCGCTCGACGTGCAACGTACCTGGATCTCAAACTAGAACCAGGAAAATAATGCTTATGGACACATCCCCCACCAAAGACTTTCTGTACGAATCCCTGGCTGCTGACCTGACCGGGCTGATCGCCTCGGGTACTTTCCGCCCCGGCGACCGGCTTCCATCTGTGCGCCGGCTTAGCGCGCAGCGCAAGGTCAGCGTAAGCACCATCTTGCAGGCCTATATGCTGCTCGAGGACCGCGGGCTGATCGAGGCCAGGCCGCAATCCGGTTACTACGTGCGCTCTGCAGAAGGCCAGCGGTTGCCGGTTTCGCGCCACGACCCGCTGCCCGAGCCGGAAATTTCCTCCCCCGAGCCGGATCCGGCGCAGGTGGGGCTGCGTGAACTGGTGATGCATGTGCTGCGCGACAGCGAGAACCCCAACCTGGTACAGCTCGGCACAGCGCTGCCCAATCGCGATCTTCTGCCGACCAAACGGCTCAACCGCATCGTGGCGACGCTGGCGCGCGAGCAGGAAGAGCAAAGCAACGGCTACTTCTTCCCGCCTGGCTACGAGCCGCTGCGGGTGCAGATCGCCAAGCGGGCAATCGTCGCCGGCTGCAGCCTTTCACCGGCAGATATTGTCACCACCGCTGGCTGCCTGGAAGCAGTCGAGCTGTGCTTGCGCGCCGTCTGCCAGGCAGGGGATATCGTCGCCATCGAGTCGCCCACCTATTTCGGTATTTTACAAAGTATCGAAGCTTTGGGTCTGAAAGCATTGGAAATCCCCACCCACCCGCGCGATGGCATCAGTCTGGGAGCGCTGCGCTTCGCTCTGGAGCACAACCCGGTGCGTGCCTGCCTGGTGGTGTCCAACTTCAACAACCCGCTGGGGAGCTGCATGCCTGAAGAGGCCAAGCGTGAGCTGGTCGATCTGCTCGCCGCCCACGAAATCCCACTGATCGAGGATGATATCTCCGGTGAGATCTACTTCTCCGAACAGCGCCCAATCGTCGCCAAAGCTTTCGACCGAAAAGGACTGGTGCTGCTGTGCTCATCCTTCTCCAAAGACGTCTGCCCGGGCTACCGGGTGGGCTGGACTGCGCCGGGACGTTTTAAGGCGACTGTAGAGTGGCTAAAATTCGCCTCCAGCGGTACGACCGCCTCGCTGCCACAGATGGCCGTGGCCGAGTTCATCGCCTGTGGTAGCTTCGACCACCACCTGCGCCGCCTGCGCCGTGAATACGCCTTCAACGTCGAGCAGATGACCCAGGCGGTGGTACGCTGCTTCCCGGCCGGGACGCGCGTCACCCGGCCTGCCGGCGGCTTTGTACTTTGGGTACAGCTCTCCGAAATGGTAGACTCGCTGGACCTTTACCGCCAGGCGTTAAAGGTGGGCGTGACCCTGGCGCCAGGGTACATCTTCTCAGCTTCGAATAAGTATCGTAACTTCATCCGCCTGAATGCCGCCGTGTGGTCCAAAGAGGTCGAGCGGGCGATCGGTCGCCTGGGGGAGCTGGTAGATCAGGAAATTGCATAAAACCAGATTGTGATAAATTGCTCAATAAAATGCTATAATATTTTTAGAAAAACTTCAAATCCTATGGGTTGTCGTATAAACTCCTGACAACTTATGCGATTTAACCATCCTCATTATTCGATCCTTCTCTATCCTGGAAAACAGGTTAGTGAATAACCCCATTCATCGCCGAAAAAATATAATACGACGCCTTCTTTACCATCCCAGATTTCAATGCGCCTTAAAGAAGCGTATTCAAAGGGAAACAGTAGAGAAGGAGTAAAAGCATGAACAAGCTGGGCCAAATTATCCCCTTGATTGCCCCATTTCTGATGCTGTTGCCATTCGCATCCACCTCTTATTTTTCACCCTTACCTCCGAATGCAACCGAGGCGGCCAAAGAAGATGATGATGACTACCGGATTTTTCTCCCCCTGATTGGAAAAAACACCTGGCCGTCTATGTGTTATGCACCTGGTACAGAATATTACCATCCGCTCACCCCGGCAATACCAGAAATCATCCTGCAGCAGGGCACAACCATTACAGTGACCACCACTGCCGATATCATTAACGGTAATGTGTCCAGTGTTGCTGGACTTCTAGCGAATCCGGGTCCAGATGGGATTGCCTTGCGCGAAGCAATCCTGGCAACCAACAACGATCCGGGGGAATACACGATCCGTTTTTCTGCTCAACTAGATGGAACCACGATTTATACGGGGAGCGGGAGTAACCAGGACTTGCCCCCGTTACTGGGAGGCTCGGTAATCATCAATGGCGATATTGATGGTGATCTCACGCCAGATGTCACGATCGCCAACGCCAGCCCCTTCGAATATCCCTTTGGATTTAAGATCCAAAGCAGCAATAACACGCTGCACGCCCTTACATTGGAAGGCTACTTCCAGGGCGTCTTAATAAAGCCTATAACTGGAACAACCACCCATACAACCTATCATGGCATCACCATCGCCAACCTGGTGATGAATAATGTTCAGACAGGGATTAACCTGCGAACCGGACCAGACCAGGGCGCAATGGCAACGGATAATCATTGGGAAGAAATTCTTATCTATGACAATGTTTTGAATGTTGGGCAAAATGGAATGACATTTACTTTGAATAATGTAATCGGAGATCATTTAGACACTGTGGTAGTTGCTCAAAATACAATCCACGTCACCCAGAATGTTAACAGCGCGAGTTTTGGTATCCAGTTCATGGCGGGATTTTGGGCAGGTTCGAATGATAATGTGATGACGAACATTACCGTGACCGACAATTCTATACTGGGTAACTCAGATCAAGCGATTGTATTTATGTCAGGTGCAGTTGGGGCTAGCGGAAATGTTATTGACGGTGCAGTTCTATGGAACAATGAAATTCTCATCTCTGGTTCGAATTGGGCTTACGAAGCAGGTAAGATTGGTATAGATTTGATTACAGGAGACGGTGCGTCAGATTACATTGATCCTGATTATGAGCCAATCATCTATCCGGAAGATAATGTCATTAGAAATTTTGACATCATTGACAATGTAATTGAGGGTTTTGATGGCCGTGGGATGCAAATAATGGGAGGCTGCTGTGGTTCTAAGTTTAACACCATCGAGAATGTGAAAATACTGAATAACCGATTCACGGCATCGATACCTGACGTGAATTTTGATGTAACTGGAATTCTGGTCAGATCAGGTGGTGCGCGGGCCGATCATCCCACCAGCGAGAATCTGATTTCGCAGATAATGATCCAGAATAACACTTTTTCCTTAGGCCAATGGGGAAACCTGCAGAATACTCATTTTACTGCGTCAGCTATTTCTGTGAGCGGAGCCGGTGGTGGCCCCGGAGCCAACCAGAATCAGATATTTGATATATGGATTTCTCTCAATCAGATCGACAGTATTATCCCTGGGATCCATCTCATCGGTGCCTGGGAAAACTCTACCCAGAATGTCATCAGCACAGCCCACATCTACTGCAACACGATTTTCAACGCCCCAACCTACCCTGTCCGAGAACCGCCGTTAAAAGGTATTGTCCTGACCGGAGCCATCCGAGACAGCACACTCAACCGGGTGGAGAATGTAAGCCTTTTCTACAACAAGGTTGCCAGCATCTGGAATGATCTGACGGTAATTCCTAATGTGGAGAGCACTGCGACGAACAATCTGGTGAATTACACGGTTATTCCGTAGGATCCAAGCGAAGCGTGCAAAAGACATTCGGATCCAAATATTAACTCCAGAGGCTTTCTTTAAAAGCCCTGCTCAAGGCAGCCTCACTTGCCGGTGTATTGAACCGGCGCGCTCGCTGAGCACGTGGACGGTCACCACCGCTCCGGGTTGGCCACGCAGCGTCCATTCGACCCGGCCGCGGTTATCGGTGTTGCCCTCGGTCCAGAAGGCGGAAACGTCCAGCTTATTGCTGCGCCCTTCCAGGTGACCCATTTCCACCCGCCGCCGCCCGTCCACCAGGCTCACACCCTCGGGTAGCTCCAGCTCCGCCCGCACCGGCCGCACCGCTTTACGGTTCTTGCCCTGCACGCTGGTGCAGGTGGGCAGGAAACCGGCGTTTTCCACCACCAGGTTCAGGTGGTAATCGCCGCCGCCCAGTGGCTTGACTTCCAGGTGATGCAGGGACAGGCGCGGCAGCAGATCACCCAGAGCCAGGGCAAAAGGTGTGTTTCGCTCCGCCTCCGCAGCGAGGTGGCTGTGCGGCGGGTTGCGCCAGGTGTACATCATGTTCCAACCGCCCAGCTCAACTTTTCCGAGTTGCGGGTGCTCGAAGGTATACCAATCCACATAGCTTTGCGGCCCGCCGTTCTCATCGATCCATTTCAAGATCTGTAAATCCTGCTCATGAGGGTGGTCGCGATGCCATTCGATGAACTTACGTTCCTTGATGCCGGCCTCGTCGGCCAGGTCCCACAGCTCGATGGTGAAGGCGTAGGCTCCCAGGTGATCGAACATCCAATCGTCGAAGGCCCCGGTGGTGATCTCCTTGGGGTGGTACTTGAAATCATGGAAAGTCGAGACGCAGCGATAGCCGGTCAGCTTTGTGCCAATCTCCCCAATTTTCTTGTACACCCACAGGTCTTGCGTCTCCATCTCGTCATCGGCTTTGGTACTGTAGCTGCGCAGGATTACACGGCTGAAGGTGTGGTAGGTGACGGCGATGTTGATATTAGGGTGGCAAGCAATAAAATCCACCAGGGCACGGATTTCCGGCTCGGAGGCGGGGTAAGGACCGGCGCCGTGTTGCTCGCCCTCGGTGCGCCACTGGAAGGGGAAATTTCTGTTGAAATCCAGCCCTTCCAGCTGGCGGGCCTCCTTGATCA
>Ga0154774_1121_pt2 | contig 10906 bp, 10 predicted proteins | sample Rifle2008BG16ft_FD_105782 | JGI IMG/M metagenome (GOLD analysis project Ga0154774, IMG submission 105782) | Chloroflexi bacterium RBG_16_57_11
TAGCACCACCAGGTTGCGCGCCCAGGTCGACATCGGTTCAGGCAAGATCCAATGACATGCCTCGGCATAGGATCGACCGCCCGCCCGGTCCGAGCCAGTCAACCCGACCACTTCAAACCAGGGGTGCTGATCAAGAAGCTGGACGAAGCGCTGACCAACCGCGCCCGTCGCGCCCAACACAGCCACCGGTATGCGTTGTTTTTCCAATACTGTCTCCATCCATCATGATTGGTTAAATAAGGGCGATTTTACCTTAAATCGACATGGATTTCCTGACCAGATTTACCCGATACAATAAAATTGCGGCCCGCACGGGCCGCAATTATTAGCAGAATTTTTCAGACTTTGGTGCAGGCTGAATTTCAGCCGCCTTCTTTTTCATATGGCACGCCATCCGCCGCGGGCACCTGGGCGCGCCCAACTACACCCGCCAACACCACCATCGTGACGATATATGGCGTCATGAGCAGGAATTGCGAGGGGATCCTCACACCCAGAATGGCTAACCTAGTGGCCAGAGCGTCGGTAAAGCCGAACAACAACCCGGCGCCAAACGCGCCAAAAGGCATATAGTTGCCGAAGAGCATCGCTGCCAGGGAGATAAAGCCACGCCCGGCGGTCATCACTTCGTCGAAGCGCCCCACAGCCCCAAGTGTGAAGTAACCACCGGCAAATCCCGCCATCATCGAGCCGAGGAACACGGCGATGTAGCGTGTGCGGAAGACATTAATCCCTAAAGTATCGGCCGCGCGCGGGTGCTCGCCCACCGCACGGTGGCGCAGGCCCCAGCGGGTGTAGAACAAGCCGAACTGGATGAGGAACAGGAAGATGAACATCGAGTAGACGAAAACGTTGTTATTGAACAGGATCGGTCCAAAGAAGGGGATGCTCGACAACCCGGGGATTTCCCAGGGTCCAAAGGTGCCAGGATTGTTTAGCTCCTGGTAGGATTGCATGAAACGGGCAGACACGTAGGATGTCAAGCCAGTGGCGAAAATGTTGATCGCCGTGCCGGAGATAATCTGGTTAGTCTTATACTTTATGGCAAGGACACCGTGCACCAGACCGAGCACAAGGCCGGAAAGCACAGCCGCCAATAGACCAATCCAGAGGCTACCGGTAATGCTGCCGACCAGCGCGCCCGTCATTGCGCCCATCAGCATCATGCCTTCGATGGCGATGTTGATAACCCCGGCGCGCTCGCACAAGATGCCCGATAGCGCGCCCAGAGTCAACGGGACGGCTTTGGAGAGCGTCGAATTGAACAGGCCCGCCAGGTTGAGCGACTTGCCCGCTGCAGCCCAGGTGAGGAAGGCTAAGACGAACATGGCAGCCACCAGGCCGAGCACCAGGTTGGTGCGCCTGCCAAAACCTTGCGGCCGGGCAAGCTGGTAGATGCCCAGAGCCACGCAAGCGATCGCCAGGATGTTGAGCGTGAGCTGGGTGGGGATAACCAAATCCGGCATGGTAGATTTTAATCCACCGGAGGTCATGCCAAATTTGGTTACCGCGTCCGGCTCGACTGCGCGGCTAAAAAACCACCAAATGATCAGCCCCGCAGCAACAAAGATCCCACCCATCACCCGCTGGCGTGTCGGGGCAACATATTCCATTTCGCGTCGTAAAGTTGTCGTTGCCATCGTCTAGTTGCCTCCCCAACCGGTCACCATGATGCCGCCTTCGCCTTCGGCAGGCGCTTTCAAGCGATAGATCGTGCGGATAATCGCCGGGGTGGCGATGAAGACCAGGACCAGCGCCTGGAAAATGGAAATGATATCAATCGGGATACCAGCTTTGAGCTGCATGCTGGTCGCGCCGTTGCGCAAGAAGCCGAATAACAGGGCCGCGAGCACTACCCCGAGCGGGTGACTGTTGCCTAATAAGGCCAGCGCAATACTGTCAAAGCCATAGCCCGAAGAGAACGCCATAGCCAGGTTATAGTTCAAGCCCAGGACTTCGTTCCCACCAGCCATCCCGGCCAGGGCACCCGCTAAGGTCATTGCCAGGATTATCATCGCGGAGACACTCATTCCGGCATAGCGGGCGGCCCGCGGATTTGAGCCAACCGTGCGTAGATCAAAACCCCAACGAGTCTTGAACAAGAACCAGTATACCAGCCAGGCTACGAATAACGCCACAAAGAAGCCCAGGTGAAAGCGGATCGGCTCGCCGAAGAAGCGAAAAAACTTGGCCGAGTTTTCGATGGTGGGGCTGACCGGGTTGGGGGAATCCGGGCGCTTCATCAGTCCGGTGAGCAGCCAATCGCTCAGACGGAAAGCGATATAGTTCATCATGATCGTATTGATCACCTCATGCGCCCCGGTGCGGGCTTTGAGCCAACCGGGGATCATCCCCCAGATGCCACCGCCCACTGCGCCTGCCAGGAAAGCCAGCGGCATATGGATGATGCCCGGCAATCCCTTCACAGCATAGCCGACAAAAGCAGCAAAGATGGCGCCGATAAATATCTGGCCTTCGGCGCCAATGTTGAAAAGCCCGGCGCGAAAACCCAAAGCCACCGACAGGCCACCAAAGATATAAGGGGTTGAGGCTACCAGACTCTCGAAGAAGGGGTAGAACGCCTTGCGAATGGCTAGCGGGTTCCCACTTTGAAGCGCGGCGATCATCTTCTGCGGATCGCCGATCGCTCCGGTGAACAGCGCCGAGTAGGCCGTCACCAGGATATTCCAGCCTTCCTTTAGCCCCTCAATTGGCGAGACTTTCCAGGCTGCATAGAACTCCGGAGTGGTCAGGACGATGAAGATGCCGCCGATGACCAAGGCGGTAAAGATCGCCAATACCGGAATAGCCAGGGCGCGTATGATGCGCCTCATTCTAGATACATGCGGTGGGTGCCCACCGGTCGCCTCTCTTAACAGCTCTTCCTGGAGCACCTTACCAGCATTTTTTGAGTTACGGGTGTCTTTTTCAGTTGGAAGTTTTTCCTCGCCCATGGTGGGTGTCCTTTTGTAAGAGTATCACCTTGGTTGAAACCGCTTACCTAACTTTCCACCGGTTTGACCCCGGCCATCAGCAACCCCACTTTTTCTTTGGTGGCTTGCTCAGCTGTCAAGATCTCGATGATCTTCCCACGGTACATCACAGCGATCCGGTCGGAGAGGCCCATAATCTCATCCAATTCCGACGAGACAACCAGCACTGCACAACCCTCATCCCGTTTTGCGATAAGCCGCGCGTGGATGTATTCTATCGAGCCGACATCCAGACCGCGGGTTGGCTGAGAGGCAATTAGCACCCGGATCGGACGGCTAAATTCACGCGCGACAATCACCTTTTGCTGATTTCCGCCGGAGAGGGCGCCAGCAGTCGTTATGGCGCTGGGTGTACGGACATCGAACTCCTGGATCAGGCGATCTGCCTGCTCATGGATTTTCGCTTCATCCATGACTACGCCCCTGGTAAATGGCGGTTGATAGTAAGTATTCAAAACCAGATTGTCTTGAATCGGGAAAGCCAACACCAGGCCATCCCGCTGGCGATCCTCCGGAACATGAGCAGAGCCCAGCTCAGTAATCTGGCGCGGCTTGGCATTGGTAATCTCCTGTCCAACCAGAGTAACCTTCCCCGACATAGGTGGGCGCAAGCCGGTAAGCGCTTCAACCAGCTCGGTCTGGCCATTGCCCTGCACGCCTGCGATACCTAAAACTTCGCTGGCGTGCACGTCGAACGAGATGCCGTCGACCGCCACCTGATGTCGCTCATCCAGGACCACCAGGTCTTCAACCGTCATGACCGTCTCGCCTGCTTTGGCAGGGGTGCGCTCGACCTCGAGCTGGACTGCACGCCCAACCATCATTTCCGCCAGCATCGACTGGTCGGCCTCCGATGGGCGAGTGGATCCAATCACTTTACCCCGGCGGATCACGGTGATGCGGTCAGCAACATCCATCACCTCGCGCAATTTGTGGGTGATAAAAATGATCGACCTGCCCCGCTCGGTCAACGAGCGCATAATCTTGAAAAGCTCGTCGGCTTCCTGAGGGGTGAGCACGGCGGTCGGCTCGTCCAGGATGAGGATATCCGCTTCACGGTAGAGCAGCTTGATGATTTCCACCCGCTGCTGGACGCCCACTGGTAAGTCTTTGATATAAGCCTCGGGCTCAACTTGAAGCCCGTACTGTTCTGAGATCTGGCGGATCTTTTCGGCGGCTTGCTTGCGGTTTAACACCCCACCGGTCTTCACCTCTTCATCTCCCAGCATCACATTTTCTGTCACCGTGAACACCGGGACGAGCATGAAATGCTGGTGTACCATGCCAACCCCAGAGGCGATCGCATCACTGGGCGAATGAAGATCGATTGTCTTACCGCGGACTAAAATCTCACCTTGATCAGGCTGGTAAAGACCATAGAGGATGTTCATCAAGGTTGTTTTACCTGCCCCATTTTCCCCCAGTAGAGCGTGAATTTCGCCTTCTTCGAGCGTCAAATCGATATGATCATTCGCCAGAACCCCAGGGAAGCGTTTGGTAATACCTCGAAGTTCAAGGACGGTCGTCATAGGGCTCCCTCTCGCTCCAATGCTGTAAGCAGGATTTGGATTAATAAGTTTTCATATTGTACCATGAGGGTAGGCTGTGCACAAAGTTTTACAAGCGGGATTTCAACGCATATCACCCGTCTGCGGGTCTACGCCGCTGTCCACATAGCCCGCCAGCAGATCAGTCAACACCCGATCGACGAGGCGTTGGCGACCCGGGCTGAATAATGCGGCGTTACGCTCGCCCAGTGAAAGCGGCATGGACAGGTTTAAGCCACCCTCGCCGGCTAACAAGCGGGGCCAGATCTGGCGGACAGAGCCCATTTCATCCATGCCGATGCTTGCCACCCATTGGTTGGCGATCTGGGGCGGCGGTTCGCCGTTGCCGATGAGCTGGATCCCGGCTTGAGCCAGTGCTTCTAGCAGGGCAACATCCACCACACCAGGTGGGACATAAGCCGTTTTTACCGCATTACCCACCAAAGCGTCCACCACAACCTGTGGGTCGCCGCCCGGAGGGAAATCAACGAACACCGGGTATTGGATAAAGGGAGGATAAGCAGGTCGACAAAGACCGCAAAAGAATATCACTCCATTAGCGAAGCCGTTACTGGCGGCCTTTCCAGCCGGTGAATCGGTCTGGCTGATCGTCCCAACGCGCCAATCCTGAGTAATCACCGCGGCCAGATATCCCGCCAGGAAACCTTGCTGGTCCGGTCGCTCACCGCCTGCGCCGATAATGCTTAGATTGGATGTCACTTGCGCATCCGGAAATCCTTCCGCCAAAAATTGAACCTGCGGGTTTGCAGCGGCCAGGTCAGCGATGCCAGGATCGGGCGGCACTGCCACCACCAGCCGTGTATCCGGGGTAAGTAGCAAACGATCCAGGTCGGTCGCGGTTTCAAAGCTTACGCCATCCTGCTCTGCCAGCTCGCTAAGGGTGGCTTGCAGAGCAGCCGTTTTGGCGATATCGGAACCTGGCAGGGCGATTAATATCACCTGTGCGGAAGATGGCGCAGGTGTAAAAGTTGCAACAGCAACCTCAACCGGTGTTGGCTGGGTCAACGTCAGAGCTACGGTAGGTGAGATTACTGAGGTTACGACCGGCCCGCCGGAGCGGCAGGCTGGTAACCCAAGCAAAATTAAAACAGTGACGAGCAGATAATTCCTGTAACGGTGCTGAGGATGACGATAAGAACAGCTCACGATAATGCCTCCTGGTATAGACAACGCCTTCTATTTTACACGAGATGACGCGGTTATAATAGCGCTATGATCGAATTGAGCATCCCCGGACAAGGGCTGATCGAGCTCGAGCATCTGGTCTGCGATGTGAACGGCACTCTGGCTTTGGATGGGCAGCTCCTGGATAGGGTAGCACGAGCCTTGACCGATCTTCGCGACCGCCTGCAACTTCACCTGTTGACCGCGGACACACATGGACGCCAGGAGCTGATCGACCGGCAGTTAAATGTCAAAGCCGTGCGCCTCCAAATGGGTGAAGAAAGCCAGCAAAAGGCAGATTACGTTCGCCGTTTGGGTGCAGAGCGAGTGGTCGCGATCGGACAAGGCGCAAACGACGCCGGTATGTTGGAATGCTCCCGCCTGGGCATTTGCGTCTTGTCGAATGAAGGGACCGCTATCCAGGCTTTACTCGCAGCCGACCTGGTCGTGCCTAACATCTACACTGCGCTAGAAATCATCGAAAATCCACTTCGCCTGGTAGCGACGTTACGAAAATGAACTTCTCGAAAATCGAGCAAACCCCAGACAATCCCGACGACCTGCCGCCTGCGCGCAGGCGTCGCGCCCAACGTTTGCTTGCTCCCCTGGATACAGACGAGCGGGCTGATTTCATTGCCAACGTCGCCCACCGGGCTTCACCTTCGTTCGACTTTTATCTGCTTTCGCTTGTTTCAGGAGCCATATTAACGGTCGGGCTATATCTTGGCTCGCCGGCTGTGTTGGTCCTGGGCGCAGCGCTTGCGCCGCTCATGGCGCCGGTCATCAGCATCGCCCTGGGCACGGTCGTCGGATCAGGCCAGTTATTTCTGCGCAGTCTAGCGGGGCTGATCATCGGTTGCGGGCTGGCTTTCCTGGCCGGCTGGCTAGGAGGGGGTTTTTTATACCAGGGCGATGAGGCTATCCTGACCCAGGCGGTCATACACGCTCAAGTCTCCTGGCTCAATTTTCTTGTACTTGCCATCAGCGCGGTCCTGACCACAGCCGCAATCGTGCACGCAGAAAACGACCGAAACCGACTGGTCCTGGCTTTCCCCAGTGTTGCCCTGGCGTATGAGCTGTACCTCCCGCTGGTGACTGCCGGGTTCGGCCTGGGAGATAGAATACCTCATTTATGGCCCGACGGCCTGGTGGTGTTCGCATTGCACCTGTCATGGAGCATCCTGTTGGGGGCCATCACGCTGGCGATCATGGGGTTTCGCCCCCTGACCCTGTTCGGCTATACGCTGGGAGGTGCGGTAGCGCTGATTGGTGTCATCCTGGCACTGGGGCTGAGCAGCGTCAGCGCAGTGGTGGGTGCCAGGCTGGGACTGCCCACTCCTACGCCAACATTAACCCCGACGCTTACTCTCACACCGACCCTGACCTCCACCCCAATCCCACCGACTGCCACGCTTACACCCACCCTCACATTAACCATGACCCCCACGCCAACGCCCACCTTAACCCCCACCCCAACGCCGATCCTGGCAATCGTGCGCGCAGATCTGCCCGAAGGTGTACGTTTCAGGGCTGAGCCAGGTGGTGAGACGATCGGTTTCCTGGCGAATGGTACGCTTTTAATTCTACTCGATGAAACAGTCGAGATCGATGGGACCGCCTGGGAAAAAGTTCAGACTCTGGATGGCGAGGAAGGCTGGATTGTTCAGGCGTTGGTGCTGCAGGTCACCGCGACCCCGCTAGCGACCCCGTGAATCGTCCAACAGGTGTTCGGGGCGAAATGCGCCTGGGAGCAGTTCAGCAACCGTGGCTTCACGAACGACCTGTCCCTGGGCATCGGCGATCAGCACGCGGGTTTCCAATCCAAATTCGGCCAGTACCTGCCGGCAGGAGCCACAGGGGGCACCCCCATTTAGGGTGACTACTGCAATGGCGACAAATTTACATTCGCCCTCGGAAATCGCCTTGAACACGGCCACTCTCTCTGCGCACATCGTTGTCGGGTAGGCTGCGTTCTCCACATTGACCCCTGAAAAAATCTTCCCAGTGGAGGTAAGCAAGGCTGCGCCGACTGTGTAGTTGGAATACGGTGCGTAGGCGTGCCTCCGGGCTTCGATGGCCGTCCGGATCAATTCATCACGCGTGTTTTTATCCAGGGTTTTCTTCATTTTCACCATCTCGATTAGCATCAGTGTGAGTCTCAAGTGGCAGCCATCGGGCGCTAACTTTGCGAATTTGGCGAGAACTGACCTGTTCCACAGTCAGCAGCAATCTGTCCTGGCGTATCGTTTCGCCAACATTCGGCACCCGGCCCAGGCAACCATAAATATAGCCACCAAGCGAATCAGCTTCATCACTCACCAACTCACTGCCCATGATTTCGTTAAAATCATCCAGTGCAATACGTCCCAGGAAGAGATAACCATCATCTTGTAGTTTCTGGTAAGGCGCCTCTTCACTTTGATCGTATTCATCGCGAATCTCGCCAAAAATCTCTTCCACGATGTCTTCAAGGGTGACCAGACCAGCAACCCCGCCATACTCATCGACGACGATGGCCATGTGTATGCGGTGGTTGCGCATCTCGGCCATCAACTTATCCAGTTTCTTGCCTTCCGGAACAAAATATGCCGGGCGTAACAACCGGTGTAGCGTTTCCATCTGGCCAGTTTCTCGCCAGGCGCGTAGTAAATCCTTGGCATATAACAATCCCAGAGTATTGTCGACGCTTTCTTCATAAACCGGGACCCGCGAATAACCTGCCTGAAGGATCGCATCGACGGCCTGGACCAGCGGCGTTTCCACATCCAGGGCCAGCATGTCGATGCGCGGCACCATGATTTCACGCGCCACGGTGTCGCTGAGCTCGAAGATCGAATAGATCATCTGCTGCTCAGCTTTTTCGAAGACCCCTTCTTCCTGGCCGGCATCCACCAGCGATTTCAGATCATCCTCGGTGACGCCACCGGCTACTTCAACCGGACCTGGCGATCCATCGGAAATCGCCAGTGGCACCAGCAGCAAACCAACCAGCACCATCAGCAGGCGCACGAATCCGGTCAGGCGTATCGCCCAGGCATCGGTGTTGCGCGTCACGAGGCGCTCGACCGCCCATTCCAACCAGAAGACCAACAGGGCTGTTACAAAGAGGCCTAAACCGGCGGCAAGCCACGGATAGGTGACCGGGCGTGTAAAGATAAAAAGTAAGGAAATACCCGCAATCAGGAAGCGCGTCAGCACAAGCAGGAGATTCAAGCTGGCGCGCAGGCGTGGCAGCCTGCCGAGCAAACCCAGCGTGTTGTGGACCCTGGCGCCAAATTCCTCCCGTTGCATCAACAAGCGCGCCTGGGTGATCTGCAAAAAACTCGTGCGAGCGGCGATCCCGATCAGGTCGAGCGCCAGCAAAAGAATAATCCCACCTACGGCTATTAGCAGGTCAGTCACGTTTCTCCAACTTACGAATTTTTCGAGCCGGGACACCAACAGCAAGTGTAAATGGAGGGACATCCTTTGTAACCACCGCGCCGGCACCGGTCCGAGCGCCCTCCCCAAGCTTAACCGGGGCAACAAGCATGGTATCGCTCCCGAGAAACACGTTCGCAGCAATCTCCGTGTGGTTCTTATTCACGCCGTCAAAATTACACGTGATCGTGCCTGCGCCGATATTCACATTCGGACCGATCTCTGCATCACCAATATAGGAAAAATGCCCCATCTTGGTCCCAGGTCCAAGGTGGGAATTTTTTACTTCGCCGAAATTACCCACATGCACCCCTGGCTCCAGGTGGGCACCTGTGCGAAGATGACAATATGGACCGACCTGAACCTGGTCCTCCAGCCTGGCGCCTTCCAGGACCGAGGCCACCATCAAGCAGTGATTACCTACCAGACTGTCCTGCAGGACGGTATTTGGCCCCACCACACATCCCTCGCCGATCGTCGTATCCCCCAGCAAATGTGTGTTCGGCCAGATCACAGTGTCCATTCCAATGGTTACACCAGGCTCGATATAGGTCGTCGCCGGGTCGACCAGCGTAACGCCATCCAGCATCCAGCGTTGGTTGATCCGCTGGCGCATGATGGCCATTGCCTCCGCCAGATGATAGCGGGTGTTGATGCCGATGCCTTCTTCCGGATTATCGAGTAGCTCCGCTCTAACGGAGAGCCCATCCTCAACGGCGATCGCCACCAGGTCGGTCAGGTAGTATTCGCCCTTGGGCGAGAGCGGGATCCGGCGCAATGCATCCCACAACCATTTAGCGGCAAAACAGTATACGCCAACATTCAGCTCACGGATCGCCTGTTGCTCGGGGGTAGCCTGCGCTTCTTCCACAATCGCCGTAACCTGCGCTTGCTGGTCGCGCACGACGCGTCCAAAACCACGCGGGTCATCCACCAGCATGGTAAGCATCGTCATAGGGCCTGAGTGCGCTTCTTGAGACCGCACTACGCGTAGCAGCGTCTCGGCGGTCAGGAGCGGCATATCCGCATAGGTAACCACAATATTATCCGCCTCGTCACGCAGCAAGGCTTCTGCCTGCTGAACCGCGTGCCCGGTGCCAAGCTGCGGCTCTTGTAGCACAAGGCGGGCTTTGTCATTGAAGGCCTGCTCAATTTGCTGCGCGCCATGACCGATGATGACAACCGGCTGCTCCTGACACACCGCTGCGGCGATATCCAGGGCATATTGCAGCATCGGGCGACCCAAAAGGGGATGCAAGACTTTTGGCAACCTGGATTTCATGCGGGTGCCCTGCCCTGCTGCCAGAATGACCGAGCGAATATTCATCCGTGCTCCTTTGAGATCAAAAGACGAGCATCACATACCTGGACCGCGTGTGAAGCTCGTCTCTACAGGTAATTGCGTTCGTTAAAGGCTGGGGCGCCCGGATTCGAACCAGGATATACGGATCCAAAGTCCGCTGTGCTACCGTTGCACCACGCCCCAATGACCAAGTCAGGAAGCCCATCCCCATTTTTGGAGATAAAGCGAACAGAATTCTAACGTTAATCGTCTATTGGCGCAAGACCCATCTGGCGAGCTTGCTCAAATGAAATCCCATCCATACCACCAGAGAGATCGGAAGACTGGTCCAGAGCGGATTCCCAAAAGGCATCGACCTCCTCAGGCTTATGCTGCCCAGGATTGGCCTGGGTAAAGATCGCTTCCAGGTCCGTCTCCAGCGATTTATTGTCCAGTCCATGGTCGGCTGGCGCTATGGC
>Ga0154774_1058_pt10 | contig 10822 bp, 13 predicted proteins | sample Rifle2008BG16ft_FD_105782 | JGI IMG/M metagenome (GOLD analysis project Ga0154774, IMG submission 105782) | Chloroflexi bacterium RBG_16_57_11
CGGCAATGATGTGGCTGCCATTGACGCTGCTATCCAACTGGCCAAGGATGACCCTCGCCCCTCGATGATCGCTGTACGCACCGAGATAGGATTTGGCCTGCCTAACCGGGCGGGTACTGAGAAAGCCCATGGTGAGGCGCCCGGCGATGAAGAGCTTGATGGCGCCAAGCGCAAGCTGGACTGGCCGTTGTCACCACGTTTTTTCATCCCCGAGGACGTGCTGGCTTACTTCCGCCAGGCTGTCGATCGAGGTTGGCAGCTGGAGATGAACTGGCAGGCGCGCCTGGCGGCCTACCGGGCAGAGCTTCCTGAGCTAGCTGCCGAGCTGGAGCGTCGTCTGTGTAGTGAGCTTCCGACGGATTGGGAAGCGGGCTTGCCCGAGTTCCCGGCAGATCCAAAGGGGATCGCCACACGCGCTGCCTCGGGTAAAACCCTGAACGCCATCGCCGCTCGGACGCCGGAGTTGATTGGCGGCTCGGCTGACCTGGCTCCCTCCAACCTGACCTGGATCAAGGACACCCCGGCTTTTCAGCCTGGTTCTTACCAGGGGCGTAACTTTCACTTTGGTGTGCGCGAGCACGCCATGGGCGCCATCGTCAACGGGATGGCGGTGCACGGTGGGGTAATCCCCTACGGCGGCACGTTCATGATATTCTCGGATTATATGCGCCCTGCGATTCGCTTATCGGCGTTGTCACATTACCCCAGTATTTGGGTTTTCACGCATGACAGCATTGGGTTGGGCGAAGATGGTCCAACCCACCAACCGGTGGAGCATCTGGCAGCCCTCCGTGCAATTCCGGGGTTGGTGGTGCTGCGACCGGCAGATGCCAACGAGGTAGTAGAAGCCTGGAAAGTTGCCATCTCACGCCGGCATGCCCCCACCGCCCTTGTTTTCAGCCGACAGCCTGTGCCTACGCTTGACCGGAGCATCTACACCGAAGCCAGTGGCTTGCGCCGCGGCGCCTATATCCTGGCGGATATTGGCGAGCAGACTCCCGAAATTATCTTAATGGCCAGCGGCAGTGAGGTGAGCCTGATCGTCGAAGCGGCGCTCAAGCTGGCCGTCGAGGGTGTCAGCGTTCGCCTGGTGTCATTCCCCAGCTGGGAGCTATTCGCGGCCCAGGATCAAGCGTACCGCGAGGCTGTCTTGCCTCCGAAACTGGGCCCCCGGTTGGCGGTGGAAGCGGGCGTCTCCCAGGGCTGGGAGCGCTGGGTAGGCGACAAAGGGGCAGTGATCGGCATGAGCTCGTTCGGCGCATCGGCGCCTTATAAGGCGTTGTACCAAAATTTTGGCATAACGGTCGAAAATATTCTGTTAAAGGTGCGCGACCTCCTATTGGCGGGTTAAGGAAGCAGAATTATCCACAGTGACAGCTTATTCTGTGGATATTTAACCCAACAGCGCGTAAGGTTTCAGCAAGCCTTAACCTTCTTGCAGAAGCATCTTAACACGAATTACGGTATACTCTTTATACGGTATCCCAGACACCCTCAGGAGATTATTGCGGCCAAAGCTGCGCGATTTTACATTGCCTACATGGACGATGACCCTTTAACTACGATTAACCTTCCGCAAAAGGCTCTGGTAACCTTTGAGGAGCCATGTGGTAACACCGTTGTAACAACATCCGTGGTTTGGGGAGCAGCAGAGGCCTTGACCTCTCCGGAATTGGAGACCAGGTATGCGGGATTACAGCAACTGGTCGGCCAGGATGCCGTACGCCAACACCCTCTGGTTGCTTATTTGCTCATTTCTCGCTTGGTAGAGCCGGATATAGCCCTGCGCTCCCAAATTGTGGATGCGCTGGCGGAGGTTGTTGTTCCGAACGGGCGCGGCGAACCAGCGCTTGCGGCATCATATTCCACGCTCGCCACGCACCTGATGGGAATGCGAACCCGGCAGATTTATGCCTTGCTCCAGGTGGTTGCTTACGAAAAATCCAATGAGCCCAAGGTGATCGGGTTGCTGGACCACTGCTCGTTCGCCGGTGGTCACCTTTCCTGTATCCTGGCCACCCGTACCGTACCGCTCAATCTGCGTAAACTGGCGGCGTATTTCATCGGCCAGTTGGGTTATCTGGATGCCATGCCAGTTCTGGAGCGCTTCGAAGCGAGGCTCGAAGCACGCCAAAACGGCCGGAATGAGCTGGGGGGAATGGATGAAGACGACGCTGATCTTCTCTCGATGATCCGCAGCTCGCTCGGGCTGTTACGCGACCCCTGAGCTATACTTATTTTGTTTAATTCCTGAAAACCCTGAAGCTGTGTAGCACTTCTGGGTTTTTTATGCCATTCTTAGTGAGCTGGTTCGCCAAGCAACGCTCGGATGGCGGCCTCCGTGTCGTCGTATCGACCCTCCCCGATGTGGACATAGCGCACTCGCCCTTGCTTGTCTATCAAATATAAGGTAGGCCAGTAACGGTTCTTGAACGATCGCCAATTGATCCCATCGTTGTCCTGAACCACTGCATAAGGCACGTCCAGGTCGATGACAGCCTGCTTGAGATTTTTCAGATCGCGCTCATAGCTGAACTCCGGGTAATGATTGCCGATCAGCACCAGCCCCTCGGAAGCGTATCTCTCATGCCATCCCCTCAACGAGGGGATCACGTTTCGGCAATTAATTCAACCAAACGTCCACATATCGACCAAAACGACCTTGCCGCGCAAATCCGACAGGTGCAAAGAGCCTTGGCTGTTCAGCCAGACATTCCCAGCAAGCTCTGGGGCTGGACCAAGGTCAGGGTATACGGACATCACGGTTATCTCTTCAGTGTTTGATGGTTTGGATCGCTCGACAGAAGCTGTTGGTGAGAATGGGACCACTCGTGCAGACTGCGTGGATTGCGTTGATGCGACCGTCGATGTACAAGCAACCAGGATGAGCGAAAAAGCCAATAATATCCAGGGTTTCATGGGCTCCTCCATGCAGACAGGCCCATTCTACCCCGCAGATATTACGGAAATCTTGCGCGTACGTGAACAGACCGTTACGCCGGAAGCGAAACGTGGAAGGTCGTGCCTGCGCCTGGCTCGCTCTTTGCGCGGATCTCACCGCCGTGTGCCCGGACGATTCCGCGAGCGATTGCCAACCCCAATCCTGAGCCACCGGTGTTTCGATTGCGAGATTTCTCACCGCGGTAAAAGCGCTCGAAGATATGCGGCAGATCATCCGGATTGATCCCCTCACCGGTGTCGGTCACATCCATCAGTATATGACTGCCTTTTCGTAGAGCGGAAACCATCACCTCGCCGCCAGCCGGGGTATGCTGTAGAGCGTTGCCGATCAGATTATTGAGCACACGCCCAATGCGCAGCGCATCCAGCATAACGGGATCGAGGTCGAGGGCTGCCGAGCCGGTAAGCGTCACTCCGCGCTCGCTGGCCAGAGCAGAGAAACTTTCCAGCGTGTCCGAAAGCAGGTCTGACAGGGAGCAGGCTGCGGGTTGGATGACCACGCCGCCAGCATCGAGCTGCGCGACTTGAAAAAGATCGTCCAATAACAAGGAGAGATCGTTCACCTGTCGCTTGGTTGTCTGCAAATAACGCTGCACCGTTGCCGGGTCATCCACGACGCCATCGGCCAGCGCTTCGACCTGTACGCGGATCGCCGTTAGTGGCGTTTGCAGGTCATGGCTTGCCCAGGCGACCAGGTCACGGCGCAGCTGGTCGAGCTCGCGCTGTTTACGATCGGCTTCTTGCAGGCGCTCGGCCATGTGGTTGAAGCTGACAGCCAGGGCGGCGACTTCGTCTTTTCCTTCCGCGGGAGCGCGGGTGGTCAAATCGCCTCTGGCAAGTTGTTGGGCAGCCTGTTGTAGGGATTGAATGCGCCGGGTTATAGCAATCGAGACAAAATAGCCCAGCAGCATGGCAATACCCGTCGCAAAGGCCAGCAGAATCGCCCCAAGCTGCAGGTCGTGTTGGCTGACGAACATCTGTCGCGCTGCGAACCAGACGTTGATAATGGTGAGCAGGCTGGCCAGGGCGTAGCCACCGAGCAGAACAAAACGCAACGAAGGCGCGTGCTCCAGCCAGCCCAGGCGGTAGGCGACATAGCCCGCCAGCCCCGAGAGCGCCGCGGTAGTGCCCAGGAAGAGCGCCATCAGGCCTAAATCACTCATCGGCGGGTGCATGATCAGGTAAAACGCAACCAACGATAGCCCGAGAACAAGCAGCAAGCCGATGGCAAAGCGCAGTGGTAGGGAAATTCTGGAATGGATCATGGCTCAAACTTGTAGCCCACACCCCACACGGTGACGAGCCGGGTCGGGTGGGAAGCGTCTAACTCTATTTTTTCTCGTAAGCGGCGCAGGTGCACCGTGACGGTGCTGGGATCGATATATTCTGAAATGCCCCACACGCGCTCAAGCAGCTGCTGGCGGTTGAACACCTGGCGCGGATGTAGCGCCAGGAGCCAGAGCAGGTCGAACTCACGCGAGGTCAGTGTGATCTCGCGGCCCGCCAGCGTGACTAGGCGTGTTTGAGGGTCGATCGTCAGGTCGTCGTAAGTGAGGGGTTTTTCATTGTTTGATGTTTCACGTTGCAACCGTCGCATCACCGCCCGCACCCGGCTGACCAGCTCTTGCGGGCTGAACGGCTTGACGACATAATCATCTGCCCCCAGCTCCAGCCCGGCGATGCGGTCCACTTCTTCTCGGCGGGCGGTGATAAAGATGACCGGCAGGTCGCTGCGGTCGCGCAGCCAGCGTAAGATATAAAAGCCATCCACGCCGGGCAGCATCACATCGAGAATCAGCAGGTCAGGCAAGTGCTGGTCGAGCATCTCGAGCGCAGCATTGCCATCCCGCACAATCTGTACCCGGTAACCGGCGCGGCGCAGGTACAGCTCCACCACTTCGGCGATGCTGGGCTCATCTTCAACGATCAAAATCTCGGGTGTTTGCATGGCTTAACCTGAACCATTATCACCTGATTTTATTACACCCGATGGAAAATAAACATTATTAATTTATTACGAAAACTCGACTCTCATGGATGATACACATGACGCTGTGCCTCAGGTCGTAACCTCTGAATGCGAAGATGGCCTGATCGGCGGGGGGTTGCCGCCCGTTGTTGGGCTTGATTACCTGTGGTTGATATAAGGACAATGAATCGCAAGTCTGGTGACAGGTTGACCTTATAAGCGTTGCCGACAGTTGGGGCAAACCGTCTCAGAGGCCCTCACCACAAAGCCGCAGTTTCTGCAGGTGCGCGGTTGAAGATTGCCCAACGGAGCACCACAGGCAACACAATTTGCATCACCTACCGGATTGGCGGCGTGACAATATTCGCACACCAGGCGGCGCAGGCGCTCCGAGAGCTCGAAAGTGGCACCCTGGGCGTTGGCCGTATTTTCGATGATATCCCATGCCCGCTCGGCCAATTGCAGGTTTTCCACATCCTGAGCCAGGTCATCCAGGCGATGGATCAGGTTCCAGGGGTTGATCACGGTTTCCAGCAAGGTCTGTCCCAGGCTGGCCGCGACGCCATACCAGGCCTGCTGACCGATCTCCACCGCCACGCCGTCTTCAACTGAGCGCAGGGTGATCGTTAGCGCGGTTTTGCCTCCGGCGGACGGTCGGTCCCGAGTGGAGACCTGGACGGCGGTCAGCTCGCGGTCGCCAAATTGCTGTGCCCTCAGCTCTCCGCGATTGAATTCTGCGATCAGCGCTTCCGCCAGGTCAGAAGGTCCGATCTCTCCGTGAAATATGCGTTGCTCCATTTCAGCCACCTCGTTGAACCGATCAGATCGATTATAATCGCCTTTGTATGCCTACGAGACACTTATCTAAGAAAATTATCCCGGCGATGTTAGTCTTCGCCATCGGATTCCTGCTATTTCTGGCGCGGCCATCCAATAGTTTGGCTGGTTGGCTGGCGCAAATCCCTACCGGATCAATCCCGACTGTGACCGGCACGCCCATTGGCGCGCTGGTGGTCATCCTGGATAATGAACAGGGTTTTGTGAACGTGCGTGCTGGCCCGTCAACAGTGGCTTACGAGATTGTCGGTGTGCTGATTTCCGGGCAACAGGTCCCGGGTCTGGGGCGCTCGCCAGGTGGGGATTGGATCCAGGTAGCCTATCCCGGAGTACCCGGGGGCGTTGCCTGGGTGTGGGCCGACCTGGTGGAAGTACGCGGCTCGCTGCGCGTGGTCGAGCCGCCTCCGACGCCCACCCCGGCGATGACCGCTACCATCGATCCGACCCTGGCAGCCCAGTTCCTGGTGGAGGTGCCGCCCACGCGCCTGCCCACTTTTACCGAGCCGCCGCCCATTTCACAGCCAACCCTGCCAGTGGACGCGCCGATTGCTACCTCGGGCAGGTTGCCAGTTGGTCTTATCATCATAGGCCTGGCGGTGGTCGGCCTGTTTGGCACACTGGTTTCATTGCTGAGCCGCTAGTCAGCCCGGGAACAAAAAAGACCGGCGATGAGCCGGTCTTTTTTGTATAGTTTCAGAATAAGATTGGGAGCTAACCGCAGCTGCTGCAGCCGCCGCCGCTGGCTTCGCTGTCTTTGGTGCGGAACGAGCTGCCACAGCCACAGGATGAAATGGCGTTCGGGTTTTCGATTTTGAACCCGCTGCCCATCACGCTCTCGACATAATCGACGGATGCCCCGTGCAAGTAATTGATTGAGACTTCGTCCACCACTACTCGTACACCATCGAACTCTGCAACCAGATCCTCTGGACGGATATTGGCTTCCAACGCCATGCCATATTGATATCCAGAACAACCGCCTCCCGCGATGAAAACCCGCAGGGCATACTCCTGCGCTTCCAGGTTGCGTTTTACCAACAGACCGCGCACTGCTTCGGCAGCTGCGGGTGTTAAATTGATCATTTCGGATTGAACCTGTTCGTGTAGCATATCGGTCACCTCATATCTCTATATAATAACACCAATTCGACCGGTTTCTGATGAAGTTTATCATAATAAAAGAACTACGTCAATTAAAAGCTATTAACCAACCGGGACAGTGATTTAGGTGCCCGCAGCCTGTTGGGCTCGAATCCTCCAGGTATCTGCTCTATGGAAACAAGAAATAACCCAGCGCCAGCGAGGCCAGGGCAATGGTCAGATTATCAAAGTCCTGCGGGGAAATCGACTCGATAAATGTCACCACCAGGGCGATCATAGTGACCTTCACTAAATAAGTGTTGATCGGTCCCTGGAAAACGCCCGCCAGTACAAACACCGCCAAAATTAGCATGGTGAGCAGCCACCCGCCAATAAAGAACCACAGGCTGCCCATCCAGGATTTCTTTCTGTTCCAGGGGAGCTTGCGAATGCCGTAACGGCGCCCGATGATGTCTGCCATGCCATCGCCGCCGCATACCAGCATCAGGGCAACGATGCCGGTGGGTGTCTCCAGCCAGTAGAGCACAGTCACGACGACGAAAATGATGCCGTAGTACAAAGGCCCACGCAGGATCTCACGCCGATCGCCCGTGCGTGACATGGCTTCCACCGCGGACTGGTCCTTGATGACCCCCAGGCCAACCAGGGCAAACTGGGCCGTGATCGACAAGGGAACCAGCGCTGCCAGGTAGCGTGAGGTGGGGACATCGGTGAAGAGCAGCCAGCAGACCACAAACAGCGGGCCAGTTCCGATATGAATGATCTTGCGGCTCAACTGGCTGTCCACCCAACCACGATGGGCAGCAAAATCCATCAACCGCAGCCAGATCAGAGCAGCGCTAAAGGTTATGATCAAAGCCAGCAGGTTTTTTCCAAGCATGGGGCCGATTTTACCACTTCTCAACGCGTGAGCGCGAGGCAGGTGTGAGGCTGGTCTTAAATGCGTTACACCCAGAGAAATTCACCAATCGCACCCCGGGCAGGTGTCCACCCCGGCATTGACACCGATGCGCTTATACATGGTGACATCGGAAAAAGCCTCTCCCAACAGCCGGTCGTGCAGCGCCCAGGAGCGCAGGCGGATGCTGTTGGCAGCTTCGGGTTGGCGGAAAGGGGTCGAGCCATCCAACATAGCCCGCAGGTCGCCGCCTTCGGCGAAGCCATCCTGGATGCGCTCCATCAATCGGCGGCCTCTTTGGTAGGCGAAGCCATACCGCTCGAAAATGATCGCATTATGGTAATAGAGCGGCTCGTTGAAGTAAATCTCGTGTCCCAGATTGGCAATGAACCTCTCGAATGCCTGGATGGCTGGCCCAAGCATTCGCAGGCCGCGGCGGATTTGTCCAGGCGCCAAGCCAAAGCGTATGGCGGCTTCCTCAGCCGCCAGGTTACGATGGCGAGTGCCAAATTGAGTCGGGCTGCCATCCGCAGTGCGATCCACGTCAAAGCGCGGCGAGTCAGGATCATTCAGGACATAAAGCAATACATGCACATGCCCGGTGATGGTGTCTGTGATATGACCGTATAAGATCGGATCAGGAAAACCAGGCTGGTGGTAGAGCGCCATCTCCGTGTCTGAGCCATCTTCCCGACCACCCAGGTGAAGTAAACTTTCCCCCTCGCCTGTGATCAGATTGGACGCTAGTTGGAACCGTTCCAGCAGCTCAGACGGGATTAATTGAGCGTAAATCGCCCGTTTTTCTTCGGCCGGCAGCGCGTTGATAGAGCCTATCGTATGGGCCGGCAGGCGATCACTCGCCTGTGCGTCGATAATCTCGCTCGATTTCTCGTTCGGCGTCCCGTTTTGCGATGGTTTGGCGTTTATCATACAATTTCTTGCCTTTCGCCACAGCAATCTCCAGCTTGGCGCGCCCATTCTTGAGGTACATCCGCGTCGGCACAATCGTCATGCCCTTCTGGCGTACTTCGTTCCAAAGCTGGCGAATTTCTTTGCGATGCAGCAGCAGGCGGCGTGGCCGGCGCGGCTCGTGATTGAAGTGACCGGCCTGCTCGTATGGAGCGATATGAGCATCCTCCAGCCAGGCTCCCGAGCCGTCGAGGCGGATATATGCTTCCGCCAGGCTGATCTGACCGGCGCGAATGGATTTGATCTCGCTGCCCTGCAAGGCAATCCCGGCTTCGTAGCGCTCCAACAGGAAATATTCGTGGCTCGCTTTTCGGTTGGTGGCTACAACCTTGAAATTCGTTTCCATCGCTCCCATTTTAACACATTTGATGACGCGGTGCGTAATAAAACTTAAAGCGAATGCTTAGGTTGATGATTCGCCAAACACCTGCTGAACCAGCAGGCGGATCATGGACCAGTTTGGCAGCAGCACACTGGCGCCCTGGTCGGTTGTAAAGGGTGTGACCATCTCTCGAGTGATCTGGTAGCTCTCCACGCCATCCGGACCGGCGCGCAACAAGGCCAGCCCGAGGCGCGGCCACAGCCATACCGGGAGGTTTGTATCAACCGAGGCGAATAATGCCCGCACCACGCCTGGGAAGCGTGGCCATTTCAGCGGATTGGCCATATTTCTAAGCAATGCCTTAAGCATGAGCTGCCCGTGCGCCATACGGAAGAAATCGTCTGAACCGGCGCGGTGACGCACGAAAGCCAGCGCCTTGCTCCCGGTAAAGTGGTGTTTTCCCGCCGGGTAGCCTGCCATCGCTTCGGGCAGCTCGATGTTTACGCCGCCCAGCGCGTCAACCACCTCGCGAAAACCCTCGAAACGAATACGGGCGTAATAGGGTAGATCTACTCCGAAATTCCTGACGATGGTCTGTCGCACTGCAGCCGGACCACTGCCCGGCTGTTGGTTCTCGGCGAAGAAATGGGCGGTGTTGATGCGGTTTTCTCCCACGCCAGGGATGCTCACCCACAGATCGCGTGGCACCGAAACCAGTCCGACCACAGGCTTGAACGCCTCTAGAGTAGCCAGGATGATCGTATCGCTTCGGGCGACGGCGCTGCCGGGCTCGACGTAATCGATCCCCAGCAGCAAAATATTGGTCCGCCCTGGCGCGAAAAGGTACAGCAATATCGGAAGCGATAGCGCCAGCCCGGCCAACAGCGGCACGATGCAACCAGACTTAAAGCGAGGTAATCTGAGGGCGGTTTTACCACGCTTGCGGCTCTGGCGTCGCTCCAGAGGCACGTATAATCGAGGCGGCGTGGCGGTCGGCGGTTTGGGAGGGCTCCCTGCAGAAGATCCTGGCGGGCGTTGCCCGGGGGTGGGCTCTGCCGGGTAAAAATGCGCAGGCGGTGAAGATAAGGGCCGCCGGTTTGGATCAGGCCGCGGAGGCTGGACAGGAGGCGTTGGATTCATGCCGGATCAGGAGGCGCCGAACAGGCGGCGGATGGCGGCCTGGAGGTATGGGTCACTCTCCGCCGGGCTCCCCGCTGGATCGACCAGGATATCAGGCTGCAGGCCGTTTTCTCCGACTGGGGATGATAGACCGGGGATCCACCACTTCGCCGAGGTGACGTGCAGGCTGGAGCCGTCCTTCAGAGTGAAGACTAGCTGGATCGAATCTTTGCCGAAGCTTGGCTCACCGATCAATGGGGCTCGTTTTCGCGCTTGTAAGGCGCCAGCGGCTATTTCGGCGGCGCTGGCGCTCCCCTTGTTGATCAACACCGCAAGTGGCAAATCTTTGAGCGGGCCGGGCTTATCAACCTCAAAAGTCTTGACCTCCTGGCCGCGGTATTGCTGCTGCATCACAGCGCCATCGCTCAAGAATAGCTTGGCAATGTCAACACCGGCATCCAGTAAACCACCCGGGTTATCACGCAGGTCAAGTACAAAGGCCGTCGCGCCACGCTGCTGTAAATCTTCCACCGCACGCTGGATCTCACCAGGGGTGCTGGCGGCTACAACGTTGACCTTCACCACCCCCAGGCGTGGCTCATCGGAGGCCAAACGCCAGGTGACGGAGGGCAGCGCGATTTCCTGG
>Ga0154774_1090_pt16 | contig 10812 bp, 9 predicted proteins | sample Rifle2008BG16ft_FD_105782 | JGI IMG/M metagenome (GOLD analysis project Ga0154774, IMG submission 105782) | Chloroflexi bacterium RBG_16_57_11
GAGCCGCAAATCGATGAGGTCATGAAGGTCATCCAATCCTGCGGCGACCCGTGCAGCAAGATCTTGATTGCCACTGAGTAACCGGGTTACACGCCCCCGTGTACGTTTCCCTCAAGACCAAGCTCCGGCGCGATCCGCCGCATGGCTACGATCACGTTGTCCACGTGCTCCCACAACGGCACCCCGAACTCGGCAGTAGAGTTCTCGATCTCTTCCCGGCTGGCACCTGCGGCAAAGGCGCGATCCTTCCACTTCTTCTTCACAGAGGAGGCGGTCAGGTCGTGCAGCGAGCGGGAAGGCCGCACCAGCGCTACCGCCGTGATCAGCCCGGTGATCTCGTCGCAAGCCGACAGCGCCTTTTCCAGGCGCGTTTCGCGCAGCACGCCGGTGTGATCCGCATGGCTCAGGATGGCGAGGATAATTTCCTCCGGGACGCCGCGTTCCCGCAGGATCGGCACACCCGCCTGCGGGTGCTCGTCCAGCGTTGGGTGGATCTCCCAGTCAAAGTCGTGCAGCAGGCCGACCACGCGCCATTTTTCAGCCTCCTCGCCAAAGTGCTCGGCATACCAGGCCATCGCCGCTTCCACTGCCAGCATATGCCTGACCAGGTTTTCGTTTTTTACAAACTCGCGCACGATCGCCAGGGCTTCGTCTCTTTTCATTGTGCCTCCGGAGGAAATAGTGGTTCAGGGTCGCCCAGGATGGGCAGGGGGCGCGCGATATAAACATCCCACAACGCGCCCAGGGTGGCAGGGATCTCGCGTAAGTTCCAAATTGTCCGTGAAGACCGGCGGTATTGGCGCAAATCCGCCGGCACGCCCACGCCATCGATCCCCAGCTTGTTACACAGGTAAAGCGCCCGCGGCAGGTGAAATCCTTGGGTGACCAGCGTCGCTTGCCGGATACCGAAGATGTGCAGCGCGCGGTAGCAGGTGTCATAAGTTCGCCGCCCGGCGTAGTCCAGCACGATGGCTTCATTCGGCACCCCCAGCGAAAGCGCATACGTGCGCATCGCGCCGGGCTCGTCGTAATAGATCGTAGGGTTTCCGCCGCTCATGATCAGCTTCTGCACTTTTCCGGCGAAGTACAACTGCGCGGCTGCCGCCACCCGGTCGCGCAGTACTGGCGTCGGGCTGCCGTCTCGCCATAACCCCGCTCCAAAGACGATCGCCGCGCTGCGTGCGGGCGCCTCCTTGATAGAAAAGGTTTTTGGGCGGGCGTACAAACCGGTGATCAACCGTGGCAAGATCAGCGCCGCTGGGATCAGAATCAGAAGTAATAAGAGCAGGCGAGGGACCATTGTCAAGGTGCTCCTTAACATGGGCAAAATTGTACCAGAACAAGATACCTCTTGTGAGGAATCCCCGCCGCGAGTAAAATCCCTAGGCTTATGGACATTGAAAAGGCCTATCAAGAATCGCTCGACTACCTGTATAGCTTTATCGATTACAGCCTGACGCGTGGCTTTCGCAACCAGCCCGGCCTGTTTGATCTCGGCCGGATGGTCGATTTCATGGCATATCTTGGAAATCCCCATCAGGCGTATCCGATTCTGCATGTTGCCGGCACCAAAGGCAAAGGCTCGGTCTGCGCCCTATGCGCCGGCGCGCTGCAAGCTGCAGGATACACCGTTGGCCTGTACACCTCGCCTCACCTGCAAGATTACGCTGAGCGGATCCAGCTCGATCGCCGGCCTATTCCACATGCCGATCTAGTCTCACTGGTCGACGAAATCCGCCCCTATCTCGACCAGGGCACCAGGCTGACGACCTTTGAAATTACCACCGCCATCTCGTTTCTCTATTTCGCCCGCCAGGGCGCCACCGCGGTGGTAGCGGAAGTTGGTTTGGGCGGTCGGCTGGACGCAACCAACATCGTAACCCCCTTAGCTTCTGTTATTACTTCGCTGTCCTATGATCATATGCAGATACTTGGGAACACCCTGGCGGAGATCGCAGCAGAAAAAGCCGGGATTATCAAGCCGGGTGTACCGCTGGTGCTTGCCCCCCAGCTTGATGAAGCCCGGCAGGTCGTCACACGTATCGCTTCGGAGCGCGCTGCACCCTTAATTCAGGTGGGGGTCGATATCCATTTCCAGCCGATTGAACATAATCTGGATGGTCAATCCTTGTACGTGTGGAGCGCTGAGCAACAGCCCTTGTTCGACGCTTTCTACCGTGGAGCTTCGGATTGGAAGCCGCTTCGCCTGGAGATCCCTCTGTTGGGGGAGCACCAGGCCGAAAACGCTGCCGTGGCATATGCCGCCCTGCACGCCGCCAGCCAGCGCGGCCTTTGGCTTACCACCGACCATATTCGGCAGGGTTTTACCCAGGTCTCCTGGGCAGGGCGCATGGAAATCTTACAAACTCAACCGCCGGTAGTGGTTGATTCTGCTCACAACCGGGACTCGGCCGTCAAGCTGCGCCAGGCTTTGAGAGACTATTTCCCTGGCAAGCGGGTCATTTTGGTCTTTGGCGCTTCCGAAGACAAGGATTTTCCTGGGATGTTCGATGAGCTGTTACCCTTGGCCTCCCACTTAATCGTCACCCGCTCGTTCCACCCGCGCGCCGCCGATCCCGAGGAACTAATGGAGGAAGCTTCCCGTCACAGCCAACCGGTGAGCATCGTCCCCGCCATCGAGGATGCCATGGTCGCGGGGCTACAGCTGTTGGATGAGAGTAGTCTGCTCTTGGTGACGGGTAGTATTTTTATCGCCGCGGGGGCTCGTGAGACCTGGTACAATTTAAAGTTAGGCGAAGGTGGTTTACAAAAAAGTATTGATTGAGCGATCTATAACCGGGCGATCCCGGTGTGTGTAGGCTCAATTTTCGAGGAAAAAATGCGCGACGACGATTGGTACGCTGCCGACGAAGAGGAAGAATTTAGCGAGACCCTGCATCACCGCACGGAGGAGCTCTACAGTATCCCCGATGCCACCCCGGATGCTGAGGGTTTGATCGAATGTTATGTGCTGCCGTTGCGCGATACGGTAATTTTTCCGCGCATGGTTTCCCCGGTCTTCCTTTCGCAGGATTTTGCCCTGCTGGCGGCTGAAGAAGCCCAGATCAATAACCAGACAGTGATCGCCCTCACCCAACGCGACCCGGACCAGGATGACCCGGGCCCGGACGATTTCTACACCGTTGGGGTAGAGCTGGCGGTCGGCCGCCTGCTGAGCATGCCGGACAACTCCAGCTCGGCACTGGTGCAAGGCCGCCGCCGCGTGGAGGTGATTGAATTCGTCCAGGAGCGTCCGAGCCTGATTGTTCGCGCCCGGCCGGTGAACGAAACGATCGAGGTCGATCGACAGATCGATGCCACCATGCGAACGGTACTGGATATGTTCCACAAGTGTGTCCAGCTCGACCGTAGCCTGCCCGAAGAAGCATATCTGTATGCGCTCAATATCGATGACCCAGGCTGGCTGAGCGATATGATTGTCACTGCAATTGCTCCACCGCTGGCGGCGCGTTTGGAGCTGCTTTGTGTCTTGGATCCAATCGAGCGCATCAAGCGGGTGATCAACCTTCTGGCTAAGGAAGCCGACGTCCTCGAGTTGGAAGATGAGATCCATTCCCGAGCGCAAAGCGAGGTAGACCGTACACAGCGTGAATTTTACCTGCGCGAGCAAATGAAAGTCATCCAGACGGAGCTGGGTGAGGGGGATCCCTGGGCGCGCGAGCTGTATGAATTGCAGACGCGCGTCGAATCCGCCGGTCTTCCGGAAGAAGTCCAGGTGCGCGCGCTCAAAGAAGTCGAGCGCCTGACCCAGATGCCGCCGATGTCGCCTGAAGTTGGTATCATCCGCACGTACGTTGAGTGGATCCTCGAGCTGCCCTGGACGACCGCTACCGACGACAACCTGGATGTGCTGCACGCCGCCGATGTGCTGGAGCGCGATCATTATGGATTGCCACGCGCCAAGGAGCGCATCCTGGAATACATTGCCGTGCGCAGCTTGAAGCCCCGCCGCCTGCGCCAGCCGATATTGTGTTTTGTAGGCCCCCCGGGGACTGGCAAGACTTCGCTCGGTCGCTCGATTGCCGAGGCGCTTGGGCGAAATTTCGTCCGCCTGTCCCTGGGTGGGGTGCGCGACGAAGCCGAGATCCGCGGCCATCGCCGCACCTATATCGGCGCGCTTCCCGGTCGCATCTTGCAAACCATGCGCCGCGCCGGCACGGTCAATCCCCTCTTTATGCTCGATGAGGTGGATAAGCTTGGCCAGGATTTTCGCGGCGATCCCTCCTCGGCGCTGCTTGAAGTGCTCGATCCCGAGCAGAATTTTTCCTTTTCAGACCATTACCTGGAGCTGCCTTATGATCTCGCCAGGGTGATGTTTATTACCACCGCGAACACGACCAGCACCATTCCCCATGCCTTATTGGATCGCATGGAGCTGATCGAGTTTCCCGGTTACATTGAAGAAGAGAAGCTGGAGATCGCCCAAAAATTCCTCATCCCTCGCCAGTTTGAAGAAAGCGGCCTGGAAGATGGCGAGCTGCACTTTGCCGACCAGGCGCTGCAACGCGTTATCCGTGAATACACCTACGAAGCGGGTGTGCGCAATCTGGAGCGCGAGATCGGTCGCATCTGTCGCAAGGTGGCCCGGCTGAAGGCAGAAGCCAGGCGCCATCCCACCAGCATCAGCCCCGCTGCAGTGGAGCGCTTCCTCGGTCCGCCGCAATTCTTTAACCTGGAAGCCGAGCTGCAAAACGAGGTCGGCGTGGCGACTGCGGTCGCCTGGACCGAAAACGGCGGCGAGATCATGCCGGTTGAGGTGCTGCTCATGGAAGGCAAAGGCAACATGCAGATCACTGGTCAGATCGGTAATATCATGCAGGAATCGGCTCAAGCCGCCCTCTCGTTTCTGAAGTCTCGCTCCCGCCAATTTGGCATTGACCCGGAGATCTACGAGCAGGTCGATATCCACCTGCATATCCCGGAAGGCGCTATCCCAAAAGATGGCCCCAGCGCCGGTGTTACCATCTGCACGGCATTATTCTCCGCCTTCACCGGTAGGGAGGTGCTACGCGATGTGGGCATGACCGGTGAGATAACCTTGCGCGGGCGGATCCTCCCGGTGGGTGGAGTGCGCGAAAAGGTGCTCGCGGCTCACCGGGCCGGCCTGAAGACGGTCGTTCTACCCAAGAAAAATTTGAAAGACCTGGTGGATGTGCCCAAACGCGCCCGCAGCGAAATCAGGATCGTACCTGTCGAGCATATCGATCAGGTGCTTGAAGTGGCGCTTGTGCCCGTGCCAGTAGAGGAACATCCGTCGCGCCCTCGCCGGAAAAAAACCGTCACAAGCTCTGTTGAAACTCGACCGCAGGAACCCCCGCCTGATCAGCTTATAGCCAATAGCTAAAATCAAAAAGCTAAAAGCTAAATACTAAGTCGTAATCGTTCATTGGATTTAGCCACTAGCGGATCCGTTTTATGAAAACCGCCGCTCGGCTTAAAACCTCTTCCATCGATGTTCAGGCGTTGCTGGAACAGGGCATGGGACCAACCTTGCACTGGTTTCCAGCCGATGTGCCGCTTTCGCGACTGGCGGCGGTCCTGGCTGGCATGGCGAACACGCACGGTGGCACGCTCTTGTTGGGCATTGCGCCCAGATCCGCCCAAATCCTGGGTCTGTCCCACCCGCATGCCTGCCTGGATCAGGTCTTCCAGGCAGCCTTGTTGCTGGACCCGCCTCTGGTGCTGCCCGTACCGTGCCTTTCGCCGGTCACAGCCGTTGGTTCTCATCCTTCCCAGGTTCTGGTGGTTACCGTGCCGGCAGGCCTGCCCAATATATACAGCCTGGAAGGCCGCTATCTGGGTCGGGAGGGCAGCCAGACGAACCCTTTGTCGGCGCGGCAACTGCGCCACCTGCTGATGGAGCGCGGGGTGATCCAATTCGAATCGCAGGCTCCGCCCGGTGCTACCCTGGATGATCTCGACCCGCTAAAAATATCCGCCTATCTCGAGGCGTTGGGTTTGCCAGGTGGTGATGCACCGGAAGTCATCCTGCTCGGGCGCGGGTGCCTGCAGGCCACAGCGTCCAGGCCTGTTGCAGGTGACGATCGGGCGCGGCCAGGTCTGGAGATTGCTCGCTCTCAGCTCCGCCCCACGTACGCAGCTCTGCTGCTATTTGGCAAGCAGCCCCAGCGGTGGCTGCCCAACGCGATCATCCTGGCGGCGCGCTTTTCTGGGCGCACGCTCACAGATCATTTTATCAAACGCGAAATCCGTGGCGTGCTGCCCGACCAGCTCCATCAAGCCGAGGCCTTTATCCGCGATCACCTGACCCGTGAGGTGCAGCTGGTTGGTCTGGCCCATCAGGAGACGCCATTATTTCCATTAGAAGCTTTGCGCGAGCTTTTGGTGAATGCTGTAGCCCATCGGGATTACAACATCCAGGGCGATAACATCCATATCCATATGTTCGCAGACCGTATTGAGATCCACTCACCCGGCGGGTTGCCAGGCCCGATGACCCTGGATAATTTGTTGGAGGCGCGTTTTTCGCGCAATCCGGTGATCATGCAAAGCCTGGCCGACCTGGGGTTTGTCGAGCGCCTGGGATACGGGCTGAAACGCGTGGTGGAGGCCATGCTTCGGGGCGGATTACGGAAGCCGCGCTTCGAAGAAACCGCCGGGGTGTTTTGTGTCACCTTGCAGGCAGCAGGCGAATCGAGATCACGACCGGCATACTCTTCAGAGTTGAAGCCTTATCAGGATATCGATCTCAACCCACGCCAGGAGCAGGCGCTGGCGTTCTTGCTTTCCCGCCGGCGCATTACCAGCCGCGATTACCAGGAATTGTGCCCCGACGTCCATGCCGAGACGCTGCGCCGGGATCTGGTGGATCTGGTCGAGCGTGGCTTATTGATCAAAGTGGGCGATAAGCGCGCCACCTATTACATCTTGAAGCGATAATTTTTACCTTCGGGCTATTTTTCTCATACAGATACCCCGTCTCAACGAACCGAGACCAGCCGGTAGATGGCCCCGTCCATCTGAATCCCGCTCCCCAGGTGCGCCAGATACAGCTCGCCTGCCTCATCCTCGCCGAAGCTCGAAATATTGAGCGCTGCGTCAGCCAGGAGCTGGTTTTCCCATTTGCCGTTCCAGGACCGCAGTCCCCAAATTTTACCCAGGCAAAAGTCGGCGTAGAAATAGATGCCCTGCAGGGTTGGGTACTCTCGCCCCCGGTAGACGTATCCGCCGGTAATCGCACATCCTTGAGCATCTTCGATACCATGCGGATATTCCAGAACAGGAAGGATGAAATCAGGATGCGAGAGGCAGCTCTGCTCAGGGTCCGTCGCGCTGTCCGGCATATCGGTGTAGCATTGGCTGCCTTCCAGGATGTTCCAGCCGTAGTTTGCACCACCGGCATAGTTGGCGGGCTGGTAATTGATTTCCTCGCGGCTGTCTTGTCCAACATCGGTGATGTATAAGTCGCCGGTGAGACGGTCAAAAGAGAAGCGCCATGGGTTGCGTAGACCCAGCGCCCAGATTTCAGGCCGGCTGGACTGTTTCTGCACGAACGAGTTATCGGGTGGGATCCGGTAGACAGGCGACAGGTCGTCAGTAGACCCACCGGTCTCACATAATCCATGGTAGCGCTGTGAGCCGGCGCCGCCTTGACTGTAGGCGCCGCCTTCGACCTCGATGCGCAGGATTTTACCCAAGAGCGATGCAGGGTCTTGCGCCGCGTTCAGCGGGTCGCCAGCTCCACCACTGTCACCGGTTCCCAGGTACAGGTATCCGTCTGGACCAAAGGCCAACTGTCCCGCATTGTGCTCGGGGAAGGCTGAGTGTTCGAGGGACAACAGCACCTGCTCGCTTTTCGCCTCCGCCCTGTTTGGGTCGGGGCTCAAGCAGAAACGTCCCAGGACATTATCCCCATCCAGTCGAGTGTAGTAAACGTAAAAGTAGTTCTTTTGTGGAAACCCGGGTGGGAAGGCCAGTCCTAAAAGTCCCTGCTCCCCGCTGGATGTCGGCGCAGAGGCCGGAGAGAGCACCCGGTCGGTGATATCCAGAAAGGGCTCGACTTGCACGATCCCGTTCTGAATGATGCGGATGCGCCCCGGTGATTCCACCACGAACAGCCTTCCGCTGCCATCCCCGGCGTGTGTCAGATAGACCGACGCCTGAAAACCACCTGTAACCCGCTCGATTTGCAGCTCGGGCCATTCGGGCGCTGCGCCGCACGCCATGAGCAAAACACAAGCAAGCCACACGACAAAACCCAGCCGACTCATGTGATTGCTCGATGGCGGGTTTGTTGCCATTATCCATTCAGTGAAGCTACCTAGCGTGCCGGGTTGGTACTGACCAGGTGGTATATTTGCCCGGAAAGACTCACCAGATAGACCTCGCCGCTTTCATCTTCTCCGAAGCTGCTGGGTAGGTTATTCGAATCCAACAGCAGCTGGCTTTGCCAGGCGGAATTCTCGAACTTGAGCCCCCAGATTTTCCCCTGGCAGTAATCGGCGTAAAAGTAAATACCCTGCATGTCAGGGTATCCGTCTCCGCGATAGACATAGCCACCGGTGACCGAGCAGCCGTTGGAATTATTGGTCCCATGGGGGTATTCGGCGACCGGCGCCGAATAGTTCGCCGGGGCGGTACAGCCTGAGGACGGACTGTAACATAGGCTGCCTTCCAGGATATTCCAGCCATAGTTCTCTCCGCCTGGGCTGCTCGCATCTTGAAAATTGACCTCCTCCCTCGTATTTTGACCCACGTCTGCGATATACAGGTCGCCGTTCGCGCGGTCGAAGGAGAAGCGCCATGGGTTTCGCAAGCCCATCGCCCAGATTTCCGGCCGGTAGCCCGGCTGGTCAGCGAAGGGGTTGTCTGTAGGGATGCTGTATGGCAGGCCTGAATTAGAGCTAATCAGCGGTAGATAAACCTGGTAGGGCTGGTTGGGGACTGTAGATGGAAACTGGCCCTCCACGTTGATGCGCAAGATCTTCCCCAGTAACGAGTTGTGATTCTGACCATTCCCATATGGATCGCCGCCGCCTCCACCATCTCCGGGTCCAATGTAAAGATTGCCATCCGGTCCAAATACAAGCTGCCCACCATTGTGATTGGTCTGGTTCGGATGGGGAAGCTCCAGGATTTGCTTCTCGCTGGCGGTATCGGCCAGGTCTGGGTTTGGGCTGGTGCGGAAGCGCGCCACCACGTTATCCCCATCGAGCTGGGTGTAATAGACGTAAAACTGCTGGCGACGGGCGTAATCCGGTGGGAAGGCTACGCTCAACAATCCTTCCTCACCACCGGAGCGCACGTGGCCGCTAATATCCAGAAAAGGTGTCGATTGCAGGCTGCCATTCTTCACCAGCCGGATGCGCCCGGCTCGTTCAACGATGAAAATACGCCCGCTGCCATCTCCGGCATGTGTCAGGTACACCGGAGAAGCCAGGTTGCTGATATTCAATTGCTCAAGGGCAATGGTCGGCCATGCGGCTGGCGCTTCCACGTTCACAGCCTTGGGTGAGGTGGTTTTCCCCTTACCACTGGTCTGTTTTGAAAAACCTGCTGCTGACGTGATCAGGAAAAGCACGATCACGAATGCTATTCTCAAGTTATTTTTCTGCATCTCTATACCTCTAAATCATGTCCATGCAACCGTCTTTGTCGATTTGCTTCTTTGCAAAACATCCGGGAGCGCGCCTGAAGCGAATCAGTGTGTTTATTTCCTGGCCGCTGGTTACCAATATCTACTTACGAACCACCATCTCTTGCACCAGCTGGTACAACTGTCTTCCCTGCGCCTCAATCACACTCGCCTCGCTACGATTGGCGAATTTCTCACCTACACCACCATACTCGAAAGCCAGCAGCCATGGCCTCAGCCAGGCACCACACCGGATACGCCCCATCACCCACCTTAAAACCTCCCAATCAGCAGGGAGCGCAAGCAGGTGATCCTGCAGCCAGCCATTCAGGTTATGCACCCCTGCGAAATGCAGCTCACGCAGGTGTTTTACCGGTAGTTGGGACATGTATTCCTGCGCGGAGATACCCAGATGGTGTGCGCTGATCGTCGCATGCGAGATGTCCAGTAACAGCCCGCAGCCTGTCTCCTGGACCACTTGGGTAATGAACTCTGTCTCTACTGCCAGGCGCAGCAGAGTGCCAGTGGGTCGGTATGGCGCATTTTCGGCGATCACACGCTCTGCTCCAAACCGTCGTACTGCCAGCCATATATCTTCCAGTGTTTGCTCCAATACCTGCTGCCGGTGCGCCGGGTCGGTCGTATCAATCGGCATGCCCGCATAACCCTCCGGTCGCGGTTCAATGTGCAGGTTGATGTAAGGCGTGCCGGTCTGCTCTGCCAGGCGAGCAATCTTCTCCCAATCGACTTTCTTCCTCTTTCCACGCCCGGCTTTGAGGGTAAAATGTACCGCCACTTGACGCAATTCCTGCGCTTCAGAAATCATATCCGGCCAGTCGGGGCACTTGAAGCGATCCACTTCCAGGCGGTTTTCGGCGCATAGGGTTGCCGCCTGAAGAGAGTAATTTATCGCGAAGAGCATCGTCCGGGTTTCCTGTGAAGAGGTGATATTAAGTTAGACGCCGTTCACGGACAGGAGTTACTTTGATGTTGCTCGAAAGTTTCCGCAAAGCTATGTCTCCCTGATCCATCGCAAGCGGCGCGAAAATAATAGTACGGCGTTTCGGCCGGAAAGGCGACGGCTCGCAACGCGCTCAGGCTTGGATTTGCGATTGGACCGGGTGGCAAACCAGTGATTTGATACGTGTTATATGGGGAAATAACCTGTAAGTCGTCCAGGCTGAGCGGGCTTTTCC
>Ga0154774_1132_pt8 | contig 10724 bp, 12 predicted proteins | sample Rifle2008BG16ft_FD_105782 | JGI IMG/M metagenome (GOLD analysis project Ga0154774, IMG submission 105782) | Chloroflexi bacterium RBG_16_57_11
TCGCCAACCCCAAACTCAGTAAAATTACGATCGATAAGAGATGTTTCTTCGACATGTGGGCTTCACCTCTAAGGAGTTGTTGTATTAACCGGAGTGCTCACGGTCTGCTTGACAGTCCACTTAACTATGATAGAATGATCTTAGCACGCTGGAATTACAGTCATTAGTATATACTAATATTATTAATTAGTCCAGACAATTTAATTCCGTTTCTGATTTCGAGTTATGCCGCGACATTTGCATAACGCTCCATCTCTCGATCAGCGCCCGACCCACACCGTAGAAGATTACCTCATGACCATGCAGGTCATGGAGCGCGATTACGGGGAAATTGTCGCTGCACGCCTGGCGGAGATGATGGACGTCGCTCCAGCCACAGTTGCCATGACCCTCAAGCGCATGGAGCGCGACAACTGGATCACAGGCACAGGGCGTAAAGCTGTTCACCTGACCGCAACTGGGCGTCAAGCCGCCTATTCGGTCACACGCCGTCACATGCTCACTGAATGGCTGCTGCTGCGGGTTCTCAAGGTCCCGCTACCCCAGATCCACGATGAAGCCCATGGAATCGAGCATGTGATTTCCCCGAGCCTGGAGGAGCGCCTGATCGAAATCCTCGACAACCCGCCGGTCTGCCCTCATGGCAACCCCCTACCTGGCTTTGAGCACGTCGTTAGAGATTGGGTGCCGCTCACGGAGTTTACCGGGGGCGAAACGGCGATCATCCGGCGCATCCATGAATTTGCTGAAGAAAATCATGATCTGCTGATTTTTCTCATCGAAAATGGCGCCTTGCCTGGGGCTAAAATGGAGGTGCTGGATATCCTCCCCTTCAACCACACCCTGACCATCGAGATAGAAAATAAGCCCGTCACCCTGGGCTTCGCCGTAGCCCGTTACATCTTTGCCGAGCGACTCGCTCCTCAGGCATAGGCCCGGATAGATATCAGCACCACGCTGCCAACCTTAATAATCCGCACAATTTGTTCTCTCTCCTCCCGGGTCACACCCCCAATTCCCTTTTCCTCCCCACGAATTCCCCAAGTTTGATATCATTGAGAAGATTAATCATCCGAGGCGGACACTCAAAGGAGGCAAACCAGATGGAATACGATCTTGTCTTTGAAGGCGGCGGCGCCAAAGGCCTGGCATTTGTCGGCGCCTTAAAAGAATTCGAGCGCCGCGGACATCGACCGCGCCGCTTGATCGGCACCTCCGCCGGCTCGATCACCGCTTGCTTGATCGCCGCCGGGTATAGCTCGGAGGAGAACCTGGCCGCAATCGCAGAAAAAACGCCTGATGGGCGGGCACGCTTTGCCACCTTCATGGACACGCCCACGCTCTACGATGACACCATCGTGCGCGACCAGATGGGCTATTGGCTGCGGACCGAGCTGGATAACCCGGACATTCCGAACCTGATCGAGCCCGTTGTCGATAATTTAATCGAAAGCCTGGTCAAGCTGCCCCTGTTCCGCCACCTGACCTCCCTGTTTTTGTACGGCGGCTGGTACGCCGGAGATGCCTTCATAGCCTGGTTGCAGGAAAAGCTGGATGCGGGCGGACGAAATCTATCCACAACTACTCTGACCGAATTCCATGAAAAGACCGGGCGGGATCTTTCTGTCGTGGCTTCCGATCTGACCGGCAAAGAGATGCTGGTGCTCAACCACCGCACGGCGCCAGTACTGCCGACCATGTGGGCCGTGCGCATGTCGATGGGTTGCCCCTTCGCCTGGCAGGAGGTAGTCTGGAAATCAGAGTGGGGCGCATATCGCAGTCGAGACCTGAGCGGCCACCGGGTGGTCGATGGTGGGCTTCTGTCTAATTTCCCCATCGGCCTGTTCGTCACCAGCGACGAAAACATTGATGAGATCATGGGCGAAAACGTCAATTCGGAAAACGTCATTGGTTTGCTGATCGATGAGACCCTGGAGGTGCCAGGGGCAGGGCAGGCTTCGACCCAAACCTTATCTGCGCCTAGCTTGCTGAACCGGGTCGATCTGCTGGAAGCCATGATCGTGCGCATCCACGGCCTGGCGGAGACCGTGCTCTCGGCGCATGACAAATTTACCCTCTCCAAGTACAAGCATCTGGTCTGCCGCCTGCCGGCGCAGGGCATTGGCACGATGGAATTTGATATGGCCCAGCCCCGCCAGGAGGCGGTGATCCGGGCCGGCGAAGCCGCCATGGCAACCTTTTTCAGTTAGCCAATCGGTAGGGTGGGTTGTGGGAACCCACCACCTTTTTCACTACGTTTTCCTCCTCTTCCCCCGAGGCTGCATAGCAGCGCCGAAGTTCGCCGCTGTGAATGTGGTCCTCAAGTGCCCTTGTAGCCGGATCCGCTGGTCTCAACCAGTCACCACCACGGCACTTCCAGCCCTGGCTCGATAAACTTCTTCCGCATCGGAGCGTTCAGGGTACTGGGGCACGTTTTGGCTTTTTATGCGATTATGGCGAACAAGATAATATCCGAACAACCCGGTTTGCCGTTATCTATACAACTCGAAGTGAGTCAACCATGTCCAGTTCTCCAAAATCATCCGTTCGTCGAAGAGCATGTGGCTGTATTTTGATCGTGATCGCCATCCCCTTGGTGTATTATCTTCTTCAAATCGCCTTACGCACACCCCCGCTGTCGCCTCCCCAGGTGATCGCCCACCGGGGCGGGCTGGCCTATGCCCCGGAAAACACCCTGGCCGCCTTTGAGAACGCTATCGCCCAGGGTGTAGAGTGGCTGGAGTTCGATGTGCAGATGACACAGGATGGTGAGCTGGTCCTCATCCACGACGAGACGGTGGATCGCACCACCAACGGCACTGGAGCAGTCGCTGACCTGACCCGGAAACAAATTCTCCTCCTGGACGCCGGGCAGGGTCAAAAGGTCCCGACATTCCAGGAGGTGGTGGAGCTGGCAAAGGCGAGCGGGGTTAAGATCTTCCCGGAGACCAAATCGGCGCACCTGTACCCAGGCGTGGAAGAAAAAATGCTGGGAGTACTGGAAGAGACCGGCTACCAGGACCAGGCCGCCATCCAATCGTTCGAGACTGGGTCACTCGAGACGCTCCAGGGTCTCGATCCGAACCTGCGGCGCTGCGCCCTCTCCGGGCTGTGGAAGCTCAGCCTGAGGAATCCGCCCGGTGAAGCGCAGCTGGTCTGCCCCATGGCGGAGATGGTGCTGCTAAACCCCTTTATGATCCGCCAGGCGCACGCCGAAGGGCGGCAAGTATTCGTCTACTTCGGGGTGTTCGAAAATCCGTTAATGTTCAAAGCCATGCGCTTCTTCGGCGTAGATGGTCTGATGAGCGACGATCCACTGGCATTGAAAGAGGCTCTAGAATAGGTTTAGCCGATTCTGAATCACAGATCGGATCATGATAGAAGAGTAATACTCCTTTGAGCTTCGCCAGTTGCTTTAGTTTCACATCTGGCGTTAAGTAGCTTTAACGATAACTGAAGTGTTAACCATGATAGTTATCCATCGAAAAAGGCAATTGGAATGGACATTTATTATAGTGGAATTAAATTGATATTAAGAATATACCAACGGATATACTCTCAAGGTTCCCAAATCAGCGGGGACATTCCTGTGGACCCAGGGCCAAAAATTATCGCTGCTAATCACGCTAATGTCACCGATGGTTTTTACCTCCCTTTTGTATTCCGGGAAAAGCTGCATTTTTTCATCCAGGGTGATATATTTTCAGTTCCATTTTTTGGATGGATCTTAGCCAAGGGCGGGCAAATCCCAGTCTGGCCTGATCAGAAAAAAGCGGCTCTGGAAAAGGCTTGTGAGCTGTTGGCAGTTGGCAAGACGGTGGTGATCTTTCCGGAGGGGAAATTGAATCCGGGCAGCCAGCCAATGAAGGCATTCACTGGGACAGTCAGGTTATCGCTGATGACTGGTGCGGCAATTATTCCTGTCGGCTTTCATGTCCCCAGAATTCATCTCCGCGATAGGACGATACAGAAAAATGGTCAGTCCACCCTGGGTTTCTGGCAGACTGGTGGGCGTTGTTATATCCGGATCGGCAGCCCCTGGCTTCCAGGAGAGGAGATGCGTGGAAAGGTAGACGAAACCGGGCTAAGTGAACTGACCATTCACTTGATGGAAAAGATCAATTCCTTGGTCGAACTGGCTACTCTTGATTGCGATACTGAATACAAGTAAATTCTTCCCAAAGCTTATTCTTCTAGAACCGCCACTTTTCCCGTTGCGTCCACATGATCGCAAACCGCATATAATCCTTTCGTGAAGTCTATAACATCCGTGCAATCCGTTTTACAACCTCATTGAGAATACTGCTGTATAATTCATCGCATGTGAGAGATCAAGAAGGAGCAAACATGAAAACCGAACTAACCCCGACCGAAAAAAAAGAACAGCAAATTAAATTCCAGGGTGGTTCATCTGATACCGTTTACGGACTGGGTCTCATCGGCGCGTGGGTTTTCTACATCGGCCGCGCCACAACCTTCCAGGAAGGTGTTGTGGGATTTCTGAAAGGCCTTGTATGGCCGGCGTTATTAGTCTACAATTTACTTAAATTCCTGGATAAAGAGTAATCAAGAAAATTAAAAACCCGGAAAAATTAACCGCCAGCTAACAAGCATAATTCTTACTTGTCCTACACGGCGCAAGCACGATGCGGTATCCGCAGGGTGTCCACCGCAATCCGTATCTCCCTATACCCGGTAGCCGGGACCGCTGGTCCCGGTTTCCTTGGATCCGCCCTTTGCTTTCTTGCCGGCGTCATTGGTCCCAGGCTCGTATCCCCCGACTTCAGTACTATTTAAATCCATCTGCCCCATACTTAATATTTACATAATAATAATTTAACAGGAATTGTCGTAACAAGACCTCGTATCGGCTGTCTTACCTTATGTTGGATTATCTTTCGGTTTACTCAACTCGAAAGGAGGCGTTCATAAGGAAAATACGATAACCAGGTTGCGGTTTTTTCGGAGGCTTAGATCCAAAGACTTTGATTGGTCGCTGTTCAGGAGTAGAATCCTGATCTGTCTTTGGGGAGCCAATAGCGAAACCGGCCTTGACAACCGGATCAAACACTTCTGAATCAGGGAAAGGTAGAAAAATCAAGCCGATGGCTCACACCATCTAGAAAGGAAGAATCATGAATACCAGATCCAAGTTACTACACATGTTTACTATGTTGGTCCTGCTCCTGGCGGCATTTCCGGTCATGAGCGTAGCAGCCAAACCAAAAGTACCCAAGACCGATAAAAAGGTCGTCTTCTGTCACCGGAAAGGCAAGGGCAAGAGCCGCTTTGTGAGGATCAACGTCAGTAAAAAGTCTACCAAAGCCCATCTCAAACACGGCGATGGGTATCCCGGTCAAGCCGTCCCGGGCATGGAGGGAAAGTGGTTCGACGAAGCTTGTAAGGTCGTCGAAGCGACCCGAGTGACCAGTGAACCAATTACCCTGGAGTTCGAGCAGTGGGGCACTGTTTCTTGCCCTGCAGGATACTCGGTGGTTGGAGGCGGATATGAGGGTGCCACATCCAGTGTACTCTACTCCCAGCCAGCAGAGGAGGGGATAGCGCCATATCCCACCTATACCTTTTACATTTTTACTCCCCCTGAAGAGGGTTGGGCAGTACAAAACGGTCCTGATACTCAGACCCTAACCATCTACGCCGACTGCTTGCCTACGGCACCGTAAATTTGCGTACCAACAGTCGTTTTAGTTAGGGAGACAACAGACCCCTACCGTGTTAATACCTTTCCCACTAACATGCGTGACTTGGTGGGCGGCGCCAAAGCGCCGCCCACTAACTTTTGACAGACAATGCCTTATGAAGGCCCCACAACACCAGCTTGTGTATCCGATAGCGGCGAGAGCCATTTCCAGTCGGCGTAGAACAGGAATGCCACCAACAGGATCGGAAACACGAAAAGTAGCAAGTTAGGCAGAGCGTAAATGTCCCGCACAAAGAAGATCGTGAACAGCGCCGCCACGACAATGAAGGCTGCAAACCCCACCGCTGGCCGCTTCCAGGCGAAGACCAGCAGCACGATCATAATAATCGACGGGATGTTGTGCATGATGAACCCGCCTAGCAGCTGGAGCGGAGACGCCTCCATCTCGAACACATCCAGGGAGAACAGGCTGGTGAAGAAAATTATCATTATTGCCGCCAGGCGTGGCGCCCAGTGGATGATCTTCGCCAGCCGCGGGCTCACCTTTCCCTGCCTGGAGTGCTCGCGCCAGGCCACCACCAGCACATAGATCGACCCGTACAGCAGCACCAGCGGGATCGACACGATCAGGGCGTTGAGCAGCGTCATCCACCATGGTGGAGAGGATGGATCGGCGGCCAACACCCCAAAGCTGAAGGCGAGCAGCGTACCCACGTACAGCATCGCCAGGACAACCAACAAGATTCGGTTAAACGTTGATTTTTGGGTTTCCATCCTCAAGCCCTCCTTTTCGAGTGGCCGCTTACCTTCGGGAGTTAGCCCGGTATAATCAAAACAACTTAATAACGCTGAATCAGCAGGACGGAGTTATGACGATCTTAATCATTATAAACCCAATAGCCTCAATCTGTTATCGGGTAACGCTCATAGAGCGTGATTGTTACAGGCCCACTCACTATTACCGCAAGCCTATCACGCCGGGCGACTTGACTTGAATCCTGTGTGTTGCCGGGACCGCCGATTCCAGCAAACTCCAATCCTGGCCATAATAAACCGCGTGAGCTAACCTTAAGGTAAATTTATCTCTGGCAGCACCTCCCCCCAATCCAATTGCTTCCAGAAATTATCGATGCACTCCGGACACCACAGCTTTCCTTTCGGTGACGGCCATACATTTATAATTGCCTGCCCCGGACACGCCAGCCTCACCGTCGTCTCTGGCACGACCCGGGTATCATACACTTCAAGCCGGCACCCTAACGCCAGCCCGATATACGTCGCCCCGCTCATCGGCTGCTCCAGGTGCGTGACCACCCACCCCAGCATGGCTAACCCTGCCACAATAATCAGGATCAACAACCAGGTTTGCTTCCTCATAGCAACCTCACTCCTCGTACACCTACCACCCTCATCACCCATCGCGCAGAGGCTTTTCAGTCTGCCTGGCCACAAGCCAAGACAACCTGTCCCGGCAACCGACAGTAGCATATCCCGCAGGCATCCGGATGAGAATTCCTCCGAATATTCATACTATTAAGGATATGCATGAATTATTGCTCTAAGATCGATTATATCGTATCCATCAGATGATCGCATCCGCAGGTTTTCCCCAATTAAAACAGAGGATCGAATGGGATACAACTCGATACCTACGGCAATAAGAGGTCGATAATTCGCCTGCACCTTTGAATGATAGATCTTAATTCCTACTTCCATATCCCTTTTTTTGAGGTGAATTAATTTGACTTTCGATTACTTTTTTGCAATACTATAGATGTAGAGACGAGTGTCCTCTGGTCATTGGCAGGGGGTGATTGTCGTCATTACCTCAATAATGTGAGGCGGACAACCGATCTGAATGCCTGCCCTGTGAGCCGTTGAGACACCGGTCAACCCTAAACCCCGTTCTATAATAAAATATGAGGAGCCTGAACATGAAACGAAGAATTAAACAAATGCTGTGGGCCATTATCGCCATGGCTCTGGCGTTCCTTATGACCACCCAAGCGCTGGCCGCCCCAAACCCATTCATCGGAAAATGGTACAGCCTCGACCCATACGATGGCAGCCAGCAATGGCTTGCCATCGGCGGCGGCAGCCACCGCCATCCGGTGACCGGCTTCGATAAAGGCGCCAGCGTCTGCACCCCGGAAGGCGCTCCAGCGCTGGTTTCCGCACGCCTGAAAGGCTGGGGCTCGATCGATGGCCTGACTCTCACCGGCGAGATCGACGTCTGGTGTCAGTCAGGCCCATTGAAGGGTTTCCTGGGCACATACGGTCTCGAGCTTCATTACGACCCTGCTGCCGGGACAATGACCGATCCATCGGGCGCCGTTTGGGCGCGGTAGCGCCTTACGTCAGATTGGCTCCAAACATGTGAGGTGCGGCTGAATATCGCAGAAAGGAGTTAGTTCATCGAATTTCATCACCCCAAAGTTATTTCTAAGCGCGCATCTATTTCGCTTTGGCCACAAGGAGGTCTGGCATGAAAATGCGAATCGTGATGGCAGTATTGATGGCGCTCTCGCTATTGGCCTTATACGTGGCGCCCACGGAAGCCAGAGGTCGCCCTTTGAGGGTGGAGATTGTAGCAGCAACCTACATCCCGGAAGATCCAAATGAGCCAATTCTGGGAACTTTCATCGCCAACGGCCCGGCAGTTGACGCAGGGGTGCTTTGCCCGACTGGAACCACGGTTGATCTGTCGGCTCTTGGATCGGGGGGGCAAAGCAACCGCAGGCTGAACTTGCTGGTTCATAAGGAATTCACCTGCGATGATGGCAGTGGAACCTTCCAGGTGAAGCTTGAAGTCAAGCTCGATGAGCGCGGCTTTGCCAACTGGAATGTGCTCCGCGGGACGGGAGACTATGTCCACCTGGCCGGCACGGGAAAACTGGTCGGCATTCCCTTCGAAGGAGGCATTACAGATTACTACACCGGAAAAATGCACTAACTTTGGTCGGGTGGGTTTTTTCAAACCCACCCGAACCCTAATTCCCTAAATCCCCAATCCTGACTTGCCTTGCCTTCACTCCGACTTCAGCATCGATAGGGCAAACTCCCTCACGCGCCCCTCCGCCAGCTTGACGTAAGCAGTATCGATCTCAAAGCCCACGTAATGCCGCCCGGCCTTCAGAGCCGCAATTGCTGTCTGCCCACTTCCCATGAACGGGTCCAGCACCACCTCCCCGGCATAGGTGTAAAGCTGGATCAGGCGGTACGGCAGCTCCATTGGGAACGGCGCCGGGTGCCCCACCTTGCGGGCTGACTCCGCCCCGAAGGTCCACACGCTGCGGGTATACTCCAGGAACTCCTCCTTCGTGATTGTGTTCACCCGCTTGTGCAGGTTCATCCGGCGGAACGAGCCTTTTGAGAAAACCAGGATGTACTCGTGAACATCACGCAAGGTCGGGTTGCTCGCCGACCGCCAGCTCCCCCAGGCTGTCGAGGTCGCCGCGCTGGCCCCCTTATCCCAGATCACCTCGCCGCGCATCAAGAAACCCAGCTCGACCATCTGCTGGACGATAAACGCGTGCAGTGGGATATATGGCTTTCTCCCCAGGTTGGCCACGTTGATGCACGCCCGACCGCCCGGTACCAGAAGACGGTACACCTCCGCCCAGACACGCTTCAAGCGGGACAGATACACCTCCAGCGTCAGGTCTTCATCGTATTCCTTGCCCACGTTGTACGGCGGCGAAGTCACCATTAAGTGCACGCTGTTATCGGGCAGCTCCCCCATGCTCTCCGCCGAAGAGCAAAAGATGCGGTCCACTAACCCTTCAGGGATTGGATTCTCACCCTGCTCGATCGCCTGCCCTTCCGGCTGCCCCTGGTACAGCTTGCTCGAATAAAACGAAGTGGCGTCATGGCTGAACCTGCCCGCCGACCCAAACGCGCTCGTCTTTGTGCCCCGATCCTTGCTGCTCGCCATCCGTCACGCCTCCATCCGGTTCATCACTGGTATACATCGACAGTATATTGTATGCCAGCCACTTTGGCAAGCAATGCTTTCCTTATGCACCGACCGGGCAATCCATCAAGAGGTATTTATATGAAGAAGCCCTCCGGAAATTCAGTGATCGTGATGTGTTTACGGGGTAACAAATACGTAGGTTGTGGTGTCCTCGAATGGATCACCATCAACGATGCCCTTGGAATGAACGATGAGCTCGCCGGGTTTTTCCGCCCCAATCACCACATTCCAATGGCGCATCATGCCCACTGTGGGGTGTTGGCGATCGATCGAGCCAAAAGCCTGAAGATCGACCGGGAGGTTATTGATGGTCATCTCGTAGGTATGCTTAGACCATAATTCATCCAGCTTGCCGGTGTATTGGTCGTCATAGACCCCCATCGAGACATTAATGGCTTTGCCGATCAAGCTCTCGCAAACATACCTTTCCTCCTCCCCTTGTTTTCTGCACGGAAGATCTTCGCTGTTGGCAAAGACGGAATCATCTCCGGTTATGATTATGAAATCGCCGATTTTATCCCCTGGGTTGATAGCCTCGTCGGTCGGTTCCGGGATTACCTTGGCGCACCCGCTCAGAAACACCGCGCACAGCGTACACAGGATCATCAGGTAGGCAAGCGTTTTCATGTTAATGCTCCTTTTTCCTAATCTGGATGGTGGTGGTTATCGCGGTACCCTTTCGCCCCTCGCGCAGCCCCATTATCGCTGGGCGAGGTCAAGCATTGTCCGCGATCCGAAGTCCTCCACGTTAAGAGTTCTACGCGGTCGCGATTCAATACGCAGATCTCGATAATGAAGTTGGCTTTAGAGCAGGATCTGGATGATTTAGCGACGTCAGACTAAGGTCAAATTGATCTGCTTACCCCACCGTTAAATCTAACTGACCAAATAAATCGACAACACGATAACACCATTATTGCATAATTAAATCCAATAATCAATAGCCAATCCCGGCTCGAACCCAAAATATCCTGTCCATCCTTGTTAATTATCGGCCTATCCTGACCTCCCCCTCTCATTACCACATCATCACATCTCGGGTATCTCCGTGAAATCCATATGATCCGTGTACCGTATTCAATTTCA
>Ga0154774_1015_pt3 | contig 10661 bp, 8 predicted proteins | sample Rifle2008BG16ft_FD_105782 | JGI IMG/M metagenome (GOLD analysis project Ga0154774, IMG submission 105782) | Chloroflexi bacterium RBG_16_57_11
ACGCGGCGAGCTGCCCACCGCCAGCATGATCAGCCGCAGCAGCAGCTCGGTGTTGTACATGATCACCAGCACAGCACCGGCGACGATCATGAAGCCGGCAATGAAGAGCATTTCCGGCCCGCCGCTCATCTCCGGCACCCCGAAGGTCTCCTGAACGAAGCGGCTGGGAAGCGACCAGAAAAGCGTCAGCGCCAGCCCTAGTAGCGTAAAGGCGATGCGCTCGGGAAGATCGACGGTGTTCCAGGCCCGTTCGCCTCCAAAGCGTCGTAACAGCACCCGCAGCAACCCGCGTAACATCAGACCCGCGCCGATGATGACCAGGGAGACTCCCATGCTGTAGGCTGCCAAATTCGTGTTCTGTATGCCCACTGGAGTCAGGAGCAATCCCAACAACAACGTGAATGGCCCACTGGAGAAACCCAACCAAACCAGGCGCAGCAGGCTGAGCGGGAATTGGATCAGACAGGCTTTTCCAGCCCGCCAGAGGCGCAGGCGAAATAAGGCCCGAACGCCGTCGAGAAAGATCTTGAACGGCGCCAACAGGCGGTCGCGCAGGTAGCGGGGTGGGCGGGGAGGCTCCGGCAGATCGCGGATGGCGGAGACGATGTTCAGGTGGCTGACCCGGTTGGCCGAGATCAGGACGGTGATAAAGGTCACCAGCATGCCGAGAGAGTAAGACACCAACAAGCTGTTGACACTGATGTAGGGACGGATGGTGAGCCCCGATCCCGCAAAGGCCCTCCCCAGCGTCGCTGCGATGACCAGCCCGGTGAGCACACCCAAGACTACGCCCACCGCGGCAGCCATCAGATCGTAAGCTGTCCCCTCGAAGACGAACATCTCCACCAGATGGCCGCGCTGGGCGCCCACCGCCCGCGCCATGCCCATCTCGGACTTGCGCTCGGAAGCCAGCATGACGAAGATCAGGAAGATGAGCACCAGCCCGGCGGTGATGCCGAACAAGCCGGCGACGATAAAAATGGTGGTAAAGGCGCTGGCAGCCAATTCACTCTCGTCCAGCGTGTCGCGTTTGACGTCGTCCACCCCGAGATCGGATAGTTGGCCGAACAGCTCAGCCAGCCGGTCACGCAAGGGCTGGCTGCCCCAATCTACATCGGCCAGAATAGACTCGACGCGGCTCGCCAGGTCTGAATCGGCTAACAGGCTGCGTGTCTCCGGCGAGATAACCCCGGCCTGCAGGCCGTTTGCCAGGGCCAGCAAATCTGCCTGCGTGTTGCCCTTTTCCTTCTCGGCTGCCACCCGCAGCGCCTGGGCCACAGCAGGATCGCGGGCCAGCAGGGCGTAAAGCTGGGCGGTAACCTTCGGATCGCTCAATAAGCCGCGCAGGTGGGCGGTGACGGCCTGGCTGTGAACCGCGCCGCCCAAGGTATCGCCCTGGTTCGAGACGACCATCAGGTTGATCTTGCCACGCTGGTTGAATAAGACCTGGGCCTGGCGCAGGTTGAGCAGCAAGCGTGGGTCCTCACCTTGGGCGGCGATGCCGTGCACGGTATAGACCTTGGGCTTGCTGCTGACGTACAGCTCCAGCGCGTCGCCAGGCGCGGCGCCTAAGGCTTCGGCGGCGGCCTTGTTGATATAGACTTCCTGCCCGCCCAGAACCTCCAGCCTCAACGGTTGGCCGGCCAGGTCGGTGATCTCTTCGCGTGTCAGCACACCGATGTCCTCAGGGCGCAGCCCCATGACGTCGATGCTGTGCAGGCTGCGTCGGCGGGTGGTGTTCACCACCGGCACGGTTTCGTTGATGGCAGGCAGGAATTGGTCTACCAGCGAGTAGCCGGTTAGCTGGGCCGCCAGGGCTTCGTATTGGGCCATTTTGAAATACGTGTCGACCACGCTCTCGCTGCCAAAGGTCTGGGCATCACCACCCACACGGATCAGCTCGTCGATCTCACCCATGCCCTGGACGGCCTCGATGCGGATGGTGTGCGAGAGGGTATCACCGGTGATGAAGGCAGCCGTAATAATCAGGGTTGCCAGCATCAAGCCGAGGACGATCAGCGTGGATTGCGCCCGGCGGCGCGGGATCGGGCGCAGGCCGAGCTTGAAGAACACCGGGCGGCGCAAGGCCAGCAGCGCCAGGCCACCGATCACCAGAATCAGCAAGGCGCTCAGGCTGCCGGCGATGGAAGCTAATTCAAGACCAAAGAGCTTTTCCATCGATCACGGCTCCGCCACAGTCACAGGCTGCTCGCTTTCCACTAGGCCATCCCGCATCCACACGATGCGCCGGCAGCGGGCGCCTACACCCCGGTCGTGGGTTACCAGGATAAAGGTCAAACCTTGCTCCTGGTTCAGACTCACCAGGACATCCATGATCTCGTTGGCCGTTTCCGAATCCAGGTCACCGGTTGGCTCATCGGCCCACACCAGCGCCGGTCGGTTCACCAGGGCGCGTGCGATGGTGGTCCGCTGCCGCTCCCCACCGGAAAGCTCTGCCGGGCGGTGGTTGGCGCGCTCCCCCAGCCCGACCTGCGCCAGGGCTTCCAGGGCACGCTTGCGCGCCTCACGCAGCTTCACGCCGGAGACCAGCAGCGGCAGCTCGACGTTTTCCACGGCGTTCAACACCGGCAACAGGTTGTAGAACTGGAAAACGAAACCCATCCGCCGGGCGCGATAGTCGGTGCGCTCATGGTCGGACATCCCCGAAAGGGAAACTCCCTCGATGGCGATCTGGCCATCATCGGGGGTGTCCAGCCCGGAGAGACAATTGAGTAGCGTGGTCTTGCCGCAGCCGGATGGGCCCATGACGGCCAACATCTCGCCTCGCCGAACGCTCAGATCAATCCCGCGCAGCGCCGGCACACTCACCAGGCCGGTATGGTAAACCTTATGCACACCGGTCGCCTGGATAATATAGTTATCATCCATTTTTGCACCTGATGATGATTATGTAATCTTTCACATTATTATGAGGTCTTACACTTCGATGGATTATAAACCCGGAGGCGTTTTAAGGTGTGAAGTTGAAGAGGGCCACGGGTGCAAGTGTTTGGCGAAAAAAAGGATAGTATAATTTTGGTTCAGGCTTCATCGCGAAGATCAACAATCCCACACATGCATGTAAGAGATGAGCTTGAGCATGGTCGATATAATTAAGAAGGATCCCTTTAGGAGGATGATCGAATGTCCACACTGAAAGATTTGATACCGGCCGGCGTCATCGTCGGCGATGACGTGCAAAAGGTGTTTGCCTTCGCCAAAGGGCACGGGTTTGCGGTCCCCGGCGTAAATTGTACCGGGACGGATACTGTTAATGCAGCCATGGAAACGGCCTGCGAGATGAACATGCCAATCATCATCCAGTTTTCCAACGGCGGCGCGGCGTTCTACGCCGGAAAGGGCCTCAATAACGAGGGGCAACGGGCGAGCGTCGCCGGAGCGGTCGCCGCGGCGATGCACATTCACCAGCTGGCAGAAAGTTATGGGGCGCGGGTGTTGATTCACACCGATCATTGCGCCAAAAAGCTACTGCCGTGGGTGGATGGCCTGCTGGAGGCGGGTGAGGCATACTATAAGTCTCACCGCAAGCCACTCTTCAGCTCGCACATGCTGGATTTGTCGGAGGAGCCGCTGCATGAGAACATTGAAATCTGCAAGCGCTACCTGGACCGGATGAGCAAAATTGAAATGACGCTTGAGTTTGAGCTAGGTGTCACCGGAGGCGAGGAAGATGGGGTGGACAATACCGGTGTGAGCAGCTCCCGGCTGTACACGCAGCCGGAAGAGGTCGCCTACGCATATGAAGAGCTGATGAAAGTCAGCCCGCGCTTTACGGTCGCCGCAGCTTTTGGCAATGTACACGGTGTCTACAAGCCGGGTAATGTGAAGCTGCGCCCGGTGATCTTGCACAACTGCCAGGAGTATGTCCAGGAGAAGTATGGCACAGTTGAGAAGCCGCTTAACCTGGTATTCCACGGAGGTTCTGGATCGACCCGGGAGGAGATCCGGGAGGCAGTCTCATATGGCGTTATCAAGATGAACATTGACACCGACCTGCAGTGGGCCTTCTGGGATGGCATCCGGAATTACTATCATAAGAACGAAGGTTATCTGCAAGGGCAAATCGGCAACCCCAAGGGCCCGGATGAGCCGAACAAGAAGTACTATGACCCACGCACCTGGCTCCGGGCTGGGGAGGAAACCTTTAAGGTACGGTTACGGCGCTACTTCGAGGAGTTGAACATCGCCGAGGCGTAAAACAGGTGCGCTGCAGTAATCTGTTGCCGAACGATCATCGACCAGTTTGTTACAACCTAAATTTGTGACCTTACCTGTCACACCCCTATGATAGAATGGATATAGGAACAATCGTTCTATTAATTGGTGGTGTTTATGTCGCGTCTGGTAAACCGCACAGCCCGACTGCGCCAGCTCGAAGAACTGCTCCTGCTTTCACTGGACGGCCTGAGCGCAGCTGAGCTCGCTACAAAATTACTGGTAAATAGGCGCACGGTATATCGGGACATCGATTTCCTCTCCGCGCAGGGCGTCCCTCTCTGGCAAAAAGACGGGCGCTATGGCCTCAACCGCTCGCGCTACCTGGCGACAGTACGTCTGTCCTACCAGGAGGCTATCGCGTTGGTGCTGGCCGGCTTGCTGCTGGCTCGTATTCTGGACGAGCGCAACCCTCACGTCATCGCTGCCCTGCGTCGCCTCGCCACCGCTTTGCCAGATTTCCCCAGCTTGCAATTGAAGCGCGCCGCTGATCGGATAGAAGTTTATCGCAACAACCCTGCTCAGATGGCTGTTCTGGAAACCATCGTCGAAGGTTGGGGCAGTGGACGTAAAGTGCAGATCGCTTATCGTTCGCCCAGAAGCGGCGAATTGCGCCAGCGGATTATCGCTCCCTATGCCCTGGAACCAACGGCTTCGGGCATTTATATCATCTGTCACGACGAATGGGCAGAGGATGTCCGTACGTTCAAACTTGCACGGTTGGAGAGCGCCCAGTTGCTGGACGAGCTCTATGCAATTCCGCCAGACTTTGACCCGGAAGCGCACCTGGCGGGCAGTTGGGGGATCATGTCCGGCGATCAGGTGAATGAAGTCGTCTTGTGCTTTACCCCCGCAGCCAAGCCCTTCGTTGCAGAGCGTCATTGGCACCCCTCCCAACAGGTCCAGGTTACCCCTGATGGAGGCTGCCTGCTCCAGGTGCAGGTCTCCGAGCCGCTGGAAATGCAACCCTGGATTCGCAGCTGGGGGGCGCAGGTTGAGGTCATTTCCCCGGAATGGCTGAGAAAGCGCATCGCCGATGATCTCCAGCAGGCAGGGGAACAGTATCGCCATCCTACCAATGCGGCAGCTGACGATGAAGCCTAAATCAAAGCAATCCGGCAAATATCACGATGCCCGGCAGGAGAAGCTCAACTTGCAGGTATACCGTATCGATGGCGATCTGGTCGAGCTGCTTTTCTCTCCCCGTGAGATCGATCTGCGAGTGGGTGAAACTCTCACCCTGCAAGAGCGCGATACCGGGCGCAGCGTGATTGCTCAAGTGATCTCCTTCCGCTCGGCATCTTACCCCAGCTTAGTGCAAGAACAGATGCTCAATCTAGTCGGTCCTGAGCCGCTGGATGCTCCCTTGCTAGAAGCTATCGGCTACCGCCTGTTCGCGCAAGCCGGTGGAAACGGGCGCTCTGCAGAGCTGGGGAACATCAAAGTAGCCCTGGCGAAAATTCGAAAGACCGTCCCAGTTGCCAGCAACCTTTGGGAAGGGTGGGATGGCTGGATCCCCGCCCGGGAAGCAGATATTTTCCGCACACCTGACGAGGAGGTCTTTGCTAACGCCACGCGCGACCTGGGACACCCACTAAGCCTGGGTTGGACATTGGGCGGGCACACTTTCCAGGTGGAAGGGCAAGACCTGGAGAAAGTCAATGTCATCACCGGTGTGAAAGGCAGCGGAAAATCTCACCTGGCGAAAGTCATCCTTTTGCAACTCATTGAGCAAGGTGCACCCTGCATGGTGTTCGACATCAACCGCGAGTACATTCATCTGCCAAAAGCCGAGATTGATCCCCAGAGTGGAGAGATCATCCGTCGCGGCATCGTTCACTTGGAAGCCGGGGGTAACTTTCGTCTGGGGGTGCGGCAATTTGGCCTGGCGCCGCTGATGACGCTGCTCCAACGCTTCGGTCTGCCGGAAGTATCAGCCTTGCACCTTGAGAACCGGTTGGCTCGCCTATGGGAAGAAGCCGAAGCCATGGAGCGAGCAGGCCGCAGTGTGCCCTATCTGGGCCTGGACCAGCTCATCCAGATGGCGGAGGAAAACGAATTTGGTGGAGGCTCCAGCGCCACGGTTATCAACCACGCCATCCGCTCACGCCTGGATGCTCTCAAGAACACGCATATCTTCGCTCGCTCGACCTCCGAGGCGGCTTCACTGGGCAAGGCTTACCGCCAGGTGCGCGCTGGCGGGGCGTTGGTGATTGATATGTCGTCCCTATCCAACCTGGCGCGCGAAGGCTTTGTGCAGGCGATCATCGAGCTGGTCAAAGACCTGTGCCTTTGGGAGATCGAGCACGACGCCCATCGATTTCCATTCATTTTTTTCGAGGAGGCGCATCTGTACGTCTCGCGCCGCAGCATTGATTATATTGTGACCCGCGCCCGCCACCTGGGTATCACCAGCTTCTTTGTAACCAATATGATCCATGGGTTGGACGAAGCCGTGCTGCGCCAGGCGGATAACCTGTTCCTGTTGCGCATCCCTTTCGAGGATGACGTACGACATGTCAGCCGCGGAGCCGCTACCGATTACGAAACCATGGCCGCCTTCGTACGCCGGTTGAGACAGCGCCACGCACTGGTCATCGGCAATGTCACCACGCAGTACCCGCTGATCTTCGCCGTCAACCCGCTGGAAGGTGTGAACACCGCCGGCGAGACGCGTTACTTCTTTCGCAATGAGTTAGGATTAAGCAGGCCAGAATGAAATCACCCGGCGCCGTGGCGCACTACACTCGGGATTTGTTGCAGATCGACCCGCAAAGCTTACCCAAAGAGCCGTACATCAAGCCCTCTTCGTTGGCGCGAGGCTGTATGCTCTATGTGGCTTTCGAGCTGCGCGGTGAGCCCAAGCCGCCATTGGATGCCCGCATCGGGCGCATCTTGTCCGTTGGCACCGACAGCCACCGCCGTCTGCAACGCGCCCTCGGGCGCGCTTGCCTGGGGCAGGAGGTTTTCTTCGAAGTGCCTGAGTACCGCATCCATGGCTTCTGTGATGGTATCCTGTACGCCCGGCCGGACCAGATGAAGGATGAATCGGCTGCTGGATTCTGGGCGTTGGAGTTTAAGACGACCGCCTCGACCGAGTATGAAGTGATTCGCTCGGCCAACGTGCCCAAAGAGGAACATATCTTCCAGGCCCAGATCTACCTGTGGGGCCTGGATGCTTACTTTCAAGGAGCGATCCCGCTACGGGGAGCCATCATTTATTATGAGAACCGGGACACGCTGGATCACATGGCTTTCGAAATATATCCTGACCCAGAAAGCATGACAAAATTATTGGCGCGCGTGAAAACTATGCTGGAGGGCCTGGAGAACGACCAGCTCCCCCTCGAGGATATACCGCCGCCTGACCACTGGTCGCACCGCTACTGCCCTTTCCTGGGGATCTGCGAGCCAGGCCAGCGTGCTATGGAGTGGCAGGCTCAACAACCCAAGAATTTGCCAGATTCGGTGTTGGCGGATATCATCGCCAAGCGTATCGTGGCCAAAAAGGGGGCAGAGAAGATGACCGGTAAGAAAAAATCTGGTACGCGGACGCTGGCCGATCTGGCACGCGAGTTAGAATGGGAATAGTCGAGTCCGGCGATATTTTGAGATAGGTTGTTTCACTACGGGCATTGGATGACGCCCTGCGCCCACAGACAACCGCCACAGGCGGGGTGCGGCAGGGAGAAGCAGTCCTCTTCGTTGCCTTCGGACATATCGCATCCGCCGCAGTATGTGCAGGGCGCAAAGGCAAAGCTCTGCACCCGCGTACGGTAGGCCTCGTAATCCGGGTCATTCCAGATCTCGATCAAGTCCCGCTTTTCGATATTGCCGACCACATGGCGCAGGTTGAAGCGCGGTTTGCCGTGCAGGTAGCTGGTATGGCTATGCAGCAGCGGCGGGCACGGGCTGACATCCCCCTGCCAGCCGACTGCGATGGCCCCGCTCTCGATGAAGATGCACACATCATTGGCACCACCCAGGTTGTTACCGGCAAAATTTACGTTATAGCCACTGTTCAACGCTGCCAGGAAGGCCTTTTGGGTATGCTCATCCAGATCCATCTTGGGCAGGCTTAGCTTGCGCATCCAGGGTGAGGTAAGGTAAGTAATATTCTTGATCGAGCGGTCGTAGAGCTTCTCGTCGACGAATTCTTCGGTGTAGGGCAGGACGTTGGAGACCGAGAAGAACTTGGCATCCACCTGCTTACCGATACGCAGTAGAGCCGGCAAATCGGCGATGTTGCGTTTCATCATCACAAAGGCGATGCCAATGGCAGGGATCGGCCTGTGGCTGCCGCGACGCATCCGCCGGAAGCGCTTGAGGTTCTCCAGAACCTGCGGAAGCTCAGCGCCCAGCCGCACATCGGCGTAGCTCTCGGGCGTGGCGCCATCCAGCGAAACCCACAGCACATCCAGCCCGGCATCGATGAGCTGGCGCGAGATTTTTTCGTTCAACATGGTGCCGTTGGTGATCAACTCGACCCTGGCGCCAATTTGCTTGGCCCGGGCAATCCAATCGACGGCGTGAGGATGGTAAAGCGGCTCGCCCAGGCCGCCAAAAAAAATGGTTGGGACCGGAGAAAGCCGCTCCACGCTGCTCAGGAACCGCTCGAAGAGCCTCTGGCTCATCCGCCCAATGGGTTCTTCCCAGGTATTGCGCATGCAGGTGCGGCAATCCAGGTTACAGCTGCTGGTTGGCTCGATGTAGATTTTGTTCAACTGGGTGACAGGCCGGTGCAGGCGGATGTGGTGGTCACTTTGTTCAAGACGCAGGCGGGCTCCAGGCGTGACTCCCATTCCTGCAGCAACCTCGGGCGGTAAAACCAGCCTGCCCTGCTCATCTACTTCGGCCCACAGCGTTTTAATCGGCTCCATCTGCAAACTACCATTAATTAGATGCGCAATGGTTGAATTATAGACCTTCTCTTCAATCTGTCATCATGATATCTATCATCGTGCTGCGGGTCTAAAGTCATGAATATCTGGTTTTCGAAGCCCGGGATGATCGATCCGGCCTGGGGCAACACAGATGACATTCCTCACTTTCATCGATTATATATTATCGATTATAATATTTTGTGCACATACCTTCCGCGATTTAATGTCTTAACCAGCCGAAAAGATCTCTTGTCGTATCCAAAATTGGTATGACCCGGTCATCCGTTGATCTGATCTCTTGGATGAGTGCTCATAGGCGAGCCTGGGAGCATGCTCGAACCTTTTTGCATTAGCCAGCTACCTGGATAATTCCTGGCTGGAGGCCCTGACACGATTTCCCGAATCGTAAAATCCAAAGATTGCAAAGGAGCTGCGATTTCAAAAGATGAACGATCCAACGATGTTTGTCGGCGTTGATTTGGGTGGCACCCACCTGCGGGCTGCCGTTGTGGATATGGTCAGTGGTGAGGTCCTCCATCAAATTCAGGTTGACACACTGTCGCGTGAAGGCCATGAAGCTGTAATCTCCCGCATGGCGCAGCTGATCGATAAAGTAATCCTAACCAGCGGGACGCCGAAAGCGGAGGTGGGAGGGGTTGGCATTGGCGTGCCGGGCAAGCTGGACCGGGAGCGCGGTATGGTACTATTCTTGCCCAATCTCCCGGGGAACTGGCTGGATGTGCCGCTGCAAGAGCAAATTGAAAAACAGGTTGGTTTGCCGGCACACCTGCTGAACGATGCCCGCGCTATGACATTTGGCGAGTGGAAATACGGCGCCGGGCGCGGGGTGAACACCGTAGCGTGTTTTACCCTGGGCACCGGGGTAGGCGGTGGGCTGGTGGTGAATGGCAAGCTGCACCTGGAATTGGGCGGGACCGCCGGCGAGCTGGGCCACCAGGTGATCGATGTGGACGGGCCGAAATGCGGTTGTGGCAGCCGGGGATGCCTGGAGACTTATGCCTCCGGGCCGGCGATCGCGGCCGCGGGAATCAAGGCGGTGGTTCAAGGCCTCACCACACGCATCGGTGAGATGGTAGATTACGATTTGAACCGTATTACGCCGCAGGTGGTATACCAGGCGGCGCTGTCGGGGGACACGATCGCGCAGGAGATTTACCAGCGAGTAGGCCACTACCTGGGTATTGCGATCGCAAATGTCATCGTCTCCATCGGCCCGCGCAAGGTGGTTATCGGCGGTGGCGTATCCCAGGCCGGCGAGCTGCTTTTTGAACCCATCCGGCGTACGATCCGGGAGAGCGTGTTTATCACCGCCACAGAGCATATCGAAATCGTGCCAGCGCAGCTGGGGATCAATGCCGGCATCATCGGTGCAGCGGCCTGGGCTTGCGATGTTGAGACGGATCAGCACAGATAAGGCGTACGGGAAATCGATGCAAAATTACGCAGAAACGTTCGAAAACCTGTTCCGCTTTGACGGCAAGGTGGCGGTTGTGGCGGGCGGCTGTGGCGGGATCGGCTCGG
>Ga0154774_1064_pt6 | contig 10654 bp, 13 predicted proteins | sample Rifle2008BG16ft_FD_105782 | JGI IMG/M metagenome (GOLD analysis project Ga0154774, IMG submission 105782) | Chloroflexi bacterium RBG_16_57_11
AAGAAGCCCGCCGTTGCCTGGAGCCGCAGCAGCGTTCCCAGATGTATCGCGACGCCGACCGCTTGCTTACCGAAGGTGCCGTGCTGATGCCGTTGTCTTACTTTCGCCGCCACACGCTGATCAAGCCGTGGGTTAAAAATTTCCACCCCGGCATGCAGCACTTTTACTATTTGAAAGATGTGATCCTGGATCTTTGAGACCGGGTCTGGTGTTAAATCAATACAATCTGGCGCTCGCGTTCCCCTTCACGGATCAGCAATTCTGCACCCGGTCTTTCGTCGATTTGCTCTACCAATAAACCCAGCTTGATATAACGCCGCAGCACCTCTACCACGCTGGTGTGACGTTTGGTGGCTATCTTCTCCAGCTCGGCGAACAGCTCCTCTGGCATTACCAGGTTGTAGCGCTTCAAGTCTGACATACCATTTACTCCATCCATTGCCGATCGAATTAATTCGGCGGTGAAGACCTTAAACGTGCTGAAGCATGTTTCGTAATTTCGCATTAACCCGCCTTAGCGGATTTCCTGTGCCAAACGGCGGTTTCAACCGTCCTGCGAATGGCCTCAGCGCGCCGCCTCCAGCAGTTTATTCCCAATGAAGGCCACTGCTGCCCCGAAGATCAGCGCCATCGAGAGCACAGCGATCGCGATGGACAGGAAGCGCATCACGCGGTGTAACGTGCGACGCGAGGTCCAATCTGTTTTCGCCGACCACTCCGCTGGCCGGTCTTCATCGTCGCGCCCCGGCACGGAGGTCGACGGTTGGTCGGCAAACACCCACAGCAACGTCAGGCAGCACAGGCACAGCATTCCGATAAAGAGTGTTGAAGCCAATCCCGACGAGGCGGTCGAAAAAGTCTCAACCATAAGGACCTCAAAAATAGAATATGTGTTCTATGTTTAGTTTACCATTGGTCCAGGCCGCTGTCAATACATTTATCCGAACTCGTTTTTATTGTATCGTTTGTACAATAAATGTGCATTAGGTTGCGATGATGCTATAATCAATGCAGGTCGGAATCATTGTGAAAAACCTAATACAGAGCTTGCGCCGGAAATTTAAATTACCCGTTTATTCCGATGAGCTACAGCGCCAGCGTGCTAACCTGCTGGTGGCGATGCTCCACGGCGGTGTAATCCTGGTGCTGGTAAGTAGTCTGGTTACCCTGCTAACCGGCGTAACCTCATCGTGGGTGTATCTGTCTTTTGCGGCTACCCTGGTTCTGTTGCTCCTTTTTCGCCTGTGGATGCGCCACGGTTCGCTTGAGCTGATCGGTTATCTGCTCATCCAGAGCGGGCTGATACTGGTCACGGTTGTGATCGTTGTTCGTGGTACGATTCGCTCACCAACCGCGATCGCCTATCTGCTAGTGATTATCGCTGCAGGCCTGCTTCTGTATCGGCGCGCCCTGGCTGCCACGGTGGTCGCCAGTATTCTGGCGATGTTTGGGCTGGCGTTGGCTGAGGTTTTTGGCTTATTGCGTCCGGCCTGGCAATTCTCGCCACTGATCACCTGGTTCACCTACTCATCTTTCTTTGTCCTGACTGCTCTGATCCTTCGTCTTGTTTTAGAGACCACCCTGGATGCCATCCAACGAGCCCAAAACGAGCTTCACCAACGCCAGCTGGCCTTGTTTGAGCTTGCCCAAAGCGAGGAGCGCTACCGCAACTTCATCGAGCATAGTTTCGAAGGCGTTTGGCTGCTGGCCTTCGACGAGCCGATCCCGCTGGATTTGCCCCCCGAGGAACAGGTACGGCGCATACAGTACACTGGCTACATTGCTGAGTGCAATGACGCCCTGGCGCGCATGTACGGCTATCGCCACCGCGTCGATTTACTCGGTCAGCGGCTGCTCGGCCTGTATGGCGGCGCACCCAATGAGGAGAACACCCGCGCTACGCAGGCCTTGGTGCGCTCAGGCTATCGTTCCAACGAGCGTGAAACCCTGGAGGTAAGCCGTAATGGTGAGCCGGTTTATTTCCTTTATACTGGACGCGCCCTGCCAACGTGATCGTTCCAAAGCTGGTAAAAGCGTGGTTAAATGGTTGTGGGGCAGTCTCTGGCTTACACACTGATGAAACAATGAAAAGAGCTGGAGATGGCTCCAGCCCTTTTTAAAATCAGGTCGTCAATCCGCTCTTTACGGGGTATGTGTCACGGCATTGAAGGCGTTCACCTGGCCGTGACCGAAGAAGCCGTTGTATCCACTGCCGCCAGCACAATTCGCTTCGAAGGCGCTCGATGGACCAGGATAAAACGGGTTTGGCGGACAGTCCATCGAATCGGCGGTGCTGGTGATGGCCGCCTGTATGCGGCCCTGCGGCATCTTGCCGAACTGGCTCAGGATCAATGCCGCCACGCCGGCCACGTGCGGGGAGGCCATCGAAGTGCCTGAGGCAGACCCGTAGCAGGCCGACCCCGGGCCACCACAGAAATAGTACGGGATGGTCGAGAGGATGCTGCCACTCGGGAAAACAGGTTGCGGTCTCTGGAAGACGTTGTCGCCGCCCGGGGCAACCACCTGAGCCACACCGACGCCGTAGGTTGAATAATAGGTTTTCCGCAGGAAGTAGCCATTTCCGGTGACGCCGATCACACCGGGGATCTCAACTGGGATTACCACGCAGGCATTCGTGACTTCACGCTCCTGTTCTGACCCGGGTGGAAAGTCGGGACTGATCGTGTCTACGTTCCGCTTGGACAGGTCGATGTTCTCATTACCCATTGCCGCTACAACCACCACGCCCTTAGACATAGCCCAGCGGATGGCGCGCTGCTCCGCTTTCCAGATGGCGCGTTGCTCGGCGTCGTTGCGACAGTTGAACAGCCACGGGTCGGCGAAGTAGCTGTTGTTGGTCACATCGATGCCCATTTCGCCCGCCCACATGAAGGCGCAGATCACCGCCTCCGGGAAGAAGTAGCCATCGTCGTTGCCGGCTTTGATAGCGGCAATCTTCACATTCGGCGCCACACCGATCATGCCAATGCCGTTATCCGCCGCGGCGATTGTGCCGGCGGTGTGTGTGCCGTGGAAATGGTTGTCAAACCAGGCATCCGGATTCTGGTCCGGGACGCCGCCAATGCAGGAGACACTGCGAGAGAAGTCGATGTTTGGCGCCAGGTCCGGGTGCGTGTAATCCACGCCGGTATCAATATCACCGACGACCACAGACGGGCTGCCGGTGGTGACTGCATGCGCCTCGGGAACGAAGATCTGGCGCATATCCCACTGCCGCCAACCCAGGGGCTCATCATCAATCGGCGAGGCGCTCACCTGATCCGAGGCGAAGGCTTCCAATCCGCCTTCATCGGCAAAGCCACCATCCACCTGTACGCCGAAGTTGCCGGTAGCCGAAACCCCTTCGACGCGACTATTTGCTAGCAGGTTCGACCGGAAAGCGGCGTTATCCGAGCGGGCGATGACCACACCGATCTCATTGTAGCTGTTGACCAGTGTGCCGCCTGCTTCGGCGATTGTCTGGGCTGCATTGTTAGGGACCGAGGAGGCTTTAAAGAGAACGATATAGTTCTCCATCGCGCCGGACTGACTGGTCGCGGCGCCGGGGGAAGATCCAAAAAACAGGCTGAAAATTAAGACCATGCTGAATACGACAGACATTCTTTTCATCTTATGTCTCCTTTAGTGAAACTAGAAAATAGGATTGTGCACATAGAGACCGCCTCTTCTTCAGTAGCACAATTATTATTATGACTTATCCGACACAAAAAATCAAATTAATGAAAAAAATCACAAAGACGAGCTTCCTTAGTGCTGGTTACTGGAATACTGGTCGAGCTCTACCAATCGACTCTCTGGAGCAAATTTCCATTGATATTCACCCTTAAATTCCTTAAAATTTGTCGAATATTGGTCAAAAAACCTTGATTTTTGGCTGACTCTTTGCTATGATCATTACGTGAATTGTTTGCCTTGCGACTGGAACAGCGAGAAGGCAAACCCATCCTTCGGTGGGGGCGCAAAGAGATCGACCAGGTGAGTCACTGCTCTCTGGCAGTCAAGGTCCGCAGCATAATTATGGCAAATGAGAAAGGAGGGTAAAGGGGATTTCATTAACAATGGTTGCCGCCAGAATGTCGGCGGCAAATCCGACGTTGGTTTTCTAATTGGCAACACTCAATCGAACGTCGAACAAGAGATTACTATGAATCGCACGGTTCTTTCTCACATTTTTGCTCTGGTACTTATTTGGAATAGAATAGGAGAATTGGCATGAACAAGTCGTTGCGTGGCTTTTCAGTTGCGGTAATTTTGGTGCTATTGCTCGCCATTACGGTAGTAGCTGTGGGTGCCGTGCCCTCCGGCACGGTGGATGTCCAGATCCTAGCGTTGAACGATTTCCATGGTAATCTGCTGCCGCCGTCGGGATCGTCCGGGCGGGTAGGAACGATCAACGCGGGTGGTGTGGAATACCTGGCGACGCATGTCAGCAACCTGCGCGCCCTGAACCCCAACACGGTGGTGGTTTCCGCCGGCGACATGGTCGGCGCCAGCCCGCTGCTTTCGGCGCTTTTCCATGACGAGCCGACCATCGAAGCCTTCAACCTGATCGGACTGGATTTCAACGCGGTCGGCAACCACGAGTTCGACGAAGGCTGGCATGAATTGGTGCGCTTGCAGGAGGGTGGCTGCCATCCGGTCGATGGCTGTCTGGACGGCGATGATTTTGCTGGGGCAAATTTCCAATTCCTTGCAGCTAACGTTGTGCGCCAGGACAATGGCAAAACCATTTTCCCGGCTTATAAAATGCGTGCATTCGCCGGGGCTAAGATTGCGTTCATCGGTATGACCCTGGAAGGTACCCCCAGCATCGTTACCCCATCGGGCATCTCAGATTTGAACTTCCTGGATGAGGCCGACACAGTCAATGCGCTGGTGCCGGAGCTCAAAAACCGGGGCATCGAGACGATCGTGGTCCTGGTCCATGAAGGCGGCGTTCAAGCTGCGCCTGCGCCTTTCAACGGTTGCGTAGGGATTTCCGGCGCGATTGTGGATATCGTCGACCGGTTGGATGACGAGGTAGACGTGGTGATCAGCGGACACACCCACCAACCTTACAATTGCGTGCTCGATGACAAGCTTGTCACCAGCGCCTTCTCATTCGGCCGCCTGGTCACCAAGGTGGACCTGACCATTGATCGTGCCTCCGGGGAAGTCGTGTCGATGGCCGCGGAAAACAAGATCGTCACCCGTGATGTCCCAAAGGACAGCCTGTTGACGGCTTTGATCGACAAGTACAACGCCATCGCAGCGCCGCTGTCCAACCGGATCATCGGCTCGATCACCGCCGATATCACCCGCACGACCAACGCGGCCGGTGAATCAGCCCTTGGCGACGTCATCGCCGACGGCCAGTTAGCCGCCACAGACGATCCCGGCTTCGGCGAGGCGGTAGTAGCCTTCATGAACCCTGGTGGCATCCGTGCGGATCTGACCTTTGCTGGCAGCAGCGCTGGTGAAGGTGATGGCAATGTGACCTACGGCGAAATGTTCACCGTCCAGCCGTTTGGCAACAGCATGGTCACCATGACCCTGACCGGCGCGCAGATCGAAACCCTGCTCGAACAACAATTCAATGGCTGTGGAACGCAGAATGCCAATCGTATCTTGCAGGTTTCGGCTGGATTCGAATATTCGTGGAGTCTGGGTGCATCTGCCTGTAATAAGGTTGATCCAGCCACCATCAAGATCAATGGCGTGACGGTAGACCCCAACGCCACTTATCGCGTAACTGTCAACTCCTTCCTGGCCGACGGCGGCGATAACTTCCTCGTCCTGCGTGAGGGCACCGATCGCCTGGGCGGCGAAGTGGACACCGACGCTTTCGAGAAGTACTTCGCGGCTTTCTCGCCAGTTGCCCCCGGGCCGCAGAACCGCATCACACAGGTACCGTAATCGAATATTGAGGTTGCGACCTCACAGGTTATTAGCGATCGCAGATTGCCGACCTGTGAGGTCTTCACCGGACACGCCTACAACAAGGCGTAAGCTATAAAGCGGAGCTGCCCCTCAGCGGCTCCGCTTTACGCTTCTTATGGAGGTCGTTACCAAGCCTAAGCAACCAAAGCCGATACCTGACTACTCTATTTCTTGTCAATGTGAAAAATTTCATTAATTTGAAAACAAGACAGAATGAGCCTATAATTTTAATACACAGGCAATCTCTATAATCTGCGTATCTCTCAGGTGATGGAAATTCGTCAATCCGAGGCGCCGTCACCTGCCTCCGAATTTACTGCCCTTGCACCAAGCTTCAGATAGCTGGAGCAGTCAACACCAAACCCCTGTCAGGTCACGCAGTCTCGGTCAGGATGAGACCAACGCCTTCTACCTTCTTGTGTAGGTATCTTTGTCCGTCTTTTGTCTGTTTAGACACCTCACAGATTGCCTGAAATATCGGTCGAATGTCTGGCGTTTCATCTCATCAACTCGAATGTGATCCAATGGATCAATCAGACCGACTCTTGATCAGAATAGCTACTCACACAGGAGGTTTACAGCTATGAAGACCTTAGTACGAACTATCTTAGTAAGCGTCCTTGTCCTATCGATGCTTCTCGCCATAGGACCGGCAACGGAAGCGAAGAGCTTAGGCAAGATTACCTCAGAGTTTTATGGAACCACGGTCGGTGGACAGGACGTTTATGAGTACACCTTGACCAACGCGAGCAAGAGACCGATGGAGGTAAAGATCATCACCTTTGGTGGCATCATCACCTCCATCATGGTGCCAGATAAATCGGGTAAGAGGGAGAATGTGGCTCTTGGCTTCGATAATCTGCAAGATTATGAAACCAAGAATCCTTATTTTGGCACGATAACCGGCCGTTACGCCAACCGCATCGCTAACGGGAGGTTTGTCCTCGACGGTGTGACGTACTGCCTGGACATTAATAACCCACCCAACTCCCTGCATGGCGGTTTCGTCGGATTTGACAAGAAGGTCTGGGAGGTAACCGAAGCGGAGGCCGGCGCAGATGGAGTGGTTCTCGAGTTGCACTTCCTCAGCCTGGCTGGAGAGGGCTTTGAACCCGGCGATTGCGCCGATGGAGAGGAGGGGTACCCCGGGAACCTCGATGTTACCGTCACCTATACCTTGAACGATATGAACCAGCTGGTTATGGATTATGTTGCCACCACCGACGCGCCTACCATCGTAAATCTGACCAACCACACCTATTGGAACTTGGCTGGCGAAGGAGAGGGTGACATTAATGACCACATTCTCTACCTCAACTCAGACCGCTACACACCTGTTGACCCCACCCTGATCCCTACTGGCGAGCTTGCACCCGTTGCCGGAACTCCGTTCGACTTCAGGAAGCCGAAACCGATTGCGGATGGCCTTCGGTCTAACGATACTCAAGTCATCATCGGCAGAGGCTTCGACCATAACTGGGTGTTGAGCCGACCCTCATTTGATGACACTTCCATGATCCTGGCGGCCAGCCTATGCGAGCGGGACTCTCGTCGCCTCCTAAACGTCTGGACAGAAGAGCCTGGCATTCAGTTCTATGCTGGAAATTTCCTGGATGGGACCCTCTACGGACCCAGTGGTCGCGCCTACAGGCAAGGCGACGGCCTCGCCTTGGAAACCCAGCACTTCCCCGACTCGCCTAACAAACCGGATTTCCCAACTACGGTGCTGCGGTTGGGTGAGACTTATGAGACCAGGACTATTTTTGAATTGCTGGTCAATAAGGGGCAGTGCAGGACCAAATAACGCCAGCTAATGTGAATTTCCGCCGATTACGTTCGGCCGGGCAATCTAAAGTTGGAGCGGGAGCGCCAGTAAATGCGCACCCGCTCCATTATTTTTCCTAAATCTGTATGGATGTGGTTTTCCAGTCTGTTATCTTAAACTTTTCCCTAAATTTACACATATGATCTCCTCGCTTTTGGAAAACAGGATCGAAATTAATATCCCGCTGTAAAACAGTACCTCAGTCATGCCTAAATCCCTTGATTTTGGGTCGAATTTTTGCTATGATCAAAGCGTAACATTCTGACGGGTGTTACCACTCTCGAAAAGGCAACTCCATCGCAAGGTGGGGCGAAAAGTCAAGCGTCTGCGCCGTGCAGATAGACTGGCTGCCGAAGGGTTTCCTTCCGTCTTTTTCTTTATGGCTCTCATGACACAGAAAGGAGAAAATTATGAAAAAAACTTTAATTACGTTTTTCCTCGTCCTGGCGCTTGTGCTTGGCACTGCAGGTGTGGCCAGCGCCATCACCAACGGTGTACCGGATGAAGACAACCATCCTTACGTTGGTCTGCTGGTGTTCGATTTCGCCCCCGGTGAGCCAGGTTGGCGCTGTAGCGGCTCGTTGATCGCGCCCACGGTGGTGCTGACCGCCGGTCACTGTACAGATGGTGCGGTTGCGGCACGCATCTGGATGGATAGGGATGTGACCTACGATCATTATCCCTTCCCGCTCTACCCCTACGGCGGACCGGGCAGTGGGGCGGTGGAAGGCACACCGTACACCAACCCCAAATATCGAAGCCCCGAGAATCCTTATGGCGGCGGTAACGGCTTGCCGGCCTTCTCCTACCGGGATACGGGCATCGTTGTGCTGAGTGAGCCAATCTACCTGGATGAATACGCGGCCCTACCGGATGCTGGTCTGGTGGATGAGCTAAAGAATAAGACGGCCGTCGATTTTGTCGGCTATGGTGTGCAGGACCAGCTTCAAATCCCGGGGAACCTGCTACCCCAACCGCCACCCTACTATCGCTGGTCTGGGCCAAGGGTGCGCATGTATGCCCCCAGTGACCTGGTCTCGGGTAATTTTGTCCACAGCGCCGAATATCTGCGCCTGGCTCTGAACCCGGGAGGTGGCTCGGGCGGCACCTGCTTTGGCGACTCGGGCGGCCCAGACTTGCTAGCTGGTACCAACACCGTCCTTGCTGTCAACTCATACGTCACAAATGTTAACTGCTCCGGGGTAGGCTACTCGGCCCGCGTCGATATCCCCGAAGTGCTGGAGTGGATCCAGGGTTTCCTGCCTTAAGACGTTTCAACTGCGCGATGGCAGGGGCTGTCCTTCTTTTTGGGCAGCCCCTCTTTACATCATGAACTGGTTCCAGGGTTACGGTATGTGGCAGCCCAACTCGTTGGCAGCGGCCAGCGGGTCAATCATCCCCGCCTGGACCATAAAGATCACTTCCGCCACTGTATAGGGGTAATCCACATCCGGGTGAGCAGCGCTCAACAACGCAGCCGTGCCATGCCGCGCAAGACGGTTGAGACCTCCACCTCCCTGGTTGATCGCCTGCCCGAGGGTGTAAGTCGGTGTAAAGTAAGCTGTTCCAAAAACTGTATCGAAGATATCCGCCGGGCTATATCCGGTTGGGGGCCAGTCCTCGAAGTGATTCCGCCAGTAACCGGGCGTGCAGCCCTCACCACCGGGTGGAGGTTCGCAGGTAATTTTCCACTGTTGACCGCCTTTCGTGACAAGCGCCCCGCTGGTATTGAACACTTCAACATCGACAACAAAGGTGAGCGTGCCAGTGACTGATCCGTAAGGAAATGGCACCACAGCGTCGTCGTACAGGATCCCATTTCCTAGCTCAATGCCTCGGTTTGTGGTGTAATCCCAGCGAAGGAAACGATACTTGATATAGTTCGTTGTATCACCTTTGTCGAAGACGATGTTATCGACCGGATTGCAACTGGAATAGGAGCTCGGATAAGTAATTGTCCACCCGTCGACCGAGAAAGCGGCCGCCAGGGCTGCTGTTGGGAGTAGTGCCATCAGAGTGATCACTGTTACGATAGTAAAGAAACGCTTATTGCTAAACATGTTATCTCTCTCCAATTCAGGATAATCTCTTGTCGAAAGCCAAAGCGATGCGTGATCATTCATCATCAATTGTTGATCTGGAAATGAGCTATTTGGCGATTTTCCCTCCTCTCCTGATAATAATAAAACCGGTCTGATGGGCCGGTTTGCTCTGGCTCCCCAAAGATCTCCCCTGTTGAAGCAATCCAGGTTTAGCAACCAATCTAATCTTTGGTTCAATGCCTCCCGTCTTCACGTATTCGGTTGTCAATACGCATCCCCGGGGGTTTTGGCCAGGAGCGACTAAACATATTATAATAACATAGATAATTATTGTCAAGAAAATCCCACGCTCGCTGAGCAAACATGCAAGAAGCGTGTACCTCGTCATATTGCCCCATCGTTAAATACCACCGGAGCCATTGTCCACCCGCTGCTTGTATGGCTTTCTGAGCTACCTCAATCCTGGCAGGGCTTTCTTTGATGTTGGCAGCTCCTTTTTCGGTATATTTACCCAAAATGACACAGGTTTCCATCGCTCTTCCTCCTTCAGCCTGTTTACTACCCGGATTATAATGACGTAAACGCTCCTGATGGAAGAATAACACAACACAAATCTTAATGCTCTCGATTAAGACAAAGCCCGGATTTAAATTCTGGTGTGCGACAATCCTTTCTTGATTCCCCCACTCCCTGTAGGAGAGGGATGGAGTGAGTGGAAGAAATTGGCTGTCTCTTCACCCAAAGCCTGGGATATAATCAGAGGCAAAGGCCCCAACTCAAACACCTGACAGGAATTTTAGCACTTTCAAAGAAAGAGAACCTCATTGTCGCTGATGACATGCTCTTC
>Ga0154774_1067_pt1 | contig 10626 bp, 10 predicted proteins | sample Rifle2008BG16ft_FD_105782 | JGI IMG/M metagenome (GOLD analysis project Ga0154774, IMG submission 105782) | Chloroflexi bacterium RBG_16_57_11
TCTGTGGCGATCCAGCGCGCTGTTCGATCATCAATCTGCTGGATTTGTCGGGCAGTCTCGATCGCCAGGCGGTTCAGCTCCCGATTGCGCTTGCCGATGTTGCGCAGCGCCCAGTTGACCGCCTTTTTGACGAAATTGCGCCCGTCGGTGGCCTGGCCGACGATGACCGGGAAGAACTGCGCCATCTTCTCGTCGCTGGCGTTCTTATCATGCGCGGCCAGCTCGGCAATCAAGGCGAATGCAGCGCGTTTGACGAACTCTTCGGTGCGCTGGCTCCAGGCAATCACTTTCGCATAGGCAAATGGAGTTCCAGCGAACAGCTCAACCACCTGGTCGCATACGTCCCACGAATCGAAATCCAGCACCCAGCGTTCCATTTGCTCTTCACTCACCCAATCCGGGCGCTCGAGGTAGCTTGCCAGTATGCGCGCCTCGTGGATACCACTCGCCCACAGCTCCTCCGCCAGTTCGTGGCTCGGCTGGACCGTTTTGGCGATCCGTCGTAATTCGTAGATCGATATGCCCAGCGTCCCATGCGTGTTAATGCCATAATGTGCCATCCCAACAACGTTCTCGGGACTGGCGAGGGCATGCAATTCGGAAAGCAGTTCTTCCACCTGGGAGGGCATATCTGCGAGTATATCGTATTTCGATAAGGATCACCAGGAATCGCAAAGAAAGGTACTGGTCATTTAGGCGACTCTGGCTTAGGTCGTACATATCCTAAGCATTCAACGTCCGGTAATCACCCTTAGCGACTAAATCGTATGTAGAATTTGTGCAAAAATGAACAAAATTGACAATTGGGGTATAAAAATATATAATATCATTTGAAGTGCGCAAAGCCGGTTCTTAACGGTAAGATGCCCTTCCGCAGGGTAATCTGGAGATTTACCCGCATCGACCGTCATGACAGCTCCCAGAATCACAAAACTGAGTTCATCATAGCCCTGCCTCCTGCAAGATCTTCATATTCCAGGAAAGGAGGATTAACGAGATAGATAAGAGCCATCAACCGATCGTATAGATTTCGAACAAAATCCTATGTTTTAGTAAAGGAGACCGGCTATGCCTATTTTTATGACTCAATTCGCTTATACGGTTGAAGGTTGGAAGAGCTTGACCCGCAATCCCGAAGACCGATCGGTGCCGCTTCGGGCGCTGATTGACAAACTGGGTGGGAAACTCTTGAATATTTACTACTCTTTTGGCGACTACGACGGGGTTGTGATTATGGAAGCGCCCGATGCTCAAACGGTCGTAACAGCGCTGTTAGCGATTGTTAATGCCGGGCATGTTAGCTCCCTTAAGACGTCTCAACTCTTCACCACACAAGAAGGCATGGAGGCGATGGCCAAGGCAAATAAGATCGTGTATCCGGCGCCGAAAGGTTAGCCACCCAAATCCTATAACCGGAGGTGGCTTGTCCGTAGCTCTCCATACAGCGATACAAAAGAGATGTGAGAAGGCTATTGACCAAGGATTTGGTCAATGGCCTTCTTTGTGTTATTACTGAATGGCATATTTTCCAACTTGAGCCTGTTCTGACCGAAGGCGTTGGAAATCTGTCCATAGTCCAGGTCAATCGGTTACAATATACCCGAGCAAACCCAGTCGATGGTTAAAGGAGGACGAGATGTCAGACCACGGACTTTTCCCCTTCACTGAAGAGCATGAGATGATCCGCCAGGCAGCGCGTGATTTTGCCCGGAACGAAATCGCTCCGATTGCAGCGGAGTTTGATGAGAGCGGCGAGTTCCCCCGTAAGACGATCCAAAAGATGGGCGAGATGGGTTTCATGGGCATCGAAGTGCCCGAGCAGTACGGCGGCGCCGGCATGGATACCCTGGCTTATGTTCTGGCGCTGGAAGAAATCTGCAAAGCCGACGCTTCTCACGGCACGATCATGTCGGTAAATAACTCGCTCTATGCGAATGGTCTGCTGCGCTTCGGCACCGAGGAACAAAAGCAAAAGTACCTCCGTCCGGTAGCCTCAGGCAAAGCCGTAGGCGCCTACTCGCTCACCGAGCCGATGTCCGGCTCCGACGCCGGTACGATGCGCAGCCGCGCGATCCACGATGGGGATGGCTACATCATTAACGGTCGCAAATCCTGGGTCACCAGCGGCCCGGTGGCGGATTACCTGGTCTTGTTCACGATGACCGATCCGGACAAAGCGCATCGAGGCATTACGGCATTCATGATCGATGCCGGCAAACCGGGCTATGTGCGTGGCAAGAAAGAGCCCAAGCTGGGCATCCGCGCCTCCGCTACCTGCGAGATCGTCTTCGAAGATTACCGGGCGGATGTCACCGACCGTCTTGGAGGTGAAGGCGATGGTTTCAAGATCGCTATGACCGTGCTGGATGCCGGGCGTATCGGTATTGGCGCACAGGCGCTCGGCATCGCCGAAGCTGCCTATGAAGCCAGCCTGGAGTACGCCCGCACTCGTGAAGCCTTTGGACAGAAGATCGGCCAATTTCAAGGCATCTCGTTCCAGCTTGCCGATATGAAAACCCGCATCGAAGCCAGCCGCCTCCTGGTTTACCAGGCTGCCCAGGCAAAAGAGCGCGCCAAGAAAACCGGCGAGCGCTTCACCCTGGAGGCTTCTATCGCCAAGCTGTTCGCCTCTGAGACGGCCTGCTTTGTCACCGACGCCGCGGTGCAGATCCACGGTGGTATGGGATATAGCAAGGAAGTGCCGGTAGAGCGCTACTACCGCGATGCCCGTATCACCCGCATCTATGAGGGCACCAGCGAGATTCAGCGCATGGTCATTGCCCGCAGCGAGCTGGGTCTGCGCTGATTATGAAAGCCATTCTGCTACAGCACCATGGCGGACCGGAAGTCTTGCAGTTGGGCGACTTCCCCACGCCACAGCCAGGACCGGGCCAGGCCCTGGTTCGCCTGCACGCGGCCGCCCTCAATCGCCTGGACCTGTGGGTGCGTGAAGGTTGGCCCGGCATCCGTCTGGAATATCCACATATTCTTGGCGCTGACGGCGCCGGAATCGTAGAAGCGCTTGGCCCGAGTGTTAGCGACTGGAATCTCGGGGATCGCGTAGTGATTAATTCCAACCTGGGCTGCGGTAGGTGCGATTTTTGCCTGGCTGGCTGGGATAACCGTTGCCGGAGCTGGCAGTTGCTTGGGGAGACTGTGCGGGGCACCTACGCAGAATATGTCCTTGTACCGGCTGCCAATCTGCATCCACTGCCGGACGGATTTAGCGAGCGTGTCGCAGCGGCCGCAGCGATGGTTTATCACACCGCCTGGCATTCATTGATTAAACGAGCCAATCTTCGCACCGGGGAATCAGTGCTGGTTGTAGGCGCATCCGGCGGGGTGAACACTGCCAGCATCCAGATTGCCAGGCTGGCCGGGGCGGTAGTATATGTGGTTGGCTCCAGCCCAGCCAAGCTCGCCCTGGCCGAATCTCTGGGCGCCAATCACCTGATCGACCGCTCCAAAGATGAGAACTGGTCAAAAGCGGTCTACAACCTGACCGGAAAACGCGGCGTGGACGTAGTCGTGGATAACGTAGGCACAACCTACTCCCAGAGTTTCCGGGCGGCCTGTAAGGGCGGGCGCATCCTGACGGTTGGCAACTCCGGAGGCGCCAGGTTCGAGATCGATAACCGGTATATTTTTGGTAAACACCTCAGCCTGATCGGCTCCACGATGGGCACTCGCCAAGATTTTTCCGAGGTGATGAGCCTGGTTTTTTCTGGCAAATTGCAGCCTGTGTTGGATTGCGAATTTCCGCTTGCGGAAGCTGCTGTTGCCCATGAGCGCATGCAAAGCGGTGAGCAGCTCGGAAAGATCACTCTGCTCATCGATACATGAAACCGTCCAGGCCGCGCCGCCCGTTCGGCGTATCCTTGTTTGCTCTGCTGGTGTTAATTCTTGCAGTGCTGAACTTGCTACGCCTGATTCAAACCATCCAGAAATGGGATTTACTAACCGCCATCCTGCCCTTCTCTCCTATCTATCTGCTGCTCAGCGGCTTGCTCTGGGCAGTAGTAGGGTTCCCGTTTGCCTGGGGGATCTGGCGTGGATGGCATTCTGCTTACCAGCTCTCAGCGGTCTTTTTAGTAGTCTACAGCCTGTACCTGTGGGCAGACCGGTTATTGTTACCGGTTTACCCCGAGCGACTGGATAATTGGCTTTTTGTCGCCGCCTTGAATATTCTCATCCTCGCCTGGAGCTTGTGGGTGCTCACCCGACCAAAGGCGATGGTCTTTTTCGGAGAGAAGAATGAGTGAAAACCCGAAGATAAAACAGTTGCTTGATTTACGTGAGCAGAGCCACCTTGGCGGCGGATTAGAGCGTATCGAAGCCCATCACAAGCGTGGTCGCCTCACAGCACGCGAGCGCCTGGATATCCTGCTTGATCGTGGATCTTTTCGCGAGCTGGATCCGTTTGTCGTCCACCGTACGCATGATTTTGGACTGGAGCAACAAAAAATCCTCGGCGATAGTGTGGTCACCGGCTGGGGTACGGTCGATGGGCGTCTGGTGTATGTCTACTCCCAAGATTTTACGGTCTTTGGCGGTAGCCTGGGCGAAGCCCACGCCGAGAAGATTTGCAAAGTGATGGACATGGCGATGAAAAATGGCGCCCCACTCATCGGCCTGAATGACTCCGGCGGCGCACGTATTCAGGAGGGTGTGGTCTCTCTCGGCGGTTATGCGGATATCTTCCTGCGTAATACGCTCGCTTCCGGAGTAATCCCTCAAATCAGCGCCGTGATGGGGCCCTGCGCCGGAGGCGCGGTCTATTCGCCCGCCCTGACAGATTTTATTTTCATGGTGCGTAACTCATCCTACATGTTCGTCACCGGTCCCGATGTCGTCAAGGCGGTCACTCACGAGGAAGTCTCCTTCGAGGATCTCGGCGGCGCCACGATCCATTCCGAAGTCTCCGGCATTTGCCAGGTAGCCTGTGATAGTGAAGCCGATACGCTCTACCAAATCCGGCGCCTTCTCGCCTACCTTCCACAGAACAACATGGAGGACCCGCCGTTTTTCGATACCGGCGATGATCCGCTGCGCATGGATCAAACGCTGGATGACCTCGTGCCGGATGACCCAAGCAAGCCTTATGATATGAAAGAGATCATCCACAAAATCGTAGATCGAGGCGAGTTCTACGAGATTCAACCGAACTATGCGGCCAACATTGTCGTCGGTTATGCACACCTGGGCGGGCATAGCGTCGGTATCATCGCCAACCAGCCAGCGGTTCTGGCGGGAGTCCTGGATATCAATTCATCAGAGAAAGCTGCTCGCTTTATCCGTTTTTGTGATGCCTTTAACCTGCCGGTGATCACCTTCGAGGATGTACCCGGCTTTATGCCCGGAACGATCCAAGAACATGGCGGCATTATCCGCTCCGGGGCCAAGCTGCTTTACGCCTATTGTGAGGCCACCGTGCCCAAGCTGACGGTCATCACCCGCAAGGCTTATGGCGGCGCATACGACGTGATGAGCAGCAAGCACATCCGTGGCGACTTGAACCTGGCCTGGCCGAGCGCCGAGATCGCCGTCATGGGACCGGATGGCGCGGTGAATATCATCTTTCGTAAGGAGCTCTCCCAGGCAGAGGATCCCATCGCGCGCAAGGCTGAGCTGGTTGCCGAATACCGGGCGAAGTTCGCCAACCCCTACATCGCTGCTTCGCGTGGCTACATTGACGATGTGATCTTGCCGAGCGAGACCCGCCCCCGCCTGATCAACGCGCTGGAGATGCTCTCCAACAAGCGCGATACAAACCCGGGTAAGAAGCACGGCTGCATCCCGCTCTAGCGCCTCAGCCTGTGGACTGGAGGTAAATGATGTTTCAGAAAGTGCTCATCGCCAACCGCGGGGAAATTGCTGTGCGGATCATTCGCGCCTGTCGCGAGCTCGGCATCGAGACGGTGGCAGTGTATTCCGAAGCCGACCGGCAGGCGTTGCACGTACGCTACGCCGACCAGGCGTATCTGCTCGGGCCGGCGCCGTCGCGCGATTCCTACCTGCGCGGCGAAAAAATCATCGAGATCGCGCATAAGAGCGGGGCCAGCGCCATCCATCCTGGCTATGGCTTCCTGGCAGAACGCGCCGATTTCGCCCAGGCATGTATCGATGAAGGCCTGGCTTTTATCGGCCCAAAGCCATCCTCGATCGCAGCCATGGGGGATAAAGCTGTCGCCCGGGCTACCGTCTCCTCCGCTGGAGTGCCGGTCGTGCCTGGCACTGAGGGTCAGGGGTCCCTGGGTGATGATGATTTGCTCGCTCTTGCCCCCCAGGTCGGGTTCCCGTTGCTGATCAAGGCATCCGCAGGAGGCGGTGGCAAGGGGATGAGAGAAGTTCGCTCCATGGAAGAGATGCCTGGCCTGATTCACTCTGCCCGCCGGGAGGCGGAAGCCGCTTTCGGAGATGGCAACGTTTACCTGGAAAAGCTGGTGGAGGCGGCGCGCCACATCGAGATCCAGGTGCTGGCTGATCAGCTCGGGGACACGATTTACCTCGGTGAGCGAGAATGCTCACTCCAACGCCGGCACCAAAAGCTGCTCGAGGAATCTCCGTCGCCGTTTATTGATGATGACGAAGACCTGCGCAGCCGCATGGGTCAGGTGGCGGTGCGCGCGGCCCAATCTGTAGGCTATCTCAACGCCGGTACGATCGAATTTCTGGTCGATAAAGATAAAAATTTTTACTTCCTGGAGATGAACACTCGCTTGCAGGTGGAACATCCTGTTACGGAGATGGTCACCGGTGTCGATATTGTCAAAGAGCAGATCCGCATCGCACGCGGGCGGCCGATGCGTTACACACAGGACCACATCCACCTCAACGGATGGGCGATCGAATGCCGCATCAACGCGGAGGATCCATATAATGACTTTCTGCCTTCCACCGGGCAAATCACCCACATCCTTATGCCCACCGGGCCAGGTGTGCGCATCGACACCGGCGTCTACCCTGGCTTTGAGATTTCTCCATATTACGATTCGCTCATTTCCAAGGTAATCGTGTGGGGCGAGACGCGGGCAGAAGCCATCCTGCGCATGCGCCGTGCCCTGGAGGAATATAAACTGGTGGGGGTGCGTACGAATATCCCGTTCCACCAGAACTTGATGGATTCATTCCGTTTCTTTGGTGGCCAGTTCGATACCCGTTTCATCGAAGAGCGTTTTTCAATGGAACCGGCTACCAATAGCCGAGCCTACAACCCTGAAGTTGCTGCCATCCTGGCGACCCTGGTTGCGCACCGCCAGACACGCCTGGCAGCGAACATAGTCCAGCGGGGCGCACGCGACACCAGTAACTGGAAATGGCTTGGTCGCTGGGAACGGCTGCAACGCTGAGCGGAGGCAGTAGATGAGATATATCACGACAATCGGAGACCAGGAATACCTGGTAGAAATCCTTGATGAGCATCATGTATTGATAGAAGGCAGGCCCATCGAGGTCGATTTTTCCGAGATCAGCGACCAACCGGTTTATTCCTTGCTGCTGGATGGCAATTCCTATGAGGGTTACGTTTACCCGACAGACAAAACCTGGCAGGTGTTGCTCCACGGCAGACTATACCCTGCGTTGGTCGAGGATGAGCGCGAGCGACGTTTACGCGCCGCTGCTGGCAGCCAGGTGCAGGAAAGTGGTGAGTATTACCTGAAAGCGCCGATGCCTGGTCTGGTGGTCGCCATCCCGGTAGTCGAGGGACAACCGGTGAAAAAGGGGGATGTATTAATCGTACTCGAATCGATGAAGATGCAAAATGAGCTAAAATCCCCCCGAGACGGCCTGGCCGCGCGCCTACGCGTCAAGCCAGGTGACAGCGTGGTGCAGCACCAGACGATCCTGAGTGTGATTTGAGATGAAAGATCAAGAGCTAGAAGTAAAATTTTTTGTGACCAACCTCCGTTCCGTTGAGGATCGATTGCGTCGACTCGGCGCCCACCTCTCTTTGCCGCGCGTTCTCGAGGTCAACCTGCGTTTCGACACTCCGGATGGCGACTTGAGCAACAGCCTGCGTGTCCTGCGCCTTCGCCAGGACACCAGAGCCAGGCTGACATACAAAGGTCCAGCCAGCGGTCTCGGCGGGGCGCGACTACGCCAGGAGCTCGAGTTCGAAGTCAGTGATTTCGCGATGGCCCGTGCGTTTCTGGAAGCCCTTGGATACCAGGTGATGATGATCTATGAAAAATATCGCGCCGCATATGACCTGGAGGGCGTCGAGATTAGTTTGGATGAGCTGCCCTATGGTACTTTCGTTGAGATCGAAGGCCCCGATCCCGCCTCTATCCAGGCGGTTACGCGCAAACTAGGTTTGAATTGGGAGGCGACGATTCCTGCCAGTTACACCGTTCTCTTCGACCAATTAAAAACCCGATTGGGCCTGCCTTTTCGAGACCTCTCGTTCGAGAATTTCAAAGACCTGTCCGTAACACCGGGCGATCTGGGCGTTCGTCCCGCGGACGGGTAAGCCAACCGCTGGTGTGATGTTAGGAAATTAAGATGAGCAGCTATGATCTGGAACAAAACCAGCCAAATCGCCTGCGCCGGGAGGAGCTGGCTTGCGATAACGACTGGATCGTAGATTTCTTATCTCGCCTCCAGGTAGGCTACGTTGCTACGCGTTGGGCCGAACAGCCTTTCATTACACCGACTACATTCTGGTATGATCCTGATAGCCATGCGATTTATTTTCACTCCGCGCCGGTGGGGCGATTGCGAGCCAATGTTGAGCGGCATGAACAGGTGTGTTTCGCCGGCAGTCAGGCAGGCAAGCTGCTGCCATCTAATGTGGCTTTGGAGTTCAGTATCCAGTACGAATCGGTGGTTGCCTTTGGCCGTCTGCGCTTGTTGCGCGTTCTCGATGAAAAGCGCCGGGCGCTGTATGGCCTGATCGATAAGTACTTTCCTGAAATGATTCCCGGTCAGCAGTTTCGGCCGATCACCGACCTCGAGCTAAAACAGACCGCGGTATATGCGATGGTGATTGATTCTTGGTGTGGCAAGCGCAACTGGCCTGAACAGGCCGAGCAAAGTTCGGATTGGCCCCCGCTTTTCACATCATCGGCAGCCAGCTGATTTCGGAATCGCCGGTCGAATCGACTTGCGACGGATATACACTCACCGGCTGGGATTTATAAAAGGTGATGGTAAACTGGCTGCCGCGTGAATTTCTATACTTCAGATCTCCATCGAGTTGATTCACCAGGGCATTGACGAGTTGTAAACCCAGGGATGGTGAGTTTTGAATGTCGATGCTCTCCGGGATGCCCACGCCATCATCGCATACGACCATCTCAACCTGGTTATCCGGCCTGCTCCTCAATTGGATCGTGATTTCCCCCTTATTTCGATCTGGGAAAGCGTGTTTAAGCGCGTTGGATACAAGCTCATTAACGATCAAGCCACACGGCACAGCCAGGTCAATTTCCAGTTTGACTGGCTCAGCCCGGACGTTCAATGTGACATCCTTATGGATTGAGATGATGGAACGATACAGAAAGGAAACCAGGCTTTCCAGGTATCCGGCGAAATCGACCTGGGATAAATTTGTGGACTGGTATAGCTTTTCATGGATCAACGCCATACTCTGGACGCGGTTTTGGCTGTCCATTAATGTGTCGATCAAGAATGGATCCTTGATTTGGGCCGCCTGGAGGGTGAGCATGCTGGAGACGACCTGCAAATTGTTTTTTACTCGGTGGTGGATTTCCTTTAGCAATATCTCCTTCTCACGTAAGGAGTATTCCAGTTTCTCCTGCGTATTTTGACGTTTGATCAGTTCTGATTTTAGCTGTTGGGAGAGATGGGTTGTCTCATGAATTGCAATGACCTGGCGTGCGATTACCAGGGAAATCATGATGCCTATCCCAAGCAATATCCATTGAAAATGCATCGGCAAGCTATTGTATTCTGCGTAGATCAGCAACATATAAGCGATAGCTAACCATAAGTATGGTGAGAATGTCAGCCATAGATCAAGTCGTTGACGTAAGGATGTTTCGTTTTTGATGCGGATGGTTTGATCCTGCTGAGGATGTGACAGGAGTTGTACGATCCCAGCCAATCCGAAGACAGCCAGGCCAATTTGCCAGGTCAGGTCGAGGGCCGTGCCACCGACGTAGGTTTCATTCAAAACCTGCAAGCCAAAGATCGTATCCGCAAAGATCTGAAGAAGGATGCTGGCTGCCAGACAAATTATTGCCGGGAGGCTCAAAACACTTTGCTTCCGGTAAAGGAATATCATTAATGATGCAAACAATACGAAGTCGAAGATTGGGTAAGCCAGGCTGATTAGCGCAGGGAGCCAATCCAGGCCTTCGAACGTCGCAGTTGGGCCGATCAGGAAGTTCCAGTACAACATCCCGGCAGCCAGGAATACAATGCTCAAATCCAGCCCATGCTTGATTTTTTCGTTAGGGTATGAGCGTTGATAGGGTACCAGTAAAAAGCCGACAACGACCAGAGGATAATAAGCAAGGTAGAAAACATCTGCGATCGACGGGAATGGCTCCTCATCCAAAACGACTTCCAACACCGCCCAGGTCACCTCCCCCAACGCCCAACATAGGCAACTGAGCGCCATGAACAAAAAAGACAAGGCTAGTTTCGAAGAGATGGGACGGG
>Ga0154774_1083_pt2 | contig 10579 bp, 13 predicted proteins | sample Rifle2008BG16ft_FD_105782 | JGI IMG/M metagenome (GOLD analysis project Ga0154774, IMG submission 105782) | Chloroflexi bacterium RBG_16_57_11
CGAAGGCGGTGCGCATCGGTAAGCTGGCCACCAGCTGCAATGTCTCTGGCGGCCCGGTTTACAAAGTCGCCTACGCCACCCAATTATTGGGGGTCGAGCTGTACGATGGACGAAACAACCTGCTCGGCGAAGTCCAGGAAGTGCTTCTAGAACCCGAAAGTGGCAATGTCGGTTTCTATATCGTTAAACCTGCAAAAGGCGATGGGTTGGTGATGGTGCACTTGCGAGCTACCAACATCCCAAAAGAGGCGCTCTTGCCTGGCGGCGCGCTTACGCTGGTGCTGCTGACCGATCCGCAAGTATTTTGGGACGCGCCACACATCACCCGTATCGACGAAGCTGACGACTTCGCGCTGCAAAGCAAGATGAGGCAGTATTGGGGTAGGTAGATCAGAGTTCTTCAAAGGAAATGGAGGCCGGCGCGATATGTTGCCCGGAGCGCCGGCGTAAACAGCAGGGGCAGCTTTTCCGAAGGATTAAGAGGAGCACATTATGAATCAGGATATTTTCGAAGGCAAGTGGAAGGAAATGCGCGGCCAGCTCAAAGAGTGGTGGGGCAAGCTCACCGACGATGACCTGGAACAAGCGGGCGGCAATGCCGATCAAATCGTCGGCTTGCTCCAACAGAAGTATGGCTACACCCGCGAGGCCGCCGAAGAGGAATTCAACCGGCGGATAAAGGATGTGAAAGAAGCCGTCGAAAAAGTCTGAGGTCCATAAAAGCTGTGTTCTAGTTACGGGCTGAAGGACAGGTGTATGTTCTGGCTGGCTGATATCAAGCCCCTTCTCCAACGAGAAGGGGCTTGGAAGTAGGCAATGAGCACGGATGGCCTGTGTATCTTAAACACGCACAATAGAGTAGGGCAAGCATGGCACTCCAACCACCTTTACAACAACCCTATCATTGGACCTTTCGGCGCGTCATGTGGGCGACTCTGGTCCTGGTTTTTATTGCCCTTAGCTTCTGGCTGCTTTACCGGTTTAACCAAGTCGTTTTCATCTTGTTTACCGCCATTGTGATCGGCACGGCAATCAGGCCAGCTGTAGCCTGGCTGAATCGACGAGGGCTCCCCCAGGTTGCGGGGGTCATTCTGGTCTATTTTCTACTACTCACTGTCATCATCGGGTTCGCGTTACTGCTGTTTCCGTTGGTTGTCGAGCAAGGTACAACGATTGCTGCCGCAGTTCCAGGCTACTACCAAAGCTTGCGCGAGTGGATGGTCAATTATCCCAATCAATTGATTGTGCGCTTAAGCGAGTTCCTCCCAGCGCAACTACCAAGCCTGGCGCCGGTACAGCTAACGGGACCTGAGATGATGGCTTCAGCAGGCAAGGCGTTCGGTTACGTGACGTTGGCGACTCAAGTCATCTTTATGGCCATAGTTATTCTATTACTGGCCTATTACTGGACGCTCGATGGTCCGCGGGCGATCCGGTCATTGTTGCTGCTGGTCCCAAAGGGCCAGCGCGAGAGCATTAGCGAACTGATCTCGGCCATGGAAACCAAGGTTGGTTTCTACATTGCCGGACAAGGCGTCCTTTGCCTGGTCATCGGCATCATGGCGCTGGTTGCCTATCTGCTCATTGGTCTGCCCAATGCCCTGGTGCTGGCGCTCGTGGCGGGTGTTATGGAGGCCGTACCGTTGATTGGGCCGCTGCTTGGCGCCATACCTGCGGCGCTGGTTGCCCTGTCCATCGCGCCTGCCAAGCTGGTCTGGGTGATCGTCGCCACGATTGCGATTCAGCAGGTGGAAAACAGCCTGCTGGTGCCGCGCATTATGCGCAAGGCGGTGGGTGTCAATCCGTTCGTCTCCCTGCTGTCGCTTTTTGCATTCAGCTCATTGTTCGGCATTGCCGGCGCGCTGATGGCGATTCCCATAGCGGCCATTATTCAGCTCTTACTCGATCGCTTCGTCTTTCAGCCAGGAACGATAGAGGCGGAGGTCTCAACCGGCCGCGATTATGCCAGCCGGCTGCGTTATGAAGCGCAAGACCTGGCCCAAGACCTGCGTAAGCAGGCGCGGCTCAAAAAAGGGGGCTCTGATTTGAGGATCAAACAGATCGATCAGGTGTTGGATGAGATTGAGACCATTACCACCGACCTGGATGCACTGCTGGCACAGGTCCCTAATTCAGGTACACCATGACGAAGCAACTGGTAGGGTTCGGCATGGCGGTTATGACCACGTTGCTGGCGCTGGTGGTGCTGTGGCAGTTTCGTATCGTCGTCGTTTACGTGTTGATCTCGCTAACGCTTGCGGCAGCGCTGCGCCCATTCGTTAATCGCCTGGCCGGGCGAGGCTTTGTGGTGCGCCTGGCGTGGATTCTACTGTACCTGGTGGCCCTGGGCAGTTTTGGCTTCTTACTCTTCCAAACCGGCAAGGCCGCGATCAATGAGATTCAACAATTTGCCCAGACTGTGTCGGTGCAAGATGAGTGGAGGCTGCCGGTATGGTTGGAAGGCAGCTCGTTCCAACAGGCGCTGTCTGCGCGGCTGCCACCGCCGAGTAAGCTCTTCGAAGCAGTTACCGGCGACCAAGGGCAGCTCGTGCTGCCGGCCATACTCGGCTTCACGCAGGGCATTGGCAGCATTGTAAGTGGCATATTCATCATTCTGTTCTTGAGCATCTACTGGAGCATCAATCAAATACATTTTGAACGGCTCTGGCTCTCGTTGCTTCCATCTGGTCAGCGCAAACAGGCGCGTGGTATTTGGCGGACAGTCGAGCCTGACCTCGGCGCTTACATCCGCAGCCAGGTAGTCCACAGTCTCCTGGCCGGGTTGCTATTAGGCCTGGGTTACTGGCTGCTTGGATCCCCATATCCAGCGTTCTTGGCGCTGGCTGGTGCTCTGGCATGCCTGATACCCGTGGTCGGGCCAGTCCTGGCGATCATTCCGGTGCTTTTGGTCGGGCTGCTGACGGGTGTGCAGCTTAGCCTGGTTACAGCCCTGTATGCGCTTGTCGTCTTGATTGCCCTGGGAATTTGGGTCAAGCCACGGCTTTTCAACCGCAGGTGGAATAATCCCATTCTGACCGTAGTTCTGCTCATCGCCCTGGCAGACGCTTTTGGCCTCCTCGGCATCATCCTGGCGCCACCTATATCCGTTGTCTGCCAAATCCTGTGGAGCCGCCTGGTCAGCAACCGCGCTGTTTTAGGGGCTGCGGTCAAGGTTTCGGACCTCAAGGAGCGGCAAGCGCTCGTGTGGGATGCAATAAAGGCGATGGATGGTCCACCTCTGCCATTAGTGACCAGCAGCATGGAGCGGCTCGCCCTTTTGATTGAGAAAGCTGAACCGATTCTTCAAGCCGGTCTGCCAGCCGCCGGTCTGCCGGCCGAAACCTCCGAGCCATTCCGCTCGCCCCAATCTGTCTCCGTTGAAGGTGGGTCACCCGTATCAACAAAACACTGAAGAAAGTGACGGTGACCGTACCCAGAATGGCTAGAAGTCATCTCAAAAACGGGTAGAATAGGTCAAACTCAACCAATGAGTGTGACCTATGGGACTAACCGACGAACAATGGGTAATCCTAGAACCGCTAATCCCGGTCAAAGAACCACGAGAAGATGGCAAAGGACGCCCGCGCATTAACAATCGAAACGTGTTGAATGGCATCTTATGGGTGCTTCGTACCGGTGCTGCCTGGCAAGATCTGCCAGACCGGTATCCTTCTCCAGCGACTTGCCACCGACGCTTCCAGGAATGGCAGCGGGAAGGAGTATTAGAAAAAAATACTCACTTCCCTTGCGGATGACTTGAAAGAACGTGGCAAACTGGATCTGACCGAATGCTTCATCGACGGCACATTTGTGTCCGCCAAAAAAGGGGGCGGGCAGTGGGAAAAACCAAGCGAGGTAAAGGTACGAAGATCATGGCAGTGGCAGACCGCTCTGGTCTTCCTATCGCCATTCACCTGGAAAGTGCTTCGCCGCATGAAGTCACCCTTGTGGAAGCGACTATCGCATCTCGATTTGTCGCAGCCAAGCCACAATGACTGATTGGAGATCGAGCCTACGACAGCGATCCATTGGACACAAAACTTCGGGAAGTGTGGATCGAGCTGATTGCCCCACACCGAAGAAATCGGGTAAAGCCCAAAACCCGGGACGGACGTAAGTTGAGACGATACAAACGACGTTGGAAGATTGAACGGTTAAATGCTTGGTTGCAAAACTTCAGGCGCATCACAGTTCGTTATGAGCGGAAGGTTGAAATCTTCCTTGGTCTGGTTCAACTGGCTTGTATCCTGATCCTGCTGAAAGTGTTTTTGAGATGAGTTCTAGCAATATCAGGATGATTACCGAAAACGATCCGGAACGGGCCGAGAACGAAAATAGCCCTGCTGTTACCCTTGCCGTTATATTCATCGTGCTTTTTCTCCTGACGATCTGTATCTTGGGTGTAAAGTTGCTAAGCCAGCTGATGGTATCCCGCCAAACACCAACGCAGGTCGTACCGTTGGCAGAAATACCAACGGATATTCCGACTGATATACCGACGGCAATGCCAGTCAATAATTTTCCGATATATCTTCCTGTTATCCTGTCCGGGTCTGTATCCGAGCAGATCTGGAAAGTAACAAATATTAATAACCTGGGGTATGAATTGGATGGTCAACGTTACGACTTAGCAACATTTCAGCGCATCGATAGCCAAAATACTGCCGAAGCTTATTGTATAGATAGGGGATGGGATATACCCGAAATAGGAGCTGAGTATTTGTTAAACGCAGAAGGCATTTTCGTTCCTTTACATGAACCTAATGCCGATCCCATCCAGCGATTCTTAAAGATTCAATAATATGGAATCTCGCTCCCGAAAAAACGCCGCCTGCGGACCAAGCAAATCTTTAATTCCGGTTCGGGGGTAGCCAGCGAGTCGACCATGCGGCTCAGTCTGCTAACGGCTCTCTTTGCGTTGGTCGTCCTGAGCTCAATCTATTTTGATCTCCCCCAACTGGCGGAGACCAACACACCCCGTTCGACCGATGTGGCTGGGGAGCGTTTGTTATACAATGAGAGAATGAAACGTGTTTTTTAGGCGATGAACGCTCAGATCAGCGGCAATTGCTGGTAGATATCAACATGCAGGTCGTCGGCGGAGTAGCCGGCTGGTCCAGCGTCTCGAACCATGGTCCTACGACCCACCCCGATATCGTGGTGGAGATTGGGGTTTCACCTCGACCAGATCTGTGACAGCTATACAGGAGTATGCGCATGCGAGATTTAACTATGAAAGGCAAGCATCGTAAGATACGCGGGAAGAAACAACCCCATCTGAGCATACTCACTCTGGATGATCTCAATAAGAACAATTGGAAACATAGCCTGTTGATTACACAGCTTCAGGCCCGTTATCAGGCCCTCAAAGAGCCGGGTAAAGGCAAGCCCAACCAGACATCAGAAGATTTTTGATTTAGGAGGTAGTTATGGGACGCAAAGGTGTAAGCAAGCGCAAGCCTAAGCAAACCAAACAGAGTTCCACCCCGGTTTCCGGGACCAATTCGGGTCGTAGTTCTGGTAAAAATGGTCGCCAGGTAGAGGGCCAACCCTTACAGGTGACTGAGAAAAGCAAGGCTTCGCCAATCCTTGGTAACGAGATCAAACCTTCCACTGGCTCCGACAAAGAGCGTAAGAAGCGCTAAGCCCCGGCATAAGATACGCTTAGATCTTCCTTGGACACCGCGGGCCTGATCTATCGTCCAAAACGACCAGTGAGCGCCTTAACCGGAGAGCCATGCAACACAATTAAAATACCGTGCCTGAATGAACTGAACTGGAATAGAATAGGAGAACCCCGGATGAGCAAGCAGAAACTGTTTAACCTCGTTGAGGCAAAGCAAATTGGTGAGGCATTAGGGATTGATTGGCGTGCGTTTAGTGTCGAACATTTCCAGACTGGGCTTGAGGTGGAGCTCGAGCATGGCACCAGAGATATACAAACCAACGTTAGCGATGATGATGCTTTGATTACTGGAAAAATCGCTCTGGCGCATCTTAAGGAGTTTCCGGATTACTATATCCGCCTGTCGGCAATGGAAAAGGAAGCTGATGATTATTGGGCGAACGTATAGAGGTGTGCAAATTGGGTAATGAGGGGTAGGTGAGCATCAGCACACCCGTAGGGATACCCGGATAAACTTGACAGGAGTTTTGGAAATGTTTGGATTTAAGATTGGCGATACAGTAGTTCATTGGACTTATGGCGTGGGTAAGGTTGTTGCAATTGATGATAAAGGATTATCAGGCCAACCTCTTTTCTATTATGTGATAGAAAGCGGCGAACAAACGCTCTGGGTCCCCGTTGATGAGAACGGGAGCAGCAGTCTTCACCTGCAAACCCCAAGCTCTGATTTTGGTTCGTTCATTACAATCTTGCGAACTGCGGGCGATAAAATGCCTGATAATCCATACCAGCGTCGAAAAGAACTCGATCAACGAATGCATAATAGAAGTTTGGTTGAGACCTGTCTGATTATTCGAGATCTCAGCTACCGCTCTCGTAGCAGAGTACTAAGCAGTAGCGATATCAGAGTTTTGAAGCATGCCCAATCCTCTTTGTTGGATGAATGGGTGCTTTCATTAGGAACCCCCCGAGAAGATGCCAGGACCGAAATGGAATGGGCTTTGAGGGATGCTCCAGCGAGACAAAATCGTTTCTAGACTCACAAACCTCTCAGAGAACTTCCGTAATGTGTCCCAGAAATTTGGACAAAACATGGTATAATTAATCTGTTAGGAATCAAAACCCCGTACAAAAATAAGGAAAAGCTCGCCTGAGCGCAATAGCTTGCGTTACTGGCAGTAGTTTATCGAATGCACCCGGTTCTGATGTTGCGGCCAGGTGTTCTTGTTTCTTAACCATTCAATAAATACGCCCATTCTTAAAGGGATGGGCTGGAGGAAATTTTGTTAGCATCAAACACGTATCTCTCAACCCAGGATACATTTCTAGAGAAAAGCCAAACTGTTCGTGGCTTATATGATCTTCTGCTTAGTGAGCTATTTAAGCTCGGATCTGTCCACGAAACAAAGAAAGTGATATCCATTTCTTTTTCTTCTGATAACCAAAAGGCTTTTGCCTGGGTCATCATTCGGAATCGATCGATCAAGCTGGTATTTAGGACCAATCATAGAATAACCAATCAAAGGATCCAAAGTGTAAGTCACGTAGCCGAAAAAAGCTATGATCACACGATATTGTTGGATTCGAAAGCTGCTATTGATGAAGAATTGATGAAATGGCTGAGGGAAGCTTATCAAATAGGCGGATAAATTCTTGAATAGCTCCCTGGATCTCAGCCAGCTTATGGCGCTGTTCAAACCTTAACATAGCAAGTAACCGCTCGATCGGTATGTCGAGCGGTTCGTGTGGTGAGCGTGGAAGGACTCGAACCTTCAACCAATGGCTTAAAAGGACGATATCCGATTCACGCTTTTTCCATCCAATGTCCTACCAAATTTGGCCTTGTCCATTGGACAGTTATCGGGACAAGTACATTGGAATTATTATTAAGGTTGAGTCAACGGTGAAGTGACCAATGGATTTGATGACCACTCGTCAGTGGTCCTTGCTTGTCAATTTTACCATAGATTGAACAAACGTTCTGAATAATATGTAAAATCACCGGGTTTGCTTTCAACTATGAAGCGGATATGCGATATTGTTTTACACATCTTTTGATGTGAGTGATGGTTTTGGTTCAACATCTAACCGCAGATGGCGAACCAATATGGGTGTGGTTCATCAATTAGTTGGGGGATTCTCAAATTATCGAGATGTTGTAACTACCTTATCGATGTTATGACAACAACTTGTCCAGTAACCGGCTAGGAATTATTAAGTTTCGAATAATATGGATGGAAATTGGCCTTTTAAAAATAGAATTTAGGGATTTTAGAACCCCCGGATAATAAATAAGGCTATAATTGACTTGAGAGGATTTGATGAGGGATTAGACCTAATAGTGCGAATCAAATTTAAACGGCCAGATTGGATTCGTAAGGTAGCTTCATTCAACTCGAATTGATGTGGCGGTACATTGAACTAGGCTTCGGCATTGGCTCTGACAACCACTCACTCCTTAATCGTTTGCCAGCCTCCTGGAAGATAGTTTCCTTTTTTCACTACCCCATAATAGGAATGAGGATCGAGGAGAATATATATTATGGACAAAATGCTAACATCCGTCGTTATTGATGGCGTAACACTTAACATGGTAGCAGAGCTTGTTTACGATCTTCAGGAGAATCGAGATGTGCGCGTTAAGTGGTCCAATGTGCATCTGCGGGCTTTAGAGGACCTCTGCTTTGCCCTATATTGGGCAGGGATGATTACTCTTGATAAGAATATGTGGGTATCTCCAACAAACCGCGCTTTTATTGAACTTTTACAAAAGACAAGTAACAACACTGCCATCCAATATCTGGAGATACCAAAGTTGGAGGATGTTGTCAAGAATGATTCCGAAGTCAGATACGGTATCATGGAACAATTGCCAGTCTTGGATCGAGCTGTTAGAGACCAACCACAATATTGGAAACAATTCACCCAGAGTGACTATATCAAGTTCGGAAAGATCAAGGAAGGAAGTCCCCACGCGAAAGATCTCTCATTTGTGAAATTCAACAAAGATTATCTTACGAACCCCGATTTGCTGGAACGGATACCAAACGAAGCAGTGGAATTTGGTATAAGATCTATCAAGGAAAGCCGGCCTGCAGATGATGTGTCGTACAATATATTAGCGGAGTTTGTAAGAAGATTGTACGTTACTCATATCAGTATCGGGTGGAACTACTTCAAACAATCTGCCAGTAAGAATGCAGACTACATGTCGGCTCCAACTAGAGTATCAGTTTGGCTATCAGCGAGTGAAAGTAAATTACAAGAGTATCAAAGCAGAATAAGAAAGTTATTTCTGCCCTATTTTTTAGATAGGTTTTTAGTATGTTTTCCAGATCAGCCCACACAACCAATCGAATTCGCAGATATTCTGGTTGACTTCTGTCTTAATCCTAAGCCTATTGATCGAGAAGCCCAAAAACTCTTCCGCGAACTGATGCACATCACCAGTCCAAAAAAATTGAAGAAGGAGTTTGATAATATTTATACTCGGATAGTCAGGATCAGCTCAGGAGAGCAACGTGATCAAATAGGCTTCGGTCTATCAGGGCAGCTAATTTCTGGCCAGATTCAAGGCGAACCGCCAATGTGGGTAGAAAAATTAAATTATCGTTGGTGGCTCCGTTACTTTTTCAGGCATGATAATTCCTTAGTTTGGAGTCGTATTAATTTCAAGCTTAACAAGATATTTCCAGGGACATTTGAGGGTTGAGAGGAACCGTCATCATCGGATATGACGCCCTTGCGAAGACGAAAGCCTCTTTCGCGACTTCAGTATTCTCGGAAGCGCTTCGGACTGGCTAATACCGCGTCCAGCCGATGCCACTTCGCGGTGTGGCTGATGCTAGTCGTTATACTTGTCATTTTTCCACAAAATTAGAACCAACCGAGATGTGGTTTTTCAATTGAATTGGGAACTTATGCAGTACAGCGAGCCAGTCCCTGTCCCCTCGGCTTGATCAAATAAAGTGTTACCCCCGTTTGGAGTGTCAGATTTAGTCTCGGCTTTTACAAATCATCACATAAAAGTTTATAAACTTCTTGGTTGGTCGCCATAATGCATTTAAAGTACCTTTCGAATAGAGATTTCTCTAAACATATCGATGTCAATGGATCATTTCCATTAAGCAATGTAATTACGCCACCCATTTCTTTTACTATTAGTATACCTGCTGCAACATCCCAGAGTTTGGCACCAAATTCCCATCCACCAACTGTATGGCCAAGTGCAAATTGGGTAAAATGAAATGCAGAACTCCCAAATGCTCTCACATTACCTTTGATATTTCCACGAATTTCCGTAGAAAAATCATTCGAACGCCAAGAACAATAAGTGATTACATCAGAAAATTCAATTTCCTTTACTGCTCTAGTTTTTACCAAACCACCATTAATTATTGTTCCCTTACCCTTGATAGCAGATACTGTTTGATTAATAACTGGCAAATGAATAATACCCATCACTGGTTCGCAATCTTCCATTAAGGCTAATGATATCCCCCAAGTTGGAAGCTCATTAATGTAATTTGTTGTTCCATCTAAAGGATCACAGATCCACCAATAACGCTTATCTGGTAGTATGGGGTTTTCTTCTGATACGAAACAAGTTTCTTTATATGTAGTTAAGAGTTGGTTCTGTATAAATTCTTCGGATTTTATGTCAGCAGTCGTAATTAATGAACCATCCTCTTTATAATGAGTGGAAGATAATCCCGTCATACCGATTAATAATTTTCCCGCTTCGATAACTACTTGGCTGGCGAATGAACATGAATATTCTAAATTCACAATGATGTGCCTTTCACGATCATTTCTTTCTTGAACAGATGAGCATGCCTTTATAGAGTTAATAGTACCGCAAAATTATGGCCGTTCTCACCTATATCCTTTAGGTGAAAAGTAACTTTTCAAAAAAACAGGTGTTTTAGGTTTATATAGATGTCCGGGTATTGC
>Ga0154774_1078_pt6 | contig 10470 bp, 10 predicted proteins | sample Rifle2008BG16ft_FD_105782 | JGI IMG/M metagenome (GOLD analysis project Ga0154774, IMG submission 105782) | Chloroflexi bacterium RBG_16_57_11
CGTCAACGCCTGCGGTTTGGTCAACCTGCCGGATGGCGAGATCTACACCGGTCCGGTGGAAAACTCCGCCAGCGGCTGGGTGCGTTACAGCTATCCAGCGGTGTACCAGGGCCAGGTCGTCTCCGGCATCGAGCTGAAGTTCGAAGATGGAAAAGTCACACAGGCAAGCGCTGAGAAGAACGAAGCCCTGCTATTACGCATCCTGGATAGCGACCCGGGGGCGCGCTACCTGGGCGAGTTCGCCATTGGCACCAACTTCCAGATCGATCGCTTCACCCACAACATCCTGCTGGATGAAAAGATTGGCGGCAGCTTCCATATGGCACTCGGCGCAGGCTACCCCGAGACCGGCAGCCTGAACAAGAGCGCGGTGCACTGGGACATGATCTGCGACATACGCCAGGATTCTGAAATCCTGGCAGATGGCGAAGTGATTTACCGCAACGGTGCTTTCCTCTAAGCCAGATACCCAACCCGTTCTGTTTGCCACGGCTCACCGCGGCGGCGAGGGGCAGTGGCCTTCCAACACGCTGTATGCCTTCGAGCACGCCCTGAGGCTGGGGATAGACGCTCTGGAGCTGGACATCCACGCCAGCCGCGACGGCGTGCTGGTCGTGCGCCACGACCCGGTCATCGATACGACCACCGACGGCGCCGGGCGCATCCGCGACCTGACCCTGGAGCAGATCAAGGCGCTCGACGCCGGATACACCTGGACGGCGGACGAGGGGCGCACCTTCCCCTTCCGCGGCCTGGGCATCACCATCCCCACCCTGGAGGAGGTCTTCCAGGCCTTCCCCCGAACGCCCCTGAGCATCGACATCAAACCCGTAGATCCCGTCGTGGTGCGGGTTTTCAGTCAAATGCTGCGCGAGTATAACAGGCTGGAGCAGGTGGTGGTCGGCTCTTTTCACGACCCCCAACTGTGTCGCTTTCGCCTGCTGTGTCCCGGAGTGGACACCGCCGCCGGGGTCTCTGAGACGCGCCGGTTTTACCTGCTCAACCTGTTCCGGCTTTCCAGATTCTATCGCTCGCCGGCAAAGGCCTTTATGATCCCGGAATATTCCGGGCGGCTGCGCCTGGTTACGCCGCGCTTCATCCGCAGCGCCCACGCACAGGGATTGAGGGTGGATGTCTGGACAGTTAATGAAGTGAAAGATATGCGTCGTTTGATCGATTGGGGGGTGGATGGAATTATTACGGATTATCCGAGGCGTTTGCTGGTGTTATTGAACCGAATAAGGGGCGACTGAGGTCGCATACATTATGACCACAGATGTAGAACCAACCTTGATGTGGTTTTCCAACTGACTGGGTCGTTAACAAACTACTGATACTGGAAGAGAAAAAGCGTTTTGCAAGAGGCGCTTCCGCAGTCATGCCACGCGTGGCTTCAAAAGCTGGGACGGATTGGATGCCGCCATTCTGCTGTGCAGCGATCCCATCGCGTAGGACACGGTTTTACCTGGGCGGAGCTCTGTCTCTTTGCTTTTTCCCAAATTCACCCACCGGAATCTTGACAATGTGAAATATTTCATTAATTTGACAATCATAATCCGATATGATACCTTGTTAATAGTTGATAAAATTTATCTTAATAATCCAGGTAATAACCGGAGGCTTACATGCCCAAGTTTGCTAGATTTACCATCTCAACACCTACTCGCCACCCTGCTAATTTAAAAGCCTACGATCCGATTTTTCATCGCTATAAGCCGGATTATGTAAACCCTGCTTTCTGGGTGCTCAATCTGATCGCTATCCCGCCAGGACTACACGAAAGTATTGCAGACGAGTCATTTCTTTCCAGCATGGAATTATTGAAATCCTTGGATGAAAAGGTAAAGAAAGCGGTTATCCCCAACGAAATTCTCACTTTCGTATGGACAGTCAAGCAGGTGGGCGGCAGCTTCTCAAGGACGATACCTAAACTTCGCTCTCCTTCCATGTGGCGAACGGAAGTGCAGGTGCCCAAGCCAGGTGAATATGAAGTCACTCTCCAGGTGAACCTGACCGGTGGGCAGCGGGAGGTCAGCAGCCGTAATTACCTACTGCGGGATTTTCTGGTGGTATCCATCGGCGATTCCTTCGCCTCGGGGCAAGGCAACCCAGATGTGGTGGCTGTGCCTTCTCCAGACCAAAAAGCGATTTGCGAGGCGACCACGTTAACCTTGTTCATCACAAAAATCGAAGGCGCAATAAAAGAATTCGCAGAACAACTGAAGGTAAAGACCGAAGAAAGTATTGAAAAATATCTGCCTTTTATTGGTGCAATTGTGGTGGCGGAGATAAATAATGTTGAAGACGTAATTGGTTTTGTAAAAAACGCCGCTGAAAGCGTTGCCAGTGCAGTTGTTGACGTCGCCAGGGACATTGGTGGAGGTGTTGTAGAGGGGGCCGAAGAGGTCGCCAGTTGGTTTGGACTGGGTGACGGCGGTGAGAGCGATGAAATTGATCCACATCCAGCTGGATGGCAGGAGCCGAACGCTTACCGGTCCTATCGATCCGGGCATTCGTTAGCTGCAAGACAGGTCGAATCCGAAACCCCGTTTAGTGCTGACAGAATTACCTTCATTTCCCTGGGCCGCTCCGGGTCAGAAATTGATGACGGTTTGTTAGGGCCGCGCACGGTCGATGTTCCTCTGGACTCTGCGAACAAGGCTATCGATGGCTGGACCAAGAACCGCGGCCAGATCCAGGAAGCGAAAGAGACCGTCCTCAATCGCCCAATCGACGCCCTGATCATTACCATTGGGGTAAATGATCTTGGATTTTCATCCCAGGTGACCCAAGCTATCCTTTGGAAGAGTGGTGAAAAAAGAAAGGAACGCATCGCGTCAGTGAAAAAGAAGCTCGAAACTGAGTATCCACAACTCCTAAATCAGCTGAAGCGAGCTATAGACAGCCAACTAAGACCCAGACAAGTGTTCATCCTGGAATACCCTGTCAGGATTTTCAAGGAAGTGGCAGAGCGCGGTCCATGTGGGGTATTAGGTAGCTCGGTAGGTCTAAACCTGGATAAAGCCGATGCCAGATCATTGGGAGAGTTAGGGGATTTGCTTAATCAAAAAATCCGTGCTAAGGCTGACGAATTTGGATGGATTCTGGTAGATGGTATCGAAAATGGCTTTGATGGGCATGGTTACTGCGCCAGCAGACCCTACTTCGTCTTAGCCGAGGAATCTTGCCGCAATCAGGGCGACTTTGAAGGCATGCTGCATCCGAACAAGCTGGGGCAGCAAGTCACTCGCGATTGCATTGTGCGGGCGCTGAGGCGGGAGATGCTTACCCCGCAGGAAAGCTGGCTTGAGCCAGTGTTAAACGTGATGATGAGCTAAAAAGGAGATTTATATGGCACCATCAGCCACCGGAAAGGTAACTCGTATCTACGCGAATCAATCTGGAGCATTCATTCGAATCGACACTGATGAACCAAAACCACTTGACGACTACTTCAGGTTGAGGCTTAACCATCCGAATTACAATGCTTTGTATTCTTTAGCCCTGGCGGCAGCAGCCAACCGCTGGCCTCTTCGCATTAGAATTGAAGGACCAGCCACATCAAAAGTTGATCCGAAACGTGAAGGGGTAGTTTCGTATTTTGTTGTAGATTGGAAAGCTGGAGAATCCGTCGATGATTAAACCAACTGGATAATCTTACGATGACACGCTACGAATCATGTAGTATTGCTGCCTCAATTGGCGCCCTGGTTATTTTCTTTGCAATTGCTATCTTTGTCATTCTAAAGATACTAACCGGTGGTTAAGGATTCTCTTCATCCTAATAGAGATTACGTTATTTCGGGGAAGTCAGCCGGTTGAAAAATCAACCTGCGCTATCCGACGCGAAAGCTAAACCAACTTCAATTCGATTCAAAGCCTGGCGAAGCTGGCGGGCGCTATATTCGCCTGCGGACGACAGGACTACAGCGCCAGCCCGAACGCCCATGATTGCCGCCCGCACCACTCTGGCGCTGGCCCCGCTAGCGCAGCGTACAAAGCGATGCCAGGATCAAATTGCTTTAGACAATCTGATTAGGAACGCGGCCAACATGCCCCGCCAGCACCCCAATAGCCAGCCGAAGAAACCGACGAACAAGCCGGCCACGATGGCAAAATTGAATCCATAAATGTAAAACCAATATGATTGTGGTTTTCTGGGGGTCAATGAGCGTGGAAGGCCCGGCATTCATGTTTGACCATCTCCCACAATAGCGGCCCCCTGTCTCATAATCACCAGAACAGTGACGTCGTCAAATGGCTTCGCCTCTCCCCTGAAATTTGCCAGGCTGGTCGAGAGCCGCTCGACGTATTCAAAAGCCGAATGCGCTGGGAGGGCCAGAACATCCAACAGGCGCTCCAGCCCAAAAAATTCAGAGGCCGCGTTATTGGTATCCTCCACCCCATCTGAATAGATGCACAACGCTTCACCCGGACTTAGTTCAATCCCCTCAGCGGAGTATTCACTATCTTCCATGATCCCTACGAGCGGGCCGGTCGGCTTCAAGGCCCACCGACCTCCATCCTTCCTCAAGACTTGGGGTGGGTTATGACCCGCATTGATGTACTGCACCTTTCCCGAAAGCGGATCCAGCACTCCGATGAACAAAGTCGAAAACAGGGCATTCGCGTGAGTCTGGCAAACGTACTGGTTTGTCCTCGCTACAGCCTGCACCAGGATATCGGCACTGCTCACTGCCCGCTCCTTCAACTTCGGGGAACTACGATCATTAATGAACGCCCGCAGCAGGCTGCGGTAAAGAGCCATGAACAGCGCCGACCCAACCCCCTTATCCGTCACATCGCCTAAGAAAAAGCCCAGCCGACCGTCGGACAGGTTAAATACATCGTAAAAATCACCCGAGACCTCACGCGCCGCCGCGAAGTGCGAAGCTATTCCCCACCCGCTCACCTCAGGCAGCTCAGTGGGCAAGAAACCGGACTGGATTTGATGCCCGATCTCGAGCTCCCTTTCCAGGCTCTGAATATACAGCTTCTCCAGATCGCGCAGCCGTTTCCGTGCCAGACCTGCGTTCATGCGCGCCTCAAGCAATGTCGGATTGAAAGGTTTCGGTAAATAATCATCCGCTCCAAGCTGGATGCCGCGCAGGACGCTATCCATATCCGTCAACGCAGAGATGATCACCACCGGGATATCACGCCAAGCGGGCTCAGCCTTCAATCGTCCCAGCATCTCAAACCCGTCCATGACCGGCATCATCATATCGAGCAAAATTAGATCCGGCCCTGCCTGTGCTACGCGCTGAAGTCCTTCCTGGCCGTTTGCTGCGGAAACCGTATCGTATTCCAGGTCTTCCAATTCCTGCTCCAGGTAATCAATATTCAGCGGTTCATCATCCACGATAAGAATTTTCGGGCGTTGCGCCATTTGCTAATCCATCCCCAAAAAATAGTGGATTTTTTCAGCCAGCAAAGCCTCGTCAAGAGGCTTGGTCAAATAATCGCTGCACCCGGCATCCAGGGCTTTGTGCCGGTCGCTGCTCATCGCGTGCGCCGACAAACCGATCACCGGAATATGGCTCAATTTATCGTTCGCCTTGATCGCCCGCGTGGCTTCCCACCCATCCAGTACCGGTAGGGACATGTCCATTAATATTAAATCCGGCATTTCCTCGGCCGCCATCTCTACGCCCATTGCCCCGTCTCTAGCAATTACCAATTCGTAATCATCTTCCAGAAGCTGGACAAGTAATTCCAGGTTGAGTTCAACGTCTTCCACAATCAAGATCTTTTTCATTTTTGGCATGAGCAAATCAAGCTGAATAGTTCAGGGGAACTGCGAGAGTGAAGGTTGAACCCTGCCCCTCTACGCTCTCAACGGTCAGATCGCCTCCCAGCAGGCGCGCCAGGCTACGGCTGATGGAAAGGCCGAGGCCCGTGCCGCCGTATTCTCGAGTGGTGCTCGTATCCGCTTGTTGGAATTCTTCGAAGACCCGCTCCATTGCTTGTGGTGAAATGCCGATCCCGGTGTCAGCAACGCTTACAATCAGCGTATTACCCTCCGATCTGGCCTTGATCGTTATGCTGCCTTCGTGGGTGAACTTAGCTGCATTGCTCATCAAATTCAGCAGGATTTGCTTGATCTTTTCCTGATCGGAATGCAGCGGCGGGATGTATTCCGCGATCTCGATCACAAGCTTTACCTTCCCTTGACGGATCAATGGCTGGGTCGTGCTCCCAACCATCTCTATCAAGGGTTTGATCTGAAAATTGGCCGCCTGCACATCCATGCGCCCGGCCTCAATTTTGGCAATATCGAGCACGGTATTGATCAGGCCCAGCAGGTGTTCGGAACTGGACAGCACCTTATCCAGGTTATCCAGCTGTTTTTGGGGCAGCAGCTCATCCCCTTTGCGACGCACGATGCGCGTAAAACCGATGATTGCGTTCAGCGGTGTGCGCAGCTCGTGGCTCATATTTGCCAGGAAGGCGCTCTTCGCCTGGTTAGCCTGGATGGCTTCCTGGCGGGCGCGTTCCAATTCGGTGATAAGACGCACATTCTCGATCGCAATCACAGCCTGATCAGCGAATACCTCGAGCAGCGCAATCTGTTTTTCGGTAAACGGCTGCACCTCTTTGCGGCGGATGGCAATGCCCCCAATCGGTTCTCCATCCCGGAGCAGTGGGGTTGCCAGCGCTGTACGGTGGCCCCAACGGCGCTGAAGGAGAACGCTCACCGGGTACTCGGACTCATCCAACTCCACAGCCGCATCACGTATATGGATGGTCTGCCGATCCACGATCGCCCTGCCAATCACTGAACCTCGGTTGAGCGGTAGCGACTCTCCGGCTTCCAGTCCCGGAATTGGCCCGCGGTGGGTCCATTCTATAAGCATCTCATGCTCGATGCGATAGATGTGGGCGTCGTCCGCGCCGCATACTTTCGCAGCGTTGACTGCGATAATCTCCAACAGAGACCTGAGGTCCTGTTGAAAACCGCTCAAGGCGCGCAGGATCTCGCTCGTGGCGGTCTGTTGCTCGAGTGCTTCGCTGATCTCCCGGTTGCGTTTATTAACTTCATCGAACAGGCGCACGTTTTCGATTGCGATCACAGCCTGGTCGCCGAAGGTTCTGACGAGTTCAATCTCCTTGTCGGTCAACAGCTTGGGCTCGATGTGCCGGATGGTGATCGCACCGATGGCGACTCCATGCCGGAGGAGCGGTATTGAGAAGGTCATACGATATCCAAACCGTCCGGCGTTGGCATCGCCGGCAGGGTATTCAGAGTCCTTGCGGCCCGGCTTATGGATTGTTTGCAGCGCTCGACGTTCCAGCACCGCCCTCCCTACCACCGTATCACGATTCAGCGGCAAGCGATCTCCCACCTCCAGGATGGGGATAGGCCCGTAATGGGCCATGAGCCTGAGGAACTCACCTTCGACGTAGGTAATGATCGCGTCATCTGAGCTCGAGAGACGGGCGGCATTTTCGGCAATCACATCCAGAACCGGCTGGATCTCCGTCGGTGAGCTGGCGATGACCTCCAGGATTTGCCCGGTAGCCCGCTCTCGCTCTAGCGCCTCACTGATCTCCCGGTTGCGGTTTTGAACTTTGTCGAGCAGGCGCTGAGTTTCCTGGATCGCACGGGCACGCTCGAGGGAGGTAGCAATGTGTTGGGCAACAAATTCAAGCAGGCGCACATCCTTTTCCGTGTAGAAACTACCAGGCTCATATTGCTGCACTGCGATGACCCCAATCGTACGTCCGCCGGTTTGCAGGGGGACACCTACCCAATCTTGCGAGCCCGAACCTATACTTTCAATCTCTCCCCTAGCCACCATTTCGTCAACCTGCGATCTGGATACATGCAGCGTCTTACCGGTTTTTAGCACGTAGATGGCCAATCCTTTGCGAATTCTGGCAATCGGGACGGGCGGTACTGATTCCAGATCTCCTGACTGATCCACTACGTAAGGGTAGCTAACCCTCTGCGTCGCCTCATCGAACACCTGAATGATGAAATTCTCCGCTCTCATCATTTCCTGCACAATTTGGTGTATGCGCCGGTAAAAGGCAGGCATATCTGCGGCAGCAGAGGCTGCATCGGCGATTTGATAGAGGGCGGCTTGGATATTCTTGCTTTCACTGAGCTCGGCAGTGCGTTGCCGGGCATCCTCAAGCAGCTTGCCGGCCTGCTCGCGGAAGATGCGGTTCGCCCTGCGCAGCTCCTCAGCCTCGCGGGTCTGATCGGCAAGCTCACGGAAACACCCCGCTCTACCCTCGTAAAACTCCGCCTGCTGCATTGCCGGCAGATCTCCCAGGGCAAGCCCTTGTGCATAGGCCTCCAACGCAGTCGTCCAATCCCCTGCCTGCTTAGCCCGCAAGGCTCGCTCTTTCGCACGCGATAATTCCTCTTCAAGCTTCGTTTGATCTTTCATAAGAATATTCCGAGTAGATAAGTCGGGTGAGACATGGAAAGGCCAGATCTAAAAGAGAGTGCGAAACCGATGTGGATACCAATTGCCTTCAAGAAATCTTCGCCAATGCCTGGTCTAAATCTTCAAGAATATCGTCCGCGTTTTCAATACCGAGGGAATAACGTACCAGGTTATCCATGATTCCTGCTGCTTTACGCTCGACGGGCTCAAGGGAATAATGCGCGGCCGGCTGGTGAATGATACTTTCTACCCCGCCTAAAGTCAGACCAATATAAGGCAGCCGCAGGAGATCGATGAAGCGGGCTGTCTTTTCGAAGTCCCCGTCGATCTCAAAGCTGACCACGCCGCCATATCCGCTTAATTGGGCTTTTGTGATCGAGTAATCAGGATGGCTGCTCAATCCGGGGTAGTAGACTCGGGAGACAGCCGGATGCGTTTCCAGGAAGGCGGCAACGCGCAGGCCGGTTTCGTTCTGACGTTGGACACGCAACTCAAGGGTTTTGATCCCGCGCAAGAGCAGGTAAGCATCATGGGGGTTGCTCACCCCACCCATAATGCCGCGCACTTTTTCGATATCTGCAAGGGCCTGAGTAGAACCGATCACCGCTCCGGCCAACAGGTCATTGTGACCGCCCAGATATTTGGTCGCGCTTTGAATCACAAGGTCAATACCATATTCAAGCGGGCGCAAGTTAACCGGTGTGGCAAACGTGCTATCTATTATTGTTGTAATGTTATGCTGCCGGGCGATTTTCACGAGCTGCGCCAGGTCCAGCATCCTAAGATACGGATTCGTGGGAATATCGGCAAAGAATAGGCGGGTTTCAGGCCGGATCGCTGAGAGCAGAGCTTCCGGCTGATTGATCGGGACGAGCGTGGTTTCGATCCCCCACCTGCTCAACAATGCCCGGGCAAAATCACGGGTGATGTAAAAACCTTCTCGGGGCATGATCAGGTGATCGCCTGATTCCAGCAGGGTGAGCAGAGTCGTCGTGATAGCGCTCATCCCGCTAGCAAAGAGCAGCGCACATTCTCCGCCCTCCAACGCAGCGATTTTACCTTCGGCAGCCCTCTCCGTGGGGTTGCTAAAACGACCGTATTCATCTCGAAGAGGCTTCTTCCCATTCGCCTTGTCCTGCATATATTCCAGGATTTCAACTGTGTCCCGGAAGGTGAAGGTAGAACTTTGGGCAACAGGTGTGGTTAATGCACCGTAAGGTTTTCGTTTCTCCTCACCTGCATGGACCGATTGAGTGGATAAGGGTTTGCTCACTTGTGTCTCCTCAAGCCCCTGAATTATCTTGGTAATCGACTGGTCCAGTTAGAAATATAATGGTGCGAATTCAATTCGCGATTCGAAATCTATTCGCACAAATTATACCGGAATTAACTCGATTACGATCCACTGGCGCTAATTTTTTTAAATAAGTCGCTCAAATGTTACCGCGACGGCCCCGGCCGAGCTTTGAAGTATCTGGTTCTGCAAAGTCCATATCTCACACTGAGTTTATAATATTTGGTGTATGCTTGTGTATTAGTCTGAAACTGTTCGAACCCTGGATCAACTACCCATGACCAAACGCATCTTCATCGCTTACACCGGCGGAACGATCGGCATGCGCCGGACCAATTACGGATACTCACCAGACCGCGGATACCTGCAGGAGCAGATGCAGAGCATGCCCGAGCTGTGGAGCCCGGAAATGCCCGAGTTCGTGGTGGAGGAGTTCGATCCGCTGCTGGATTCCTCGAATATGACCCCGCATAACTGGATCAGTGTGGCTGAGGCGATCCACCGAAATTATGAACAGTACGATGGCTTTGTGGTGCTGCACGGGACGGATACGATGGCCTACACCGCCTCAGCGCTGCCGTACTTCCTGTCCGGGCTGCGCAAACCGGTCATCATCACCGGCTCACAAATCGCCATGTGCGAGGTGCGCAACGATGCCCGGCAGAACCTGATCTCGGCGCTGATCCTGGCGGCTTATAGCGATATCCCGGAGGTATGCCTGTGTTTCGGAGCTGCACTGCTGCGCGGCTGCCGGTCGGTGAAGGTGCACTCGGATGG
>Ga0154774_1093_pt11 | contig 10331 bp, 8 predicted proteins | sample Rifle2008BG16ft_FD_105782 | JGI IMG/M metagenome (GOLD analysis project Ga0154774, IMG submission 105782) | Chloroflexi bacterium RBG_16_57_11
AACAAGCCGATCTGGATATCGCCGACCGTATCCGCCTATTTGTATCTTCCACGCCCGACCTGGCCGGGGCGATACGCGCGCATCGTGAGACCATCCTGGGTGAGACGCTGGCAGTAGAGCTACATACTGTCGAGCCGCCGGAAGGCGCCCGGCTGGCAGAGGCCTGGTTCAATGGCCAGTGGATGAAGGTTGGGCTGGTTCAGGTAGATAATATGTAGATGCGGTCGGATTGTTCGTAGTGACGGCTTTAGACGTTTTTGGCTACCTAAGAGCGACTTAAGTCGACACTACGGGGAACACCCGAACTTATATCAGTCAAGAATATATTCTGATTAAGGCCACAATGATGACCGATTCCCTACCAAACCCACTTCCCCCGGTCACGCTGAAACGCCGGGCGCTTGCCTGGAGCGTGCACTTATTTACAGCCACCGGCGCCATCTGGGGCTTGCTCTCCATCCTGGCGATCCAGCAGGGCCAATACAAGCTCTTGTTGCTGTGGGTGGTGCTGGCTGTTATTGTGGATGGCTTTGATGGCATCCTGGCGCGGCATTTCCACACCAAAGACTATGCGACAGAAGTGGATGGCGGGCTGCTGGATAACATCATCGATTATCTCAACTACACGATTGTCGGGGCGTTACTGGTGATCCAGGCCAGGCTGGTGCCAGAGGGGCTGATTTTCCCGGCCGCGGCCCTGATCGCCCTGACCTCGGCGTTGCAGTTTTCGCAAACTGAAGCCAAGACCGACCCGCGCACCAGAGAATTTTATTTCAGGGGGTTTCCGTCCTACTGGAACCTGCTGGCGCTCTACCTGCTGGTATTAGGCCTGAACCCGTGGATCAACCTGGCTGTCATCCTGATTTGCGTGGTGCTGCAATTCGTCCCGATCAAGTTTATTTACCCCAGCCGGACGGCCTTTTATTACCGCTTAAACCAGGGGATCGTTTATGCCTGGGCTGCCAGTGCGCTGGCGGGTATCTGGATGTATCCGAACATCCCCGGCTGGTTGATTTTTATAAACCTGGTCTTCGTGGGGCTTTATATGATCATGAGCTTGCTCGCAACGTTGCGCAAGCCGCGGCTGGCACACGGCTAAGCTTAATTTCTTTACCAGAGAATGTCATATATTACATGGCTGCGAGGTAAAATCGGGCGGCAGAAAACGTTGATCGTATATGGAACGGTGATCCTGCGCGATGAGCGTCGGCGGGTGCTGCTGCAGAGCCGGGCGGATAACGGCTTGTGGGGGTTGCCCGGCGGTATCCTGGAGCCGGGCGAAAGCATCCTGAATTGCGCTCGCCGGGAACTCTACGAGGAGACCGGGCTGGCTGCGGGTGAGCTGCGCCTGACGGGCGTGTACAGCGACCCGGGATATGACGTGGTTTACCCCAATGGCGACGAAGTGCAGCAATACACAGTGTGCTTTGAGGGGCAAATGGCTGGGGGGCGGCTGCAGATCTACTCCGAAGAGACGAGCGACCTGGCTTTCTTCGACCTGGCAGAGATCCCCCAAGCTGAAATGGCTGAGTTCTACCTGGATATGCTGCGTGATGCCGAACGGGGTGGACCACCGGCCTTCTCACTACCTTACGGCGGGCCGCGGCTGGTGGATTTTATTGATCAGGTGCGCCTGAGCATCGGCAAGGCGCTGTTTGTTGGCGCAGGCGCAATGGCAGCCGTGCAGCGAGACGACGGGCGCCTGCTTGTGGCACGAAGGACAGACGACGGGGAGTGGTCGTTGCCGGGCGGTGGTGGATTGCCTGGAACGGGGATTTTCTGTGATCTAAATAGAGCGACAGGGTCGGCCCGGACCTAAGATCTCAGGTTGGTAGCTCCCCCCAACATATTTCGACAGCAGCCCAAGCAGGTCCGCCATGGCGTGCTCCACGTCCTGCCGGGCTTCAGAATGGTGCGCTTCGACGGTGATGATGGCGGCCGTGGTGTCCAGGCCGGTGGTGCTCTGTAAGCTCTGCTTCCAGCACCAGCGGCGGGCGAAGATCAGGCCGGTGTCGTCAACGAAGATCACCTCGCCCGGCTCGGGGTGGGCGGCTTCTGGCTCATCATGGGCGGTGAACCACTCCGTTCCGTCGGCGAAGCGAATGGTGAGTGAGCCGTTCAGATGACGTGTGTCGAAGGCCGCCATCGGCACCACGTAGCGGATACTGACCAGGTTGTAGGTGTCAACCAAAGCATTGATGCTGGGGATGTCGCCCTTCTTGGTCAGGCGGCGCAGCAAGGCCTCGGCCGCGCTGCGATACTTGGTCGGCTCGACGCCGAAGCCCCGGAAAGCGCCCCGCCAGGCGGAAAGAGATGGGATCTCGCTGAGAGGGGTATCGCCGATGCGCCCCAGCACGAGGCGCTGCTCAACCTGGAAGGCCTCCAGCAGCTCCGGCGGGGTGGGCTGGTTTTGCATCCCGCTTGCCAGGATGATCCCACCGCACAGGTTGGGGTAGCGCTGTAGCAAGTCCGGATGATAGCAAAGCTTTGCCATGATTTATCTCAAGGAAAGAGTCAAGTCATGAGCCTGGCTCGGGAATCCAGGGCGATCGCGCCCTGCCCGGCCGGGAGGACGCGCAGCGGGTTAATCTCGATCTCGGCCAATTCAGGGAAATCGGCCGCCAGCTGAGCCACGCGGCTCAAGGCGTCCAGCACGCCTGGACGGTCCACAGGGGGCATGTTGCGGAAACCCTGAAGCTTGCGCCCGGCCCAGGTGCTTACAAGCAGATAATCGGCCTCTTCCTGGGTCATCGGCGCCAGGGCAAAGGCTACATCCTTCAGGCCTTCCACCTCGGTGCCGCCTGAGCCGAACATGACCAACGGCCCGAATTGCTGGTCCTGGACCGCGCCGATGATTACATCCTGCCCGGCGTCTGCCATGGCCTGGACGTGGACGCCGGTGATCTTTACGGGTGGCTCTATGAATCGCGCGCGATCCATGATTTGGTTGAAGCCTTGGATGACACCGGCCTGGTCGCGCAGATTGAGCAGCACACCATCGACATCAGATTTATGCAGGATATCCGGCGAGTCAATTTTCAACGCGACCGGGAAGCCGATCTGAGGCGCTATACCGGCGGCTTGCTCGGCTGTTACGGCCAGTCGACTGGCGGGTGTACGGATGCCATAGGCGGTTAAGATCCTTTCCAGGGTTTCCACCGGGAGGAAGGCACCCGGTTGGTGTGGAGAAGCCCGGTACCCTGCTAAGATGAGGCTGGTCTGTTCTCGAGCGTCGCCACAACAAACCTGCTTGGGTTCGTCTGCCGAGGCCAGGTATTCGGCGCGCCGCGCCAGCATCGCCAGGGCGGAAGCGGCTCGCTCCGGGAAGCGATATTCCGGGACGCGCGCCGCGCGCAGGTGTTCCACCGCCTCCTGGATCAAGCGCTCGCCCATCAGCGCAAACACCACCGGCTTCTCCGCACTGTGGATCACCGGGATAACCGCTTTTGCCACGGCGCCGGCGGTGTACATAGGTGGCGGGGGCAGGATCGCCATCACCGCATGCACGCCGGGATCATCCAGCAAGATGCGCAGGCATAGGGCATATTGTTCCGGCGAGGCGGAGGCCAGCATATCCACCGGGTTATACAGGCTGGCAGCAGGCGGCAGCGCCGCGCCCAGCGCGAGGCGGGTGGCATCGCTGAGCTCTGCCAGATGCATCCCGTTGGCTTCCAGCGCGTCGGAGGCGGTCACCCCCGGACCACCGGCGTTGGTCAACACCGCCACGCTGCGGCCGGCTGGGGGCGGACACCAGGCCAGGGCGCGCGCCCAATCGAACATCTCCTCGCTGGTCTCGGCGCGGATCACCCCGGCGCGACGAAAAGCGGCGTTGAAGCCGCGATCCTGACCGGCCAGCGCGCCGGTATGGGAAGCGACGGCGCGTTGCCCGCTGGCGAAGCGCCCCACTTTTAGAGCGATGATCGGCTTTTGCCGGGTGATTCGGCCGGCTTCGGAAACGAAGCGCGCTCCGTCGCTGACGCCTTCCAGGTATAAAGTCAGCACGCGTGTGAAGGGGTCGTCAGCAACCGGCGACAAAACATCGGTCTCGCTCACATCCGCCTGGTTGCCGAGGCTGACCAGGCGGGAGAGGCCAAAGCTCTGGCCGCGCGCCCAGTCGATCACTGCGGCGCAGATCGCGCCGGAGTGTGAAATAAAAGCTACATCGCCCGGCAGCGGCCCCGGCGGCGGGAGGAAGGTGGCATCCATCGGAAGATGCGTGTCCAGCAGGCCAATGCAATTCGGTCCGATCAGACGCATCTGGTAGGAGCGTGCGATGCGCAGGCAATCGGCCTCCAACTGGGCGCCTTCCGGCCCAGTCTCGCGAAAACCACCCGAGCCAATGATGGCGGCCTTCACACTGCGCTGGCCGCAGTCGTGCAAGGCCTGCGGGATGGCCGAGGCCGGAATAAGCAGGATCGCCAGATCGACCGGGTCTGGTGCATCCAGGATGGACGGCAACACCGGCCGGCCAAACAAACGGCCTGCCTTGGGATTGATAAAATGCACCACTCCCTGGTAATTGCTCTGCACCAGGTTGCGTGCCAGGCCATAACCCAGCTTGGTTGGATCCTGTGAAGCGCCGATGACGGCGATCCCCAGCGGGGCGAAGAACGGGTGCAGCGAGGTTTCAGTGTGCATCAGTTAGTGTGATTATAACGAAAAAATGCCCTGGCGGGGGTCTGCAACCGTCAGGGCGCACGAGGTGCACATAGCTATGACGTAGGTAGGACGATGGTGAACGTGCTGCCCACACCCAGCTGGCTCTCCACCCCTATGCGCCCGCCGTGCTGGCGGATGATGCGGTGGCTGACCGAGAGGCCCAGACCGGTGCCGCGTCCGGCAGCCTTGGTGGTGTAAAACGGCTCGAAGATGCGCGTCAGGCGGTCGGAAGGGATGCCTTTGCCGTTATCGGCCACCTTGACGTGGATCTCATCGCCAACTCGCAGGGTGGTGATGTGGATCTCGGCCGGGGTCTTGTCAAGCGAATCAATGGCATTCAAGAGCAGGTTCAGCCATACGCTTTGCAAGTGATCCTGGCTGGCCAGGATTGGCGGTAGATTGGGATCGGGGTCGAACTCGAGGTGGACGCCGCGCGAGAGGATCTCATGCTGAACCAATTCCAGCGCGCGTTCGATGGTTTCATTCGGGTCGGTTACTCCCAGGTGATATTCTTCTTTGCGGGCGAAATCAAGCAGGTTGCGCACGACCTGGGTGGCGCGCGCCCCGGCCCGGGCGATCAGATCGACCGATTCTTGCAAGTCTGAATTCGGAGGCAGCTCGCGATGCAGGATTTGGGCATTGGCGATGATCGCGGTGAGCGGGTTGTTGATCTCATGAGCCACTCCGGCTGCCAGCTGGCCAATTGCTGCCAATTTCTCGGATTGGGTCAGGATTGCTTCCAGCCGCCGGCGCTCAGTCACGTCCTGCTCTATCAAAACGGCCTGGATGATCCGGTCGTTATCATCTCGAATGGGGTAGGTGTTTATTTCCCATTCAAAGACATCATCGCCCGCGTAGCGGCGTTCGTTTCTTTGGGTGGTTCTACCGGTATCCAAAGTCTCGCGCACCCGGCATTCAGGACAAGGCTCGGTTCGGCTGAACAAAGCCTGATAGCAGAGTGTCCCGATCAGTGCGCGCGGTGGCTGGCCCAAGCGCTGTGTGCGAGTCCGATTGACCGCTACCAGGCGATAATCCGTATCAATCGTGTACAGCGCGGCGGGTAAATGGTCAAACAAAGCGCGTAAAGTATTACGCGATCCAAGCAGCTCCCAGCGGCCGGCTACCAGGTCGGCATTGGTAAGCTTTAGCTGTTGGATCAGCCGCGTCGTGGAAATGGCCAGGGCAGCCTGAGCTGCAATCACAGCCAGCGCATCCTGGTCGCTGGCCTGGAACGCGCCGGAACGCTTGTTGAGCACCTTTATCGCGCCAAGCACCTGGCCATCCACGACCAGAGGGGCGTAAAGTAAATTGTGTACGCTCAAATCCCCCAGGCCATCGCATGCAGGGTCAAAGGATGGGTCTCGAGAGCCGTCATTAGCGATCAAAAATCCGCCGCCGCGCAAGCAATCTGCCAGTAGGCTATGATCTGGAAGTGGAGTAACCTGATAAACCCATCCAGTGTTGCTGGCTTCCGAGCCAACTGATTTAGTAACAATCCAGCCATCCTGTGGCTCATTCAGCAACACCAGGGCTGCCGCTTCGCAGTCCATCATCCAGCAAGCGCCCCTAACGAGCCGCGCTTGCACACCCTCGGTGTCGCCTTTGAAACCCAGGCGAGCCAATTCCAGTTGGAAATTTGCCAGAGATACCCCGGTCTCAAGGTTCAGGCGAGATATCGCCTCTTGAGCCGCCGGAGTGTTCGGCGCCGCCGGAGTGTTCGGCTCTGCCGGAGTGTTCGGCGCTGTGGAGGGGGTGAAGTCAGCCATAAGATCGATCTCTGACAGTTCTCAATCCTCTGCAAAAGGCTGGAAACCGACGGTGTACCCATGACCCGGGACTGTGCGGATGAAGTCGGGAGCGCGCGGGTCGTCCTCTATACGCTCGCGCAGAGTCTTGATATGCACTCGCACCAGGTCTGGGCTGCCTTTGCCAACTGGGAAATCCCATACTTCATCCAGTAACCGCGCCGGGGAAAAAGTCTCGTCGGGGTGTGTCATCAGGTGATAGATCAGGTCATATTGCAGCGGGGTCAGGCGCACTTTTCCGCGACTGGGGGTATGCAGCTCGAACGTATGGGTATCCAGCACATAACCGCCGATCGACAGGCAGTGAGGCGAGCCGATTGGCGGCGGTTCGGCAGGGAGGCGTAGTTCACCCTGGTTGGCTTCAGTTCGGGAGCCAGACCTGGTTCGCCGCAAGATCGCCTGGACGCGCAGGATCAACTCATTGACGTTGAAAGGCTTGCAAAGATAATCGTCTGCGCCGGCATTAAATCCGGCGATCTTATCCTGCGCTTTCACCTTGGCCGTCAGGAAGAGGATCGGGATATGAGCCAGCGCCGGGTCGGCTCGCATCGCTCTACAGACCTGATAACCATCCATTTCGGGCATGATGATGTCCAGGATCACCAGATCGGGAGGTTTCTGGTGCGCCATGAACAGCCCTTTATCGCCACGACTGGCAAGGGTCACATGGAATTCATCACTGCGCAAGCTGCGCTCGATAGTGCGGGCTACAATGTAATCATCTTCGATCACCAGGATATTTGCCGGCTCCATGTATCCTCCTGATCAACCTTCCGCAGGCAGAGAAACAAGGATGATTGTATCATGGCCTTCGGCGCTCTTTGCTTTAATCTGGCCACGATGCTGGCGGACGATCTCGCGACATATGCTCAGTTCCATTCCTGTGCCCCGCCCGCTGGTTGGCCCGATAAAATCGGGCTCGAAGATCGAAGCAAGATATTCAGCCGGGATAGGCCGTCCATTGTCCCTGATTTCAACGATCACTTCTCCGGAGGCTCCGGCACGCGAAACGACCTGGATCGTTGGGGTGCTCTCATTGCGGATTGGTACTGCCAATGCATCCCGCGCCAGGAGAAGTAAATTCACCCACAGGCTTTCCAATTGTTGAGCGTTGCCGCGAATGCGTGGCAGGTCATCTCTGAGTTGTGCTTCAAGCCGGCCGCCGATGGATTCAATGCTGGCGTGCACCAGGGTCAGGGCGCTCTGGATGGTTTCGTTCACCGATAGCGAGCTGAGGGTTTCGGTTGCCGGCCGAGAGAACTCCATCAGCCGCTGCACCACATTCTGCAGTCGCCACCCGGCCTGTTCGATTGCTTCGGCTGACTCGCGCCCGGGCTGTTTGGCCGGGAGCTGGCGCAGCAAGATCTGCGCATCGGCGATGATGGTTGCCAGGGGGTTATAAATCTGGTGAGCAATGCCAGAGGCGATTTCGCCAATGGTCGCCATACGCGCGGCGTGCACCAGTTGAGCCTGGGCAGCCAGAATCTGGTCCTCTAGCCGTTTGCGATCGGTGATGTCGCGCCCGACAGATTGAAATTCGAAAATCCGCCCGCGGTCATCGAAAATCGCCCGGTCAGTGCGCTGCAACCAGCGCAGGCCCTGCTCTGGCAGGTTGACCTGGTGCTCCAGGGTCGCCACAGGTTTTGCCGGACCGAACACGCTTAGATGTTGAATCAGTTTTGGGCGCTCGTTCTCTGGAATAAAGTAAAGGAAGTTCATACCGAGCAGCTCGTCCCGGGTCCGGCCGAAGTAACGGCAGTAAACCGCATTGACGAAAGTGAGCATGCCATTGGGCTTGAAACGGCAGATCAGCTCGGTCTGATAGTCATCCACAATCGCCCGATAACGCGCTTCGCTCTCCCGTAAAGCCCGTTCAGCCTCGATGCTGCGGGTGATATCATGTGATACATCCATGTAGCCTAATGTGCGTTCGGGTTGGGTGTAATCGCGCAAGGTGGCGACGCGTGAGCTGACCCAGATGGTCTTGCCTTGCTGTCCCTGAAATTGTCGTACGATATGCAGACCGCCGGTGTCACCCTCCTTCGGCACCGCAATCGGAGGGTTGAAGATCGATAAATAATAACTGGCAACGGGTTTGCCGAGGCGCTCTTCGGCCGAGCAGCCGAACAGCGCCTCGGCCGCTGGGTTCCAGTAGGTGATCCTCTCGGCCAGATCCCAGACCACAATGGCATCGCGCACATTGTTAAGCAGTGTCGCCTGGTAGCGGATCTGCTCCTGAGTTCGTTGGATCGAAAGCTTGAGCTGATTTGCTTGGACGGTTTTATGAATCAAGGCGGGCAGGGTGATGATGTAACCGCCACTCTTCAGTAGATAGTCGGCGGCGCCATGTTGGATCGCCTGCACGGCGACGCGCTCATTCCCCTGTCCAGTCACCATAACAACCGGGATGTGTTGACCTCGGCGAGCCAACTGGTCGAGCAATTCCAGGCCTGTGCCGTCTGGCAGGCGGTAATCGAGCAGGATAATGTCGTAAGGGTGCTCGCTCAGGTGCCGCCAAGTGCTTTGAAGATCGCCGGCATGGTCGACTTGCTGGTATCCGGCGATCCGCAAGAACTCGCTAACCATCTCGGCTTGAGCGAAGTCATCATCGACAATCAGGACGCGGTAAATGTTGGTCATTTTGTGGAAAGACGTCGATGGGCATCACCCCGGACCAAATCGTGTCATATCCTCTGTGAGGATATCCGTACGAATAAGAAAAATCCATAAATAACATGTAAAGATTTTACGTGCTTCGTAAGCTGCGGGCAAATCCGGCTCGAAATCGTATCCATGGTCAGGGGCGAGGGGTCATGGTTGCCGCCCAGATTTCGACCGAGTCGAGCTGGGCCCAGGCGCTGCAGGAGGGTGGCGCAATGTAAATGTAGCGATAAACTCCATCCACGTGGATCTGGATTCCATGACCATTATAGAGATCGGCGGGCAGAATGACGAGATTGGATGTCTCGGGCGTCGGTGCCATTGGAAAATAAGTCGGCGGGATACTGCCGTTATTTGTGGTCTTGTCATCACCCCAGTAAAAGACGCGCCTGGGCCAGGGATCGCCCGAATCGCTCAGGTCGATCATCACCCAATTTAAACAAATGCCATTGGCACAACCAACCGGGTTTTGGTTGCGATACTCATAAAAGATCAAGGTGCCGATTTGTGTGGGAGCTCCTAAATCAATGATTACCGGAGAACTGCAGAAGATATTGCTGTAGCGAGAATCGGGCAACCCGAGGTTAATTCCATCCGGTAACGGCGTGCGGGTGGTCGTCGGAAACGGTGCCTTGGTGGAGGTAGGGGTATTTGTGTTGGTTGCGATTGTGGGGAGGCTGCGCGTCGAGGTTGCCGTGACAGTGGGCGATTTGGTAATAGTCGCTGAGGGTGTGTAGGTGAAAGTTGCCGTTGGGGTATTCGTGCTCGTCGAGGGTTGCGTGGCGGTGTTGGTTGGTGTCGGGGAGACAGGAGGAGTATCCGTTCGGGTGGGGCGAGGGGTATCGGGCCGCTGTGTCGGCACGGGTGCCGGGGCGGTTGCCGAAGGCGGTGCCAGGGTGGGGATGGCAGCCTGCCGGGTGTTGGTGGGTTGTAATGGCCTTCGTGTTGCTGCCGGCCGCACAGTTAGTGCCGTCGCAGTCGGTGAGGCTGTCGGTGAGGTCGTCGGTGTGGCGCTCGGCGTCAGGGTGGGTGTATTCGGTATACCCGTGCTGGACCAATACGCGCCGATGACCACCATTTGAGTGGGCAGGGCCGGATTTTCCTCGATCAGCTCTTCAATAAGGGCCGGTTCCAGAGGCTTGAAGGAAAGGGGCGGCCACAGGCTGTAGTCCGCCTTGAGCCCGGAACGCAAATCTCCAGCTTCAA
>Ga0154774_1080_pt1 | contig 10186 bp, 10 predicted proteins | sample Rifle2008BG16ft_FD_105782 | JGI IMG/M metagenome (GOLD analysis project Ga0154774, IMG submission 105782) | Chloroflexi bacterium RBG_16_57_11
GTTAATCTGTTGTCGAACCTGCTGGAAATCCAGAGACATATCTGCCACCTGATATTCAGAACATGTGTTTTAGCAATTTTAAGGCCATCGATGATTCATGACAAGAGGATTGGGGAATTTACCTGTTCAGCATCTTTCAGGCGCTGGATTGCGGTAAAATTCATTGGATATTTTATGGCTACAATCACCAACACGCTATCCACAGCCCCCGCAGAAAGCCCGATCCGGCCGTTCGACCCGCGCCGCGACCTGGAGCCGGTAGCCGATCTGGTAGAGCTGTGTTTTGCCGACACGCTGGACCCAGACGGGCGCGAATATATCGGGCGAATGCGGGCGGCGGTAAATCATCCATCTTTTCTGAGCTGGGCTGCCACCGCAGAATGGTCGCACCCGGCGTTGAACGGCTACATCTGGCATCACCAAGGGCGTATCGTAGGGAACGTCAGCCTGATCCCCTATTATATATACAGCCAGCGATATTACCTGATCGCCAACGTGGCAGTGCATCCCGATTTTCGGCGGCAGGGGATCGCCAGACGGCTGACCGAGCAGGCAATCCAACACGCCCAGCAGCGCAACTCACCATCGGCGTGGTTACATGTGCGCGAGGACAACCAGGCGGCGGTAAATTTATACAACACTCTTGGCTTTACGGAGCGCGCCCGCCGGACGACCTGGTTCAGCGTGCCGGAATTTTCGCAGCCAAGCATGCTCCCCGGGATGCGCTTCACCATACCCGTTGGACGCACCTGGTCAGAACAACGCTCCTGGCTGGCGCAAGATTATCCCGCCGAGCTTTCCTGGCACATGCCCTTCAGGATGAATCTGTTACGTCCTGGGATCGTGGGGGAGTTCTACCGGTTTCTATACAACGCGACCATCCACCAATGGGCGTTGGTCAGCTCCAGCCGGCTGCTTGGAGCGATCGCCTGGCAGACCACCTCGGGCTATGCGAACCCCTTGTGGTTAGCCATTCCGCCGTATAGCGATGAACGCCTGGTGCATGCTCTGCTGGTGCACGCCCGGCAGCACGTCCCTTCCACCCGCCCATTGATGCTGGATTACCCGGCGCGACAGTACGCCGAAGCGATCAGCAAGGCAGGGTTTTCGGCGCACCAGACATTGATGTGGATGGAGCTAAAGCTTGGGAAGGGATCATCCTGACATTGGTTAAACTCAGCAACAGCCTCAAAGCCAGGCTGCCTTCCGGGCAAGAGGCTTTAGCGGTATTCTCGGTCATCGTGTTTTTCGCCTTTAGTTGGACGCTTTACCGGGTATTTTGGTGGGTGCCGAGCTGGCTAGAATATCTCAGCATTTGGAGCGTCCTGGTCATCATCGCCTACGTGCTGGCATTCGCGCTGTTTGAGAGCCTGGCGGTATTCAGCCTGGTCGTTATCCTGGGCCTGCTATTTCCCCAAAAGTACTTCAAAGACCAGTTTATTGTGCAAGGCAGCGCCCTGTCTGTGTTGCTGGGCGTGGTGGCCTTCCTGGTACAGCGGAAGGTCAGCTTGATTTACAGGCTTGAGCTGTGGCAAACGTTGGCATATCCGGCGATGATCCTGATCGGTGCGATCGCGCTGGTGCCCATTATCTCCTTTGTGTTCAAACGCTTCAACCGGCTCTCACACCTGGCGCTGGCGGTTGCTGAGCGGATGACGATATTCGCTTACCTGTACATTCCGATGGGACTGATCGGTGTCCTGGTGGTGATTGCACGAAACCTGTGGTGACATCCTACTGATGAAACCAACCTTGAACCGACGAGATTTTCTCAAGCTGGCAGCGACTGCCTCGCTGACCCCACTGCTGCGCGCCCTGCCGGGGTCAGCTCAGCAGCAGGAGCTGCCGAACATCATCATCATCCTCTTCGATGCGCTGTGTGCGCTCAATTTATCAGCCTATGGATACGCGCGCCAAACCAGCCCGAATATGGAGCGCTTTGCTTCACGCGCCACGGTTTATCACAATCACCATTCAGCAGGCAATTTCACCACTCCCAGCACAGCCTCGCTGTTTACCGGCACTTATCCCTGGACGCACCGCGCCCTCAACCTGAGCAGCCTGATCAGCCCGGCGGTCAGGCCGCACAACCTGTTTCACCTGCTCGATAAAGCCTTCAACCAGGTGGCTTACACCCAGAATGTATATACCGATACGCTGCTGTACCTGTACGAGCAGTACCTGGACCGCCACCTGCCGCTGGACAGCTTTACCCTGAGCGGGAATGTGTTCTACGACAACCTGTTTCCAAACGATGCAATCTACGGGTTGAAGAGCGTCGACCAATTTCTTTTTAAACGCGAGGAAGCGCATGGCTCGCTCTTTTTATCCATACTGAACGATTTGAGCACCCAATTTACAACCCAGCTTTACTCGCAGCGGCTCAAGCAGGAGTATCCAAATGGACTGCCGCGCATTGCCAATACCGACGTTTATTTCCGGCTGGATCAGGTGATGGATGGTGTGATGGACCTTTTAAGCGGGCTGACACAGCCATCGTTTGCGTATGTCCACCTGATGCCACCGCACGCCCCCTACACACCTGCCCAACCGTATCTGGGGCTATTCGACGATGGTTGGGCGCCACCGCCCAAGAAAAAACACCGCCTGGCAGCCGGCATTTCTGAGGAGCGCCTGGCCGAACTACGGCGGACCTATGACCAGTTCGTCGCTAACCTGGACAACGAGTTTGGCCGGCTGCTTGACGACATGGAAAGCAACGGCTTGTTCGAAAATAGCTGCGTGATCTTGACTTCCGATCACGGGGAAATTTTCGAGCGCGGCGCACACGGGCACTCGATGCCGCTGGTCTTCGAGCCAAACATCCGCATCCCCTTGATAATTTCTGCTCCAGGCCAGCGCCAACGCCAGGATATCACCGCACTGACCAGCAATGTGGACCTGTTGCCTTCGCTGCTTCAGATTGCCGGTCTACCAACACCCGATTGGAGCGAGGGTATGGCCCTGCCCGGCCTAGGAGGTGTTCAGATACCCGACCGTAGCATTTATGTCGTTGAAGCTAAAGCCAATCCGTCCTATCGCCCGTTACGCAAAGCAACGGTAGCCTTGATACGCGGAAAGTATAAGCTGATCCACTACCTGGGGTATCGCTATTATCGAGACAACTACGAATTCTTCGACCTGGAGAATGACCCGGAGGAGCTTAACAATGTCTATTCATCCCACCCCGCGGCGAAGGATCTCCAGGCAGAATTGGATCACAAGTTAGCCGAAGTTAACCAGCCATTTATCTAATCATACGAGATTAATTGAGCCCGAAGGGGTTTTTGGTTGGGCTCCGACGCGTGGTATCCAGCAGATCGGGATGGATTTCGTGTTCTGGAAACTCGGCAACTTGAACGGATTCCAGCACATCTGAATCGACCATCAGACAGGTGCATGTCTCAACCAAGCCCGGTATGAGCTGGATATCTCTGGCCACGATCTTGCCCAAGGACTTAAGATTTTCCGCTTGAACGATCGCGATGGCATCATAAGGGCCAAAGGTCAGGTGAGCCTCGGTGACCGAAGGCAGACGCTTCAAGTCATTGAAGGCGTCTTTGAGATCACCGGTGTTGAATTTAATCAAAACGATGGCCTTCATCGCTCTCCCTTTATTTATCCGTGAAAATAATGCTGGGTTTCATCATCAGGCGACGAACGTTATTCAGGAAGAAAAGCTTGAGCTAATCACTGCCCTCGCATACTCTGCCATTGTTATTTTTATCCGGTATAACCGGGCCAAAACCGCTCAGGCGGCAATAATCGAAGCAGGCCTGGGCCAGGCTCCTGCTGGGGAATTGGTTACAACTATATTGCCGGTTGCAGCTGCATGGCGGTATGCTGGTCGGTGTGACGGGTCCGGGAGTTCTGGTGATGGTCGCAGTAGGGGCAGGAGTGAATGTGGGGAGCGGAGTAGCCTGCCAGACCCCCACCACCGCCGCCTGGGCTTCAACCTGCGCGGACAGAAGAGAGTTTTGGCATGCGATGTCAGGAGAAATATTTACCGCAGTTGCCATACCCTGCCGAATCATCTCATAATTGACAAAGGCGTTTCCTGCGATTACATAGCGTGGATAATTGCCCTGGGCATCCACGTCTGTAACATCCTGGACGAGGATCACATTTTGGCCATTGACCAGTCTATCATTGAGCCCGTAGGATTGAGGTGCCTGCCATTCAGCCGGTGCAACAATAGTCGGAGCATCCAAGCCGATGTACTTGACCCGCCAGGTCTGGTTATTGGTGGCTACCTCGATGGTCGCGCCATCCAGGATCTTGGTTACCAAGGCCGTCGCACGCGGGGTATCCGTCGGCAGGCAGTAAGCGCCGGGTAACGACAGATCGATCATCGGTGTGGGGGGACGCATATCCAGCGTGGCGGTGGAGGTTACCAAAGCTGTATTGGTTGGACCCGGTGTGGACGTCTTTGGCCAGGCCGCTATGGTCTGCGCCGCCAGCGTCTCTGGGGCAATACCCTCCACCGGAGCAGGCACACAGCTTGCCAGGAACAACAAAATGAGCAGAAAGGATAGCCATTTCATGATCGATTCTCCCGAAAATCACACATGCTGCTATTTGCAATCCTCGCTCTGACGCAGAATTCATGTCCGCGCCTGATTTATTTATTGTATCACAATTAATTTTAAATTGTCCCTACGGAATAAAGTTCAATATGCCTTGCGGAATATTAGAGGGACAAAAACACCTCGTAAAGCTGTTCGAAAATCGGAAAGACTCGGGAATTTAACCATTTCGCGCGTTGACTTTCCCCGAGACTCAGCTTATACTATATTGCGAGGTGATTACCTTGCCGGAATTAGCCATCAAAGCAGTCTTAATTATCATTTCGTAAGGGCACGCGCGCGTGCCCTTTTCTATTCTTAATTTATCCAAGCAAAACTGCGAAAGGAGACCGAACTACATGGACTATGGGATGATCGGAAAGATTGAAAAGGCGAAAAAATACGCATCACAACGCGACCGTTTTCGCATTGAGTCGCTCAACGTAACTTTCGTAGGGGATAACAATCCACATAGTATCCTGTTGGCAGAAGGTGTCTGGAAGTGCGACTGCGACTTTTTTCAGACCCGCGGTCGCTGCAGCCACACCATGGCGTTGGAGAAAATTCTTGAGGGCATGCAGGGCGTTGTGGAGATGGTAGGGTAATCCGATTCAGATATCGCTTTGTGAGCATCGATGATCTACCAACGGACCCCCACGTGGGGTCCGTTGGTTAATCCAATATTCTCACCATGTCTTCGCATGTATAATTATTGAGCTATAACAGACTCGAAAATATTAATGTTTAACCACCTGCATGTCCGCTCGTCATTTTCTTTCCTCGAGGGAGTCGTGCCTCCGGAGGGGCTGGTCCAGGCAGCAGCGCGTCTCGGAATGCCTGCTTTGGCGTTAACCGACCATAACCGGCTCACCGGTGCGATCGAGTTCTATGATTTTTGCCTTCAGGCTGGTATTCAGCCGATCCTGGGCATGGAAGTGGACATCCTGCCACCACAGGAGCTGGCTGCTTACACCAGCAGCACCGCTTACCCGCTTGTGCTTCTGGCGACGGATCTGAGCGGCTGGGCCAATCTGTGCCGCTTAAGCAGCCATATTCAAGCCGATCCGGCAGCAGCCATCCCTTTGGATCTTCAAATACTGGGAGATCATCCAAGTGGTTACCTTTGCCTGACCGGAGGTAGCCGTGGGCTTCTCAACCGGCTGCTCCTGGAAGGCGCCGATCACGCGGCTACCCTCCAGCTGCAAAATTTAATAGACCTCTACCCCGGGCGATTATACGTGGAGCTACAAATCCACACAGAGCACGATCGGCTGATCGCCGATCGACTCTCCCGCCTGGCAGCCCGCCTGCGATTACCCACTGTCGCCACACACGACATCTTTTACCTGGCGCCAGAACAGGCAGGATTGCAACGCACCATGGCAGCTATCCGGCTCAACCGGCAGGTGAGTGAACTAGCCAGTCATGAGCTCGCCCCGGCCGGAGCGCATTTCACCAGCCAGGCCGAAATGGCTCAACGGTTCAAAGACCATCCGCGCGCCCTGGTAGCAACACAAGAGATCACCGAGCGATGCCGGCTGGAGCTGCCCCTGGGAATAGCGCGGTTTCCAACCATCGAGTTGGGCGAGGGTGAAACACCTACGATGGTGTTACGACGCGAAGCACAAGCGGGCGCGCAACGGCATTATGCAGCGATGAACGGAACAAATGAGGGCGCGGCACTGCCGAAGGAGATACAGGCCAGGCTGGATCATGAGCTGGCTGTGATCGCCGAGCGGGGCTATGAGTCGCTGTTCCTGGTGATGAAAGAGATTGTGAACTTCGCCCGGGGGAATGGCATTCCGATCGCCTCACGCGGCTCCGCCTCATCGTCGCTGGTGGCCCACTGCCTGGGGGTTACCACACCCGACCCCGTCGCATTGAACCTGTACTTCGAGCGCTTCCTAAACCCGGCCCGCCAAACGCCGCCGGACATTGATACGGACCTGTGCTCGCGGCGACGGGACGAGGTGATCAATTTCGTTTACCGACGCTTTGGCGCCGAGCGTGTTGCAATGGTGTGCACGGTTAATCGCTTCCGTCGCCGCTCGGCGCTGCGCGAGGTAGCCAAAGCCTACGGGCTGCCGGCGGAGGAGATCAGCGCCCTGGCCGAGCGCCTGCCATACCGTTGGTACGGCCTGCCAGGCCGCAGACAGGCGGGCGACCATCCGTACGCCGAGCTAGCCGCCCACTCTAACTCACCACGGCATCAGCAGATCTTCCAGGATGCGGAAGCGTTGATCGGGCTGCCACGACATCTTTCCATCCACCCTGGTGGAATCGTTATCGCTCCGGGTCCGATCACCGAGCTGGCGCCGACGCAGATGGCTACCAAAGGTGTGGCGATCACCCAGTTCGACCTCGATTCAATCGAGCGGCTGGGATTAGTGAAACTTGACTTGCTTGGCATCCGTGGCCTGACCGTCATGGGAGATGTCGCGGCAGCCATACAGCAATCGGAGGGAGAAGAAACCGGGAGGTCATCCCCGCTGCGGATACTGGACGGCATCGCTGACGAAGACCCGGCTACCTCGGAGATGGTGGAACAAGGGCGCACCATCGGCTGCTTCCAGATAGAAAGCCCGGGGATGCAGGCGACGCTCAAAGAAATTCACGCTCGCACCACCAACGACATCCTGGTGGCCCTGGCGCTGTACCGCCCGGGTCCGCTGACCGGCGGGTTGAAGGACGCCTTCGTTGCCCGCTATCGTGGGCTGGAGCCAGCAGTCTACCTGCACCCGGCGCTCGAGCCGCTGCTGAACGATACCTTTGGGGTGATCCTGTATCAGGAGCAGGTTCTGCGTATCGCACACGAGCTGGCGGGGCTCAGCCTGGCGGACGCTGACCTGCTAAGGCGGGCGATGAGCCACTTCGATCCAGGCAGGCAGATGCAAATGCTCAAGGAGCGCTTTATGATAGGGGCAGCCGAACAGAATGACGTGCCCGAGGCGCAGGCTGAGCGGATATGGGAGCTGATGGCGGCTTTTGCCGGATATGGCTTTCCCAAGGCGCACGCCGCTTCGTACGCCCGGGTGGCGTGGCAATCAGCGTGGTGCAAGGCACATTACCCGGCGCTGTTCATGGCGGCGGTGCTGGCCAATTGGGGCGGATATTACGGGCAGCGGGTATATCTTACCGAGGCGCGCCGGCTGGGGTTGGCGATCCACCCGCCTCAGATCAACTTCGCTATGCCGGAGTTCAGCGCTCGCTCCATCGATGGCCGGTTGGCGCTGTTTATGGGGCTGAACCAGGTGCGCGAGCTGACCCGCCTCACGCAGAAGCGCATCCTGCAACAACGCCCGTTCCGCTCGCTGCTCGACTTCCTGGTGCGCGCCGATCCACGACCGGCGGAGGCGCGCAACCTGGTTAAAGCCGGCGCGCTGAGCAGCTTTGGAACCCGTCCGGCGCTGTTGCGCCAGATCGAGCATGGAGGGTGGCGTGGCGGGCAGCTCCCGCTGTTCGACCTGGCGGCGCCAACAGACGAAGACTGGTCAATCGAGGAAAAGATCGCCGCCGAGGAGGAGATCCTGGGCGTAGGGGTCAGCGCCCACCCACTGGAGCTGCACGCAGCACAGATCGCAGCCAGCGGGGCGCTGACCACGGTCGAAGCCGCCGCCCAGCTTGGCCAGCGGGTGCTGGTAGCCGGGATGCGACAGACCTGGCGGCGGGGCCGGGCGACCGGCGGGGACTACATTTACTTCCTGGCTTTGGAAGATTTAGAAGGGGTGGTGGATGTGGTGATCCCGGGAGATGCCTACCGGCGCAACCGGGCGGCGCTGAGCGGGCCGGGTCCTTACCTGGTGGAGGGGGTGGTGGAGTTGGATCCAGAAAAAGGTGAGCTGATAATCCGGGCGGAGCGGTTGGGGAGATTAGGGGATTAGGAGATTAGGGAAGTGCAGGCGGCTGGATGGTCGTTTTTACCAGACCGTCCGCGGGTAGAACCCGGCGATGAGGCGATCCGAAGTAATCAAAGGGCAGCCAAAACGGGCAGCCAGGGCTACGATCGTTCGGTCGGCCGGGTCACGGTGCTCCCAGGGCAGAGCCAGGTTGTCCAGCCAGGTTTGGACGTCAACGGAGAGGATCTCAAGCGCTTCCAATAGCTGCAAACGTTCGACATAATCCGCTACAGTCAGGGGGAGGATGAGTTTCTGGCGCTTGACCTTCAGGGCAATTTCCCAAATCGAGATCGAACTAACCATGATTCGACCGGCCCCTTGAATCACCTTGCTGGCCTTAGAGGACAACTGCGCAGGATCCAACGTCCAGTAAAGCAGAGCAGATGTGTCCAGTACGATCATTTATGCCTCATCCCATTCTGCAAGCGTGGGCGTATCCAGGTCCTCCAGGTAAATCACCTGACCCTGGAAGTCGCCGAACACGGCAGCTAACGGCACCGTTGGCCGGATGGGAACAATCTTCAAAACCGGTTTATCGCGGTCCGTAACGATCAATTCTTCGCCGCTGGTCTCCAGTTGGCGGAAGATCTCGAGCATTTTAGCCTTAAGTTTACTTTTGGAGATGGTGTTCGTCATTGCTAAATTCCTTAAAAATGACCATGGTCATGATCGTAGTCATATTATAACACAATAACAGGCAGGCACAGTCCGGGTTACCGCCCACCAGTCAGAGTGGCGCACCGCAAACCGACTGTGTTGCCAAAGCGGGCATGATTCACCCAGCCCTGCACGCTGGCGCTCACCCGCTCCAGCGGGATCTCGCCGGCCGCAGAAGCGCACAGCATGGCTATGAAGCGACGCCGGAAATAGATGCCCTTACGCCGCTTGAGGCGGCGGCGCTGCGGGAAGACGACGAAACCCAGGAAGGGAATGCCCTCATGGACCGGTTTTGGATGCGCGCCGGGGAAATACACCATGCTGTATTCTCCACTCAGCACGCCGGCACCACTGGCCAAAATCTGCTTGCACAACCAGAGCACGCCTGGGTCGACAATCACCCGCGCCAACATGAGGAGCAGGATCCGGTGGTCGATGCTGGGGAAAAACTGACGGATATCGCACTGCAAGAAATATGGGTAGCGGCGGGCGAATTCCTGCGCCCGATCTAGGGCGCGGTGGGTGCCCTTGCCGACCCGGTTGGCGTAGGAGTCGAAGATAAAGCCGCGCTCAAACAGCGGCTCGATCCGGTTGCACAGGGCGTGGTGAACCACCCGGTCGCGGAAAGGGGCGGCCGAGATCAGGCGGCGCTTGGGCTCGTGGATGTAAAAGCTTTCATACGGGCCTGGGCGGTAGGTGAAGGAGCGCAGCTCGTCCTGCAGGGCGAGCAGGTTATCCTCCAGACGGTGCTCGAAGGCAGCCACACAGGGGCGGCCTCGCTTGCCCCGGCTGGCTTTGTGGTAGGCGAGGAGCAGGTTATCCCAGGAGTACAGGTCTTGGTACATAGGCCGCCCGGATTGAAATCTGGCGCTGGTACACAATAAATCCCGTTTAAAACGGGTTCTTCATGACGCTGGCGTACAACCCCGAATCGATTTTCAATCAGCCGCCCGGGTTGAAACCCGGCGCTGGCACACAAGAAAACCCGTTCAAAACGGGTTCGGACCCAGGCGCCCCGCGCCAGGGACGGACCGAGGGCGCGGGGCGGTTGTTATTCGCCCGGGCCCA
>Ga0154774_1161_pt7 | contig 10123 bp, 7 predicted proteins | sample Rifle2008BG16ft_FD_105782 | JGI IMG/M metagenome (GOLD analysis project Ga0154774, IMG submission 105782) | Chloroflexi bacterium RBG_16_57_11
CGCCATGATCTCGGCTGCGACGGCGCCGGGTATCAATCACCTGGTGATCAATGTGGGCAGCGGAACCGAAACCAGTATCCGGGATCTGATCCGCTTGATCATGGAAGTGGCCGGAATGAAGGTGGAGGCCATCGTCAACCCGCGCAATGACCCGGGCGTTTCGCGCATGCGCGCGGACCTGAGCCTGGCGCGTGAAAAGCTGGGCTATCAACCGCGCATTCCCCTTAATCTGGGTCTGCGTTTGACCCTGGAGCGCGATCCGCGGTTTAAAGCGGACCTGGCAGGTCGGAAGTTAACCCCGGCGGGGTAATCTATAAAAAAATAAAAGAGGATTGTTGCAATGAGCGTGACGGCTGTGGTAGGACTGCAATGGGGGGATGAAGCCAAAGGCAAGATCGTGGATATGCTCTCCCCGGGAGCGGAGATCGTGGCGCGCTTTAATGGCGGCGATAATGCCGGGCACACGGTCGTAAATTCATACGGGACCTTCAAAGTACGCCTGACGCCCAATGGCTTTTCCAGCCCGGGCACCTTATGTGTCATCGGGCCGGGGGTTGTGGTCAATTTGGCGACGCTGATCGGCGAAGTGGAGCAAATCCAACAGAGCGGTATCGCTGTGCGTGACCGATTGTGGGTTTCACCCCGCTGCCACCTGGTCATGCCATATCATCCCATGCTTGAATCGATCTACGAACAGGCCAAGGGCCTCTCTCGCACTGGAACAACCAAACGCGGCATGGGACCTGTGTTTGCCGACAAGGTCAGTTACAACGGCATCCGCCTGTTTGACCTGGCAGACGATGCGATCTTTGCGGACAAGCTGCGCCTGCAGCTCTCTGTTAAAAACCCGATCTTCCAGGCGTTTGGCTTGCCGCCGTTAGATTTCGATCAGGTGTATCAGGAGACCCGGAAACTCTACGCCCAGATCCAGGAGTGTGTTCGCGAGCCTTTCGGGGTGGTCCAAGAGACCTTGGGACGAGACGGTCGCTTGCTCCTGGAGGGAGCACAGGGAGCATTGTTGGATAACAACTGGGGCACTTATCCCTACTGCACCGCCTCGATCACCCTGGCAGGCGGCGCCAGCGCCGGGCTGGGCATCGCACCGCGCTGGATAACGCAGGTGGTCGGTGTGGTCAAGGCCTATACCACGCGCGTGGGCGCCGGGCCAATGCCAACCGAGCTGACTGACTCCACTGGTGAAGCCATTCAGAAAGCCGGGCAGGAGTACGGCACGGTAACCGGGCGAGCGCGGCGCTGCGGCTGGTTCGACGCTGAGCTGGTTCGCTTTACCGCCCAGGTGAATGGCGCCACCGACCTGGCCCTGACCAAGCTGGATGTGCTGGATAGCCTGGAGAACGTCAAAATCTGTGTGGGTTATCTCCGCCCGGATACCGGCGACCGGCTGTGGCATTACTGGGAGCTGGACGCCCATCACCTGGAAGAATGCCAGCCGGTGTATATCGAAATACCGGGTTGGCAGCAACACTCCCACGAAGTACGGAATTTTGCAGGCCTGCCGGTCAAGGCTCAGGCTTACGTGCGCAAGGTGGAAGAGCTGGTAGGTGTGCCGGTGCGCTACGTCTCCGTCGGACCGCAGCGCGAGGCCACGATTGAAGTCCGATAGACCTCACAATTCATGGCAGGCTGTGCACGTCTAACTCGATGATCGTGCCGTTTTCAGGTACCAATCCCCAGACTTCTTCAATAGGTTTTTTCATGTAATATGCCCGAGCAACTGCGATCACGAAACCGTGGGATACAATCGCGATCGTCTCATCTGGATGTTTTATCACGATATCGCTCACAGCACTAAGAACACGCTCCTGCACTTCTAAGGCGGTCTCGCCACCAGGTGGTGCCACTTGCAAGGGGTTATCGCTCCTGCGCTGGAATTCATGCTTATATCTGGATCTGATGTCGGCAATAAGTAGCCCCTGCCATTCTCCCTGATGTATTTCGCGCAGGCGGGGGTCTTGTTGGACCGGCAATTTTTGGATGCGCGCCAGTTCCCGGGCCGTTTGCCAGGCACGCTGTAAGTCACTGGAATAGATAGCATGAATGTTGGTACAACGTAGGGTGTGCGCTATGTCGATAGCCTGTTGCCTGCCACGTTGGTTAAGCGGCAGGTCGGCCTGTCCTTGCCACCGACCCTCAACATTCCAATCCGTTTCTCCATGCCGGATCAGCAGGAAATGGGTCATGCTTTTCGACGCTCCTGGTATTCAGGTAGGGATTTCATAGGAGGGCGCTCCTTTTCGGCAATTTCTTCTACTTCCAGGAAATACCGTCCCAGCTCGTAGCGGATCAGTTTCATCGTTTTATTAACATCCTCCAGCATACCGCTTTTTTGACGTCTGTCTAATTTTTGAATAACCGCCTGGATGATGGCAAAAGACATCTTACTGAGTGCTTCTAGCGACTGGTTGTGGTGGATGCGCTCCAGGAGATCCACCTGGGCGATACTATCCAGCCCGAAGCACTCGAATATATCGATCAGTAGGCCAATTTCTACTCCATAACCGGAGAAAAAGGGGAGCTGTTCAAGCGCGGTTCTGCGACCCCCATATTCACCGGATAGTGGCTGGATGACCCCGGATAATTCCGGGTAGAATAAGTTGAGCAGGGGTCTGGCAGTTAGTTCGGTCACACGCCCTCCGCCACCCGCTTGATAACGATCACCGACCTTTATGGGACGCCGGTAAAACCCTTTTACAAACTGCAGGCGCCGGTCGATCAGCAGAGGACCGATTAAGCCAAAAACAAAACGTGGGTGAAAATTTACAATGTCTGTATCTACCCATATCACAATATCACCGCTGGTCAGGTATAAACTCTTCCACAAAGCCTCCCCTTTTCCACTCCTCGCGCCGTACTCGGATAAGGTCTGTTGATGTATGTGCAACGGAACGCCCATTTCTGTGACAATCTCCCTTGTCCGGTCAGATGAGTTTGAATCTATGACAATGATTTCATCCACCAAGGGTATTTGGGTCATCAAAGCGCTCGTTGCAATTTGGATGACATTCCCGATTGTTTCTTCTTCGTTGAGTGCCGGCAGAGCTAGACTGATGGTCAGACCTTGTTGCAGCTTGAGTTCATGCAATGTCTCCAAATCCTGGAATTCGTCCGCTTGATACGTGTTTTCTGCAAACCATTTATCAACCAGCACGGAGATGGCGGTATGACCAACAGCCTCGGTGACAAATTCAACCGGTATTCTTTGTTCGCTCTTAACTGCAATCACTCCCCTCGGGCTTGTTCGGAGGAGCTGTTCCGCAACTCGACCTACAGCGGGTTGCCTGGCATGAGGTTGTGAAGAAACACCCATCAATACGAGGTCATAACCCTCCCCCGCGGCCTGGATCGTTTCCTCAGCAGAATCCGATTTCACCTGCAGCCATTCGATCTCCGGCAGATTTTGTATAACTCTTGCAAGACCTTTGAAAGGGGCATCTTCTTGCTCGGTCATCGACTTCTTCTGTACATGCAAAACGGTCAACCTGGTTGCGTGGCGGCTGGAAATCTCCAGTGCGATGCGCAATGCCAGCTCTGCATACGGCCCTCCGCGCATCGGTATCAAGATGCTTTTTAGAGGCGTTTGAATAGGGCCTTTAACCACAGCTATATTACATGGCGCTTCCTCGAGAAAAAATGCCGGTTTTCGATCAAATCCATCAACAAAACACTCCCAATCGAAGACGAGCAAATCAGGCTGTTCCTTGTTCACCACTGCTAAAAGATCGTCCCACACAGAGTACGCCACTCGTATCCTGGTGTTTAGCCGGCCTCCGTTTTCCTGTGAGGCGGCGCGAATTTGTTTGCGCAACGCTCGGACGTAATCGGTTGCTGCGCTAAGGTGCCTGCCTTCCTCGACACCTACAAAGCCTATCAGCAAAATGCGTGAAGGATCGACCAATAGACGCGCTGCCGTTAAAGCCATTCCTTGCTCGCAGCCATAGAAAAGGGGTACCAATATTTTTCGGAATGGCGATGAAAGATATGCTTTTGGGGTTGTCATTCTATGCCTCTTGTCCTAGCACTATTGGTTCGATGTGCTGGTGATAGATCTGACTCCAGGAGTAGCTTTGTCGCAACCTGATGCGCAGTTGAGCGACCGGATTTTCATGTAATCGGTCACCGATCATCCTGGCAAGCTCACCAGGTTCGATATCAGGATCGAAGTAAGTCGCAAACGCCCCTGCCAGCGTTTGTAAGGGTGGGATACTGCTGCAAAATATGGGTATCCCTGCTAACCCCGCCTCTAATACAGGTATGCCAAAGCCCTCCTCCCGGCTGGGCAGGAATAAAGCGTCGCCCAGACGGTAGAGTTGAGCTATGACAGCGTCTGGCAGGTAACCTGCTTCGATTTCAGCTAAAAAGTGAGCACTGCTTTCTAAATTAAGCTCCCTGCGCAGTTTTACTAAACTCTCATAGTAGTTGATATTGGCTGGGTTATGAGGACCCAGTGGACCCGTCACTACCAGTTTGGATTTCGGAAGGTATTCAGACAGCTTTTTTAGTGTTCGCAGCGCTAGTTCAATATTTTTTCGCTGTGTGATCCGAACCGGTAGTAATAATAGCGGCGCAGCATCTAACAGATTCAAGCGTTCTATAATGGACCAGGTCTCCGCTTGTAAACCCAGGAACTCTTCAATATCTATCCCATTTGGGATCACCTTGATTTGTTGGATTGGGATATCGGTGAGCCCTGACAGCTCCTTTTGCCGCAACTCAGAGACTACCACATGTTGAGCCTGAGTCCAATCCGTCCGTAATAGGTCCCAGGGAAAACCTGTATGCAGCTCGGATACATAGCGAGAAGAGGTCCAGGCCAGATCATGGTGCCATAAAATCAAGCGCAACGCCTGGAGTGAGGCTGCGATTAACCGGATAGCGGCAGTAAGCGGTAAATTTTTGTGCAGAGAGCAGACATTATGGGCAATCAGGACCTGTGTGTCCTTTAAAGTAACCCGCAGCAGTTTGTATATGTCATCAGTCAAAAGGGAGAACTCCGGTGGGACGATCCCCCTGTCTAGAGTTTGTTTGACTGCTTGTACCTGTGGATTTTTCGAGTCAACCAGAGGTAGCTGAACAAAGGGGATCTTTGCATCTGTTTGAGAGCCACGTCCTGCGAGGATACGAACCTGATGCCCGGCATCAGCCATCAAGCGTGCCTGGTGACCGATGACACTTTCGACGCCTCCGACAATGGGTGGTGCAGAGTAGTGCAAGAGATCGATCTTCATGCCAGCTTACTTGAGCGGACCGCCAGGTCGATAAAAATTGCCGAGGACCAACCGAAAATCGAAGCTGCTTTTGGCGGATTGATGCCCGTCTCTGGGTGATAATACTCGTAAATATCCTCGCGTTCATTCACCAATTCCAGCGTCTGTAGGCTGAGTTTATCCGCCAGTTCAGCATAACCAGATTTCTGTAATCCCTCGATCAGGAGGTAATTGACATTTAACCAGGTTGGGCCACGCCACATCTGCTCCGGGTTGTAATTAGGGTCATTGATTGCTACAGATGGGACCGGGTAACGCGGCATAAATTCATTTGGGTCGTTAAGATGGTTTATCAGGGCCTGAGCGATCTCCGACGGTAGTCGACCGATAAGTAATGGGAAAAGGCTGAATGGTGTGCGTACGTAGATCGGTTGACCATTTCGTTTAGCCCAGAACAGACCGTTACCAGGATCCCACATCTTGGTTATGATCCTATTCGCCATCGCCTGAGCACGCCGTTCCCACATTTTAGCGTCATTTTTGAGTCCAATCACTCTCGCAATTTTTGCCAGGGATTCCTGTTGTAGAAACAGGTAGGTATTTAAATCCGGCGATTCAACTGGCATACCTCCATCCCAGAGAGGGCTGTCATCCAGACCGGATGAAAACGGGTGCTGGTATTCGCACAACCCATTTTGATCCAGATCGTTCTTCTCGAACCACCAATCGTTCGATCGAGTAATCGGCTCGTAAATTTCTTCTAAAAACTCACGATCCGGCTCATGCTCGTACAATTTCCATGCAGACCAGGCAATCAATGGCGGCTTTGTCACATCAGCATCTACAGGAGAACTTAGGTGGGTGACAACCCCCTCGTCATGAACTGCATCCGGGATCATGCCATCCTCCCGCTGGTGGTCGAGCAGGATGCGTATTTGATCTTGGGCCAGGTGTCGGTCGACATACCTGTAGGCGAGTGAATGGAAGAAGGAATCCCACTGCCAAACGCCAACATAATGAATCTTGGAGGGAGTCATGGCTTCGCGGGTGGTAAAAAAGCGTGTGGATATCAAACCGGCGCGCATCACCCACCAGGCATAGTAATACTGCTGCTGAAACTTGTCCAACACCGGCGGGGCCGCCGCGAACCAGGCATGCCAGCGTCTGGCGGCTGCCTCGATTGCCTGGGTAGGATCGGGAATATGGCGATTGAAGCCGAGGCGAGGTGTGATATTCAACATCAGGCCGCATTCTTCATCAGCGGTCAGTAACATATGAACCTCGTGGGCATCCGGCTCAATTGGCTGTATTAAATTCTTTGTGATTTTGGCGTTGGTCGTGTATGCGATGTTACGGCGGATATCCCCGATCACTCTTAAGATGCCGCCGCGGCGATCTGCCTGCGCCTGATCCAGGTTTGCCCGAAATGTCATTCCATATTGGCCGGGTGGTAAGCGGACAATTAGCGTTTCACTGTCCAGAAATGCGATAGAAAATGTACCCTCGGTTGTATGTAACTGGATACAGTGAGGGTAAGTCTCCAACTCGCATTTCAGAGGCTGCCCAGAGTCGTCAGTAAAACACCATTCTTCGATTAAGGGTGGGCGTTGCCGGTAGCCCGAAAGCTGGCCTTCCCGCTTGAACCAACGCTCGGCAAGCCTCACACCGAGCTTGTGATCGGTTTGGAAAACTAGAAGCCGCGATCCTCGGTCGCTAAAGGGGATGTTCTTCAAGTTGATTCGATTTTTTAACATCTTCAGGTAGGTTGAAGTAAGCTCTGTGTTCATGCATCCTCGCCAAAGCAATCTGCCAGCAGGGTTTGCAGTCGGCGCCCCAAAACCGAGTAAGAATAGTAACGTCTACCCAGGCGATAGTTGTGCTCTGCCATCTCTTTCGCCAGTTGTGGATTTTCCAGGATTTGATGGGCGTGTTGCAGCGTGTCCTCTGTTATATAGCCATCAAACTCGATCACTCGAAACCCTTTGGGCTTGATGTCAACCGCATAGATCGAATAATTATTAACCAAGATTGGCCGGCGGAAGTAAACCGCTTCCAAAAATGTGTTTCCGAAACCCTCTAAATCTGATGGGTAGGTAATCAGGTCTGCATGGGGATAGACATCCCATAAAGCGTAAATTTTCCGTCCATCGATCGTTCGATTCCGCTGGAGTTGGATGACATCTGAGACAAAGTTCACCGGCACTGCCAACAGCCTGGCAAATTCCCGCAAGTGGTCCTCGTAGGTGTGGTCTTCGTCACCTGTGGCATGGGAAATGACAAGGCGCGCTTTTACCCCCAATCGGTGTATGAATTCGATGGCATGTTCGATCCCTTTGCGCTGCACAACTCGGGTGGGTTGTAAGAAGAAAAACTCGTCAGGTTCTACTCCCAGGTCTTGTCGCAGACCTTGAGTGTATTCTCCCGGCGGTTGAGGTGGGTTCTCAAAATTCATCACATTGGGAATGAGGGTGCTGGAGATTCCCGTGCGCAAGCTCAACTGGTTGGCAGCCGATGAATTTATCACTACGTGCTGGATATACGGCAGATGCGGTGGGAAAGCCATATTCAGATAGTCCCATACGCAATTTACTAAGAAGCGCTTGCGCTCCCAAAAGAAATCATGGTGGTGCGCAATCGTTGGCAGGCCGGTCTCTGCGATGAATTCAGTCAAAGCCAATCCCAATGGTATGTTAAGCGGAATTGCCAGTGCATTTTCCACTAACAGCATATCGACCTGAAACTTGTTGACAAACCATGTGATTTGGTCTTTGAGATAATCTTTCACCTTGTGTGTCAATACAGAAATATCAGGGGAGCGCTTGGGTTCAGAAAAAGCTGCGACATAAATTTTCTCCACATCGGGATGGCGAAAATGTGCTTGTGGGACAATGTGAGTATAAGCAGCGGGTTTATCTGATTGGCTTGTAAAAAAGAAACATGTATGCCCAATCCTCTGCAGGACTTCTACCCATTTATCGGTTTCCAGGGACACGCCGTCTGTACCCAGCATGCGTGTTGTAATTACACCGATTCTGTGATTTGTTTGATGGTTAGGTGCCATATGATAGCCCATACCTTTTCCAGGGTTTCTTGAAATGTCTGTAAATCGATTCCTTCCAACATCTGAATAATACCTTTCAATTGTCCAGTTCGTTGGTCAGCCACAGAGATTGGTAGGGTGCCATCGCTATATAGTTTTGACGACCTTCGAGGATATATTTTTCGCTGACCAGGTCCCGCAGGCGCCGATTTGCCTGCCCGTGGATGCCAAAAAGATCCTGGTCCAGCAGGATCGTTTGACCCTGACCGGACACATTTTGAATACACACTACTCTGGCGGTATGATCCGGTGAAATGCGTTCGATGGCAAAGATGGCTGAAGAATGTTGGATCACGCGCTGAACACCAAACGGATGAAAAGCATGGCTGCTGGCGCGTGCGCGTAGTAGTCTACTGTATCGGTTATAAACCTTTCCAGGTCGAGAGTCTGGATTGGATAATTCGGCCTCAAGTTCAGAGCGTTGAAGCTTCTGCCGGTTGATCGTCCGGCTGCGTCCGGTTTGCTTGACTCCTTCCGGCCAGCCGCGTGAGCCGAACAGGCTGTGGAAATAAATCCCCGGCACACCGATCATTGCCAGCATGATCGCTTGAGCTGCCATGAAACGATCCACCTGCTCTGCCAGGGAGGTAGCACCTCCAGGTTTGCACAGCATATCGAAATAGTTGATGTTGAGTTCGTAAGGGCTTTGGCTGCCATCCGGATTGTGCTTATTTGAGACGATACCGCCATGATCCAGGGCTTTTTGAACAAGCTTATCGATCCTGTTATCTGGTAAGATCCCACGTACCGGGTTGAGTCCAATGCCATCGTGTGAAGCGAGGAAGTTGAAAAAGGTAACCTGCTTGGATGGCAGGGTTAACCCTTTAGCCCACTTTGATAGAACGCCTGCGTCTCCAGTATTCAGAGCATCCAGCACAAGTGGCGGGAGTGCAAAATTGTACACCATTTGGGCCTCATTGTGGCCATCCCCAAAATAAGAGACGTTGTCAGTGTGGGGGACATTCGTCTCAGTGATCAGCATCACCCACGGAGCGACCTCGTCTAAGACCGCCCGGATTAGTTGAATGATGTGGTGGGTCTGGGGCAAATGGATGCAAGGTGTGCCAATCTCCTTCCACAGGTATGCAATCGCATCTAGGCGGATGAGCTCAGCTCCTTGGCTGACGTAATACAAAAGCGTATCCAGAATTTCTAGTAAGACTTGTGGATTTTTATAATTCAAGTCCACCTGGTCGGCGCTGAAGGTTGTCCAGACTCTAACCTGACCTCTCGATGTATCGAATGTGGTAAGGAGTGGCAGTGCCCGCGGTCGGACGACCTGGGACAGATTTGGATCGTCATCTACGGTGATAAAGTAATCCTGGTATGCTGGATCGCCGGATGTAAATCCCCTGAACCAGTCGTGATAGACAGATACGTGGTTGATTACAGCATCAAACACCAGCCGAAATTGTTTCCCCAGCGCGCGGACCTCCTCCCAACTACCCAATAGAGGATTCACTTCCTTATAGTTAATTACTGAAAATCCATCATCTGATGAATAAGGATAAAAAGGCAAAATGTGGATTCCGCTTACCAAACCAGTCAGGTACTGTTTGCAAAAATTGCCTAAAGTATGCAAAGGATGGAACCCTTGTTCCTGGATTTGATCTCCATAAGTGATTAGGATGACGTCTTGCTCGGCCAGCCTTCTGTCACGACTGGAAGGCTGCACTGTTGATAATAGCTCTTTATAATGGTAGAGGAGTTCGGATAAGCGCGTTATGAGTGCCGTTGATAATTTTTCCCCATAGAGGTTGATAATAATTTCGGATATCTTCTCCATCATCCGGCTGCG
>Ga0154774_1104_pt12 | contig 10118 bp, 10 predicted proteins | sample Rifle2008BG16ft_FD_105782 | JGI IMG/M metagenome (GOLD analysis project Ga0154774, IMG submission 105782) | Chloroflexi bacterium RBG_16_57_11
GGGCCTATCCTGGCCCTGTTAGCCTCCCGGCCGTGGTTCATCCACGTTGGCGATCAGCACTATCGCCTGAGCGACGCAGAATATGATTAATCCGGCTGTTTACAAACCTGCCCGCTGGTCATGGGCATGCTGGGAGGGCAACGTTGGCTGAAATTAAGCGCATGAGTCTGGTCAAACCAACCGTCAAAACCCGCTACCACATCGACTTCGATTGGTGGAGCCAGAATGAGCGGGATTGGCGAGTATATCTGCACAGCTTTCTGTGCCCCGAACACCGGCAAGCCTTTGCCGATATCGACCTCTACGAGCAGGTCGACTGGGTCGACCCGGACACCGGCGAAGTCCAGCGAGTGGACGGCTTGCAGAATATCCTGATCACGCATTGCGCCAAGCAGCGATCGTTTATCAACCAGCATTCTACCCTGGTGGATTCGGTATTCCGCATTTTTCTGGCCAATGGCAACACCCCGCTGACGCCCGATGAGCTGGCCGAGCAGCTAGGTCGCGATCCGGTGATCATATTAAAGACCATCTCCGGCCTACGGGTGTATAAAGGGCTGAGACCCTGCTTGGATTGAAGCGGATTGCTGCCCCTGTTCCTTAATGGACAGAGCAGTAGTCTTCTAAATTAGTTGTTTTTAGAACCTTATCGCCGCACTATCTACGAAGAATAAAAACTAGAGAATAGCTCAAAAAACATCATCCCTGAATACCCTTCAGGGATGATTTGGGATTGTGATCTTTGAGAATTTGAACAGAGTTATTCTGTGGTAATATCGTCTAAAGTTAGCGAACGGAACCCACCTGTCTCGGTGCAGATTGAAAAATCGGTTAGAGGTACATTTCGAATAATTTCTCTCGATTCTTTATTCGACAATCCAAAAATATCGAAATGACACTCATCTCCCGTATTACTTCTTGTATTTACGTATGAGCAAAAGTCCGGGATAACTGCCGGCGGTATCCGCCAGAATATTGGGGGGGTCCCTGAAATGATTCTGTAAAAGCGCTCAATATGCTCGCATATTCCACCGGTGTTACGGATAATACATTCTCGGTCGATAACCGAGATTCCGCCTCCATTACTGGAATTGCGAAAGGCGAGGCTTTTGAAGCGATTCTGCCGGGGGTCATAGTATTTTGGATGGATGATTCTGATGAAATCCATTTCACTCCCCAAAAATCTAGTTTTGCCAGGACTTGAACTAATGACAAACCCTCTTCATAGATAATTGTGGAATTATCTCGCTCATAAACAAAAGTGATTTTTTTATCAGGTTCAATCGTAAACTCAAAATAAATTGATTTATGGTATGCTGTAACTTGTATTTCACCATAAACACCTGGAAATGCATCTGTTTCAGTAAAGCCTGCCATCCTTGCTTGTCTGTTCAATAGCAACGCTAAATCAATAATCTCCGGCTTCGGGGCGATACCTTCTCCGTAGTGCCAACCCGATTGGAGATTACTAAATTGTTTTATCTTGTCTGATGTTTGTCTGATGTAATCATTCATGCATTTCTTCTTCGGTTATATCAATCTCGTCCAAAGTAAAAATATGCTGTTTTGTTTTGTTCTCAAAACCTGTAATTATATTCGTCATCACTTTAGCTAAAGTTTTAGCGATAGTGTGAGAAGTATTCAAGTATGCAATTGGCTGGTCATTATATTTCAATACGATTACAAAGTCTGGTGGAGAAATCGAGATAGTATAGCCATTGAAATAATACCTGTTTTCTGGTGGTAATTCCAGACCTTTTCTAAGCTGTTCTTCGAACTTTCCTTCTTCGCCCATAGTAATTTCCTCAATTTGGTAAACCAGAAGCTTTGGATAATATATTATAACATCCCATTGTATTATTCCGACCTAAGAGGTCTATATGATTCGTACACACACAGAATTCACACTTTGAAGATTGTGGTTACGCCAATGGTAAATCACAGCTGACCCTGTTTGCCATCAGCCTTACCTGTGGTTATCCAATCGTGCAGGGATTGCCGCATAAGTGGATCGAAGGGCGCTACACTGTCAAGCTAGTGTCTCAAATATTTGTGTATAATAAAAGCCAGTCACATAACCAGTAGTGAGAAGCGGGCACGGGTGCGGGAAGAAGCCGAAGACCTAATGTAGTAGTTCGAGAGCCTGATTGCTGACGCTGAGGAGCTGAGTTCATTCCAACTTCACGGGGTTGTCGAAGAAGATGAGAACGAAGCCAAATAGTAAGGAAGTGACATTATGTTGTGGGGAATTGTAATTCTTATAGCTATTGTTTTAGCTTTGTCTGCCCCAAAAGGCATCAAATTACGCATGTTTGTGTATTATGCTTCGAGGGCATTGGCGGTTGCATGCTTACTCAATGCAGCTATTATCTTGATCGGTATGTTTACAGAAGTTGGATCAACGGGTGGTTCTTCAGATGTGTCTACTTACGTAGGTTATTTGATTGCCGCAGCTTTGTATGCTGTACCTGGGCTTCTTTTGTGGCTGGTGAAGAAACCTACGTATGCCAAATATTCCACGAAATCTAAGACATACATTGACTACGTCTACCAGCCTGACCAACCTAAAGTAAAACCTCCGCCTATTGAAGAAGAACTGCAGGTTGAAGAAGAACTGCTGGATGAGGAGGAAGAACCACAGGCAGAAGAGCCGCTGGATGAGGAAGAAGAAGGACTGCTGGATGAAGAAGATAGCAAACCGTGTAAGGTGAAAGAAAGCAAACCTGATTCCGCTACGATACTAGTTCTAATTATTCTAGGTGGTATTATCCTCCTTTTTGCAGTAGCGCTTGTAAGTGTAGGTTTCGAGAACCTCACGTTTAAGCCAGCTTCGGCACCACGACCAGCTTCGACAGCCAAGCCGTTGGTGCAGCCGATCGTGGCTCCGTCCATAAAGCAGCCAACCGCTATCCCTGTCACAAAGCAGCTAATGCCTACCCCAATGCAACAGCAGATTGTGTGCAAAGCATTCAATCCTGACAGTATTTTTGAGTATGGAGAAAGCGTATGCCTAGACTTCCGTGTTTATGGAACAGTCGATCAGGGGCAGTACAAGTACATCCTAAGCACCGATAGAAAAGACGTAGGCATAGTCAGCCTTCAGAAAACCTGGCTCGTGGGTACAGTTGGAAGGTTGGCAAAAGCTGGAGAGTGCATACGAGTAAGAGGAAAAATTGTTGAGCACCCTGGTGAGCAATCAGCGGCAATCGTTCAGGTTATAACCGTTGAGATTGGCAGCGAGTGTCGAGCGGACACCGAAAAAACGTGTCCACCAGGCCAACGTTTGATAGAAACAGCCGGTGGGTATTCTTATTGTGCAGGATCGCCCCAATGGGAGAAGCCTGAGAAACCGGAGAAATATGAGAACCCGTGGAAATAAAAAAGGCCATCTTACTTGCGAGAAGTTGTGAAAAAGAAGTGAAAATCACAGGTGGGTTGAGTTATGTTGTGAAAACCCCCATTATAGGGGTTTTACAACTTCACAACTCCGTCGCTGTGAAATAATCTGAGGAGAAACATGATGAACAATACTGAAATTCCTGCTTTACCTGAGCCGGCTGAAGTATTATTAGAACTCAGTCCTTATATTAGAGGTCAATCTAATCTGTATGCCAGAGCGAAGCAAGACTGCAAAGATATAGCTCAGCTTATCATTGATGCCACTTATGCCAATTTTGCTTCAATCTCCAATTACATGAACCAAGTTGTGTACACTGGACTTTTCAAAGGTAAGAAACGGAAGGAGTTGGAGAATACTGTAAATGAACTTGTAATGAGTGGCACAACATCAGGCTGGTTTATTGGTAAAGAGTTTGGAAGAAGATCGCCTGAGCTTGTTAGTCAGTGTCACTCGAAGGACACAATCTTCAACTGGGATGTCCCAACTGACGCTCAAGAGGCGCTAAAGTTGGCTACTTATCTTGCTTATTACCCGTTTGCGTCAATTTTCACAGAATATTACGACAGCCCCTATGGGGTTCGAGTTAGTTTCCAAAAAGAAGCCCATTTGAAAGACACTTTCTCGAAAACTTACTCCAACGCAATTCTTCCTTGCTTTTTGAAAGGTGTGCAATCGAACGACAGGAGGAAGTAGTTTCAACGGAGAAAGCAGGGGATAAATCTAACGCTGCGAAACAAATAAGTCCGAGTGACCATTCTCAGCCGATGCTGCTTCGACAAACATATCTAGTGATCACATCGTCTTTCTAGGAGTCAACAATATCTAGCCTGTAAGACGGTAGGGTAGTAGAATAGGGAAAGGTCATGGTTCCTATAACGTTGTAATAGGTTTTATGAAGAAACAAAGAGTGTGCTAAAATTGCCTGTCGGAGATTCAATAGCCTCGATTAGGCTACTGGACAACCACAGAGCGGTAGCCTCGTCAATTATCGTAGGCTATATGCCCCTGTAGCTCAACGGATAGAGCACTAGCCTTCTAAGCTATTGGTTGTGAGTTCGAGTCTCGCCAGGGGCGCCTGATAATTTTCAATGTATTGGAATGAAGATCGAAATGATGACTCAGGGGTGCATCATAAGCTTGAATAGAATATTGGTAACGCAGTGCCCGAAAGCGCCTGGAGTGCAAATATGAACGAGAGTTCTTCCAATCCAGATGAATATCGTTTCGCTGGTACTAACCAGCCAGAATCAGACCGGTCCGCTGACACGCAGTTTGAAGTCAGTCCATTTGGCTGGCGCATTATCACGCGCTCACCGGCCTGGCGCCCTCCGACCGATATTTTTGAAATCGAGAATACCGTTGTGGTACGGGTTGAAATCGCCGGGATGCGCGAGGAAGACTTTGCCATCGAGCTGGACGGGCGCAACCTGACGGTGCGCGGCTCGCGGCAGGATATTCCGGAGCGGCGCGCCTTCCACCAGATGGAGATCCACTTTGGAGAGTTCGCCATTGAGCTGGAGCTTCCCAATTACATCGAAGTCGACCAGGTGCAGGCCGTGTACAGCGAAGGATTTCTGCGCATCCTGCTGCCCAAAGCACGCCCGCGACAGATACCCATTGCCGAATAAAACCGCCTCCCTGTGGGGACATTGAATGCCCGCCTCACGTTGGAACTCTAGTATCCTGGAAATGCTGAACTGGCTCCAAGAAGAACAGGCCGGATTGGATGAATTAATCTCCCTGCCCATCGTTCCGCACGTCGTCCACCAAGGCGACCAGAGCGAGCAGGGTTCAGCCTCCCCGGCGGAGAGCGCAACACAGATCCCAAAGATCTTGCCTGTCTTGCCGCTGCGTGGCCTGGTGGTTTTCCCCTTGACTGCCGTACCGTTGACCATCGGACAATCACGCTCGATCCGCCTGGTGGACGATGTCATGGCTGGCGACGAGCGCCTGATCGCACTGGTTACCTCGCGCAACCCGGAGGTCGAAACACCTACCCCGCAGGAGCTTTTCACCATCGGCACGGTGGCGATGGTCCACCGCATGTTCCGCGCCCCAGATGGCACGATTCGCCTGGTGGTGCAGGGCTTGTTGCGCTGCCGCCTGGTTAATTTTATCCAGGAGGAGCCATATCTCAAAGCCGAAATTGCCGACGCACCTGAGACCGTGGAAAATGGGCTGGAGCTGGAAGCCATGGCGCGCAACGCGCGCGACCAGTTCGAGCATATCGCCGACATGATCCCTTCCATCCCGCGCGAGCTGGTGGCCTCGGTAGTTTCGATCGAAGAGGCGTTACAGACGGTCTATACCATCGCCAATTTTCAGCGCATGGATTTGGAAGAAGCACAAGCGCTGCTGGAGGAGGACTCGACCTCTGCCAAGCTCCTCAGGCTGGTAGGCATTCTGACGCGCGAAGTAGAAGTCCTGGAGATGGGGCAGAAAATCCAGAACGAGGCGCGCTCCGAGATCGACAAAGTGCAGCGGGAGTATTACCTGCGCGAGCAGCTCAAGGCGATCCAGCGTGAGCTGGGTGAGGGTGACGAGCAGGCGGCTGAAATCGAGGAGTTCCGCCAGAAAATCGAGGGTGCGGGCATGCCAGAGGAGGCGGAGAAACAGGCCCGCCGGGAGCTGGATCGTCTGCGCAGGCTGCCGACGGCGGCAGCAGAATATGGCGTCATCCGCACCTATCTGGACTGGCTGGTCACACTTCCCTGGTCGCAGATCACTCAGGATAACCTGGATATTGCCAACGCTCGCCAGGTGCTAGACCAGGATCACTTCGGCCTGAAAGATGTCAAAGAACGCATCCTGGAATATCTGGCGGTGCGGCAGCTGCGCCGGGAGCGCAAAGACGAGCTGCCCGAAGACCAACCGGACGCGATCCGCCGGGTGCGCGAAGGCGTGATCCTGTGTTTTATCGGGCCGCCGGGTGTGGGCAAAACCTCGCTGGGACGATCGATTGCGCGCGCTTTGGGGCGGAAATTCGTGCGCATCTCTCTGGGTGGGATGCGCGACGAGGCTGAGATACGCGGTCACCGGCGCACCTATATCGGCGCCATGCCGGGGCGTATCATCCAATCGTTGCGCCGGATCGAGACGCGCAATCCGGTGTTCATGCTGGACGAGGTGGACAAGCTGGTCTTCGATTTTCACGGCGACCCGGCATCGGCGCTGCTTGAAGTGCTCGACCCCGAGCAGAATGTGGAGTTCCGTGATCATTACATGGAAGTGCCGTTTGACCTGTCCCAGGTAATGTTCATCACCACCGCCAATTTGCTCGAGCCGATCCCCGAGCCGTTGCGCGACCGTATGGAGATTATCACCCTGTCGGGTTACACCGAGAACGAAAAGATCGCCATCGCCCGGGGTTATTTGATCCCCAGGCAGCTGCGCGAGAACGGATTACGCCCGACCGAGGTGACCTTTTCTGACGCCGCGCTTGAAAAGCTCATCCGCTCGTACACGCGCGAGGCCGGCGTGCGCAACCTGGAGCGTGAGATCGGCTCGGTTTGCCGCAAGGTGGTTACAATGATCGCCGAGGCCGGTGTTGACAGCTTGGAAGTGACCCCAGAAAAAATTCAAGAGTTGCTGGGGCGACCACACTATTTCAGCGATGAGGAGATCGCCTGGCGCACTTCGATCCCTGGGGTCGCCACGGGTCTGGCCTGGACGCCTTTCGGCGGAGATGTCTTATTCATCGAGGCCACGCGCATGCCCGGCAATAAAGGCTTTCAGATTACCGGCTCGATTGGCAATGTCATGCAAGAATCGGCCCACGCGGCGCTCTCGTTTGTGCGCTCCAAAGCCAGCAACCTGGGCCTGGATGGCGGATTCTTCGACCAATCCGATATCCACCTGCACATTCCAGCTGGCGCGACGCCCAAGGACGGGCCTTCAGCGGGCGTCGCCATCGCTACCGCGCTGGTCTCGCTGGTATCTGGCCGGCCGGTTCGCCGGGAGGTGGGCATGACCGGCGAGATAACCTTACGCGGGCAGGTATTACCGGTCGGCGGCATCAAAGAAAAAGTCCTCGCCGCCCACCGCTCTGGGCTGAAGTCGGTTATCCTGCCAAGCTACAACGAAGCCGACCTGGAAGATATCCCCGATGAAGTGCGCAAGGAAATCCAGTTCGTCTTCGCAGAAACTGTTGACGATGTCTTGAAGGCGGCCCTGGAGCCAGCCGGTCAAGCGGCGGCACAAGATCAAAATTCCAACCACCATCCAGGCTCGCCATGAATCCGAAAGTCATGCTCATCGAAGACGACCATACCATGATGCTGCTGCTGACGACTCTGATGCGTTTCGAGGGCTTCGAGACTGCCGTCCTGAAAAATGATGAGAGCCTGGAAACAATAATGGAAGACATCCGGCAAGAGATGCCTGACGTAATATTGTTAGACGTTCATCTGGGCCGGATCAATGGCCTTGATCTGCTGAGCGCCGTTCGGCAGGATGAAAAAACTCACCGAATCGGCGTTGTCATGTCTTCGGGAATGGATGTAAGCAAGCGCTGTATCGAACTGGGCGCCAATGCATTCATCCTGAAACCATTTATGCCCGAAGACTTGATCAAACAGATCCGCCAGGTGGTCGCTACTACAGAATAGAGAGAGTGAATTGTGGGAAAGAAAAGCAGCCGTACATCCATGCAGTGGTGTATGATTGATTTACATTTGCACACCCGGGCATCCAGTGATTTCCAACAGCCTGAAGTCACTTATCTGGACCTTTTACACCGCGCTGAAGCCCGCGGGTTGGCGATCATCGCCTTCACCGATCATAACACCGTGGCTGGATATCGCGGGATGCAGGAAGAAATTCATCAGCTCGAGCTATTGGAGCGTTTAAAACGCATCCTCCCGGAAGAACAAGGACGATTAAATGAATATCGCCGTCTTTTGGGGAAGATCATGGTCTTACCCGGCTTCGAGTTCACCGCCACGTTTGGCTTTCATGTGCTGGGTATATTTCACCCGGATAAGCCGGTGCGCGAAATTGAACATCTTCTGCTCGACCTGGGCATCCCTCCAGACCAGCTTGATGACGGCTCGGCAACCGTCGGCGCCACCACCGATGTGCTGACTGCCTACCAGGTGATCAACGAGGCGGGTGGGCTGGTCATCGCGGCGCATGCCAATTCGAGCAATGGCGTCGCGATGCGTGGTTTCCCAATCGGAGGGCAGACGAAGATCGCCTACACCCAGGATCCAAATCTGCACGCGCTTGAGGTGACCGATTTGGACCACAAAGGTCCGCGCAGCACCGCTGCATTCTTCAATGGCTCAAAGCCAGAGTACCCACGCCGCATGCACTGTATTCAAGGCTCCGATTCGCATCGTCTGACAACCGATTCGGTTCGCAAGAAGAACCTGGGGTTGGGCGATCGCACTACCGATGTGTTGCTGCCAGAAATCGATTTCGATGTTCTACTCGGGGTATTCCAGGGCAACGACTTTGCACGCACACACCCACATCGCATGACGGCAGAGCCAGCCTTCGATTTCGTTCGCGCGGCACAGGAAGAAGGCCCCAATATCGTCCAGGATTTCCACGAAGGGTTGACCGTACGGGGCGGACAGCGCTATGCAATCCTCGCCGACGTGTGCGCCTTTGCGAATACCAACGGCGGCACCCTGTACGTCGGGTTGTTGTCCGATCCCAAAAAACCACCGTCTGGCGTCACCGACCCCGAACAGGCCATAGCCCAGATTGAAAAGGAGCTCGATAAGCGCATCAGTCCAGATCTGCCCTGCACTCTCGACGTTCACGAGAGCGGCGGCAAGAAGATCATCGTGATCCAGGTACCGCGCGGCGAGGATCCTCCCTACGCAGTGGATGACAATAAGATTTACGTGCGCTCCGAAGCCGAGACCGATCTGGCGGTGCGGGATGAGATTGTGGGGCTGGTGCTACGTAACCGCAACCTGACTACAACCGTAACCGAGGCGACACGCCCCCTGCCCGTCGAAATCCTCCACCCCCAGCCGGTTGTGGCCAGCCAGGCAGCTCCCAAAACCGCCATGCCGCCTGAACCCATTGAAACCGCCCCGCGCACCGGTGTGGAGGTCATGGCTGTCGAGACGCGCGATGAAGAGACCTACTTCACGATGCGCGACCTGCGCAATGGCAATGTGGTCAAAAACGTCACGCGTAAATCGGCGCGCCGCCTGTGGCATTACGCCATCACCACCTACGCCAGCATGCCAGCAGACCCTTGGCAAATGAAGGTTCAGTGGCAAGGTCCTTATGGCCTGATCCGCAAGCAAAAGCAAGGCAAGCTGTCGCGCTACGACCTGATCCAGCGCACAGAGGACGGTTACCGCTTTTATTTTGGCGTGACCGATGATGGTATCCACGGGCCATGGAAACAGCTGGTCGGCCTGGAGGAAGATTGAAATGGCCTTACGCGTTGGCATCCTGACCGTCTCTGACCGGTCCTGGAGCGGCGAGCGGCCGGACGCCTCCGGACCCGCTCTGGTCGAAGCTGTACAAGCCCAGGGTTGGCTGGTCGTTCGCCGGATGATCTTGCCCGATGACCTGGACGATCTGCGCAAGCTGCTGGCAGCCTGGGCGGACTCGGGCGAGATCGACGTGATTTTGACGACCGGCGGCACCGGTTTTGCCCCGCGCGATGTCACCCCTGAGGCGACCCAGGCAGTGATCGAGCGCCCGGCTCCCGGGCTGGCGGAGGCGATGCGCTTTGCCAGCTTACAGGTCA
>Ga0154774_1142_pt13 | contig 10089 bp, 5 predicted proteins | sample Rifle2008BG16ft_FD_105782 | JGI IMG/M metagenome (GOLD analysis project Ga0154774, IMG submission 105782) | Chloroflexi bacterium RBG_16_57_11
CAGAGCTCTGATCACGACAGCAGCGAGCAGAGGTGTGACATCGGGGCGCAGGTCCCTCGGGTCAGGGACGGGGTCGTTAAGGTGCATCATCATCAGGGTGAGAGCGGAGTCTGCTTCATACGGCGGGCGACCGCTAAGCATCTCGAAGAGCATGACACCCATTGAATATATGTCCGAACGCTCGTCGACGCGCTCACCGCGGATTTGCTCAGGAGACATGTAGATGGCGGTACCGATTGTGGCGCCAGTGGCAGTGTGGTACTGACCACCCACAATCTTTACGATGCCGAAATCCATAAGGATGGCTTGACCATAGACATCCAACATGATGTTGGCTGGTTTAATGTCCCGATGAATTAGGTCGTGACGGTGGGCATAGCCTGCGGCATCGCAGATCTGCAGGCTTATGCGCAGGGCTTCGGCTAGCGGCAAGTGGCGACCAGCGGCATTGATGCGGCTAAGGTGAGCCTGGAGGGTCTCCCCCGCCAGGTATTCCATGACCATGTAGTATGTGTCGCCCTCATTATTAAAATCATGAACCTGAACGATATTGGGATGACGCAGGCTGGCCACCGCCGCGGCCTCTTCCTTGAAACGATTGACAAAATGTGGATTTTCCGATAGGTGGGGATGGATCAGCTTGACTGCTACGACGCGGCGCAGGTTAGGGTCGTTGGCGCGGTAGACCGCCGACATGCCACCGGCGCCGAGCAGGGTTTCCAGTTTATAGCGGTTTCCGATTGTCCTCCCGACCCAAGATTGGTTCGTCATCATAACCTCCTTAGGCGAGTCAGGAAAAAAGATTCACTGGAGGATGGGTATGGACCCATTTCAAACTTACATTAAGGGTAGAAGCGGGCATTGGTATCGCCATCACCGTCCAACGTGCGCGCTCCCTCACGCTGATCCGTGAGCAAGGGAGCCCCCAAGCCATCCGTGCATCCTGCCGGGTTTCCGGCGTCGATAGCCGGGTTGCCTGACGATAATCGAATTATACTCTGGCTGACAAATTGGTGGGAATTAAATAATCGCTCCGCCAGGAGATCATATCTGGCGGAGCGATGTGCGGCAGTGATAAGCGTTTAGCGCTTGGGTGTGGTTTCCGGCTCTTCGCCTGACCCTATGCCCAGCGGCACCCACTTCTTATCGTCTTTTAAGCGGTGCTGGATACCGCTGCGGTCGTGGATTTCATCGAAGCCCTCCGGCTTGATGAACATCTGCTCGCCCTGCAGCAGTCCGTGCACGCCGGCCTGTCCAGGCTCGGGACGCTTGAGGCCTTTGTATTTTGCCGCCTCGCTGGGCAGGTAGTCGGTCGGCTCTTCGTAGGTGGTGATGTAGCCTTCATAGTTGCGCAGCACCACCTTGTGATCCGAGTAGCTGAGCAGATAGGTCGGCGACACCGGGATCTTACCGCCGCCGCCTGGCGCGTCGATGATGTATTGGTGCACGGCATAGCCCGACGTGTGGCCGCGCAGCCCCTCCATGATCTCGATGCCTTTGCCCACAGGGGTGCGCATATGCCCGGCGCCCTCCACCAGATCGCACTGGTACAGGTAGTATGGCCGCACGCGAATGCGCACCAGTTGTTGCACCAGCTCGCGTTGGATGTGCACGTTGTCGTTCACCCGGGCAAGCAACACCGCCTGGTTGCCCAACGGGATCCCGGCGCGGGTCAGCTTATCAGCCGCCGCGGCCAGCTCGAGGGAGATCTCGTTGGGATGGTTGACGTGGATGTTCAGCCACAACGGGTGATATTTCTGCAGCATGTCGCACAGCTCATCGGTGACGCGCATGGGCAGGAAGACCGGAACGCGCGAGCCGATACGCACAATCTCGATGTGGGGGATCTCGCGCAGCCGCCGCAGGATCTCCTCCAGGATCTTGGGCGCCAGAACCAGCGGGTCGCCGCCGGAGAGCAGCACATCCCGCACCTGCGGTGTGCGCTGGAGATAATCGAGCTGCATCTCGAACTCGGCGCGCGAGAAGGTCGCCGAGGGGTCGCCGACGATGCGCGAGCGGGTGCAGTAGCGGCAGGAAGAGGCGCGCTGGGTGGTGACGAGCATCAGGACGCGATCCGGGTAGCGGTGCACCAGACCGGGGACGGGTGAATGGCGGTCTTCCGCCAGCGAATCCTCCATCATCGCCGTAAAGGGCACCAGCTCGGCATCGGTGGGCACTACCTGTTTGCGGACCGGGTCATCGGGGTCGTTCGGGTCGATCAAGGAGATAAAGTACGGCGTGATATCCACGCGAAAGAGATTGGCAGCCGACAGTGCCCTGCGCTCACTTTCGGTCAAAGGTAAGACCTTCTCGAACTCTTCCACGGTATTGATGCGGTTGCTCAGCTGCCAGCGCCAGTTGTTCCACTGCTCGTCCGGCACGTCGGCGAATGCTGGCGCACGTTTCGATGTAAAGGGCGTGTTCGGCATGGTTGGGTCTCCTGAAAATAATCCACTAACGATAAGGTTTACGGGAGCTATCCGCTTCCCGATGAGTAGCCGGTTCAAGACCTGCCATTCAGTCCAGAGGCAGCGAACCAGGAAAATTGCCGGTCACAATGCACTCGGTGGATCATGATCGGTACGGAAGAAACCCGCGACGGATGTCATATCATCCATGACTGAATTTTACCTACATTGGTGATTATGGTCAAATAGCTGTCTATCGTCAAGTAACGACCCATCGAACCGATCTAAGGCGCCAGCATCACTGGGAGGCTGGAAAGGTGGGCGATATCGGTCAGGGGCTCGCCTTCCTCGAAGATTACCAGCAGAGCCGGGGTTAGATCGGTGACTGTATAGGGCACTTCGGCCACATATTTTCCATAATCGCCTGGTTTTCCGAACTCAACGCCGGCCAGCCGCTGGCCCAAAATCTGTCCATTCTCCCCGACCAGCATGACGCGTAAAGGCTGGTCCGGGTTATTCGGCAAGGCCCGGCCCGAAATAATCAGCGTGCCCCCTTGAATCAACGCCTGGGGCACCGGCTCCTCGATGATCAGTCGCTGCCACAAGGCTGTGGGCGGGTTGAACTCCGATTGGCCCGTCGAGATCAAGATCAAGTCTACGGAGTTCACGTCGATCAAACGTCCGAACGAATCTTCAACGCTTACCAACAGCCGACCGGCCTCAGCCGCGGCACTGATGCCGAATTCCAGATCGACCCCGATTTTGGCCACCTCCCAGGGGATATTGCTATAAGTACGCAGATGGCGCGCCAGCAAGCGCCCATCCTCTCCGTACAGCTCGACGCGCACCACTTTGCCGACCCTCGAAGTCAGGCTCAGAGACACCGGAAGCGGGGAATGAACCTTGGAAAGCTCGCCCTCCCTGAATATCTGCACCGGTGCGGCGGGAAAAGGCGGCGCCAACGTCGCTGTGGAGGTCGCCAGGGGTAGGGTGGGCTGTGGTGGAGAGGTCATTGTTGGGGGCACGGGGGAAGAAGCCTCACCGACGGCTGGAGTGGTCGCCCGAGGGTCTTTCGGGACTGCTGTCTCACCCGAGGCTGCTGGCGTCTTTTGGGAGACACCTGACGGGGTATTTTCGCCCTGGCCTCGAGTTGGGGTGAGGAAGCTGACACCCTGGGCCTCCAGGGTCAGCGCAATGGCAGTCGGCATGAACTCGACCGGCAAAGGGGTAGGCAAGCCAGAGCCGCTGACGCCCGCACACCCAACCAGAAGGCTAAAGAACCCCAACGATACAACCAGAAAAGCGAGAGGCCTCAATTTTGCACGATTCTCACAAGCTGTAAATTTCGCCGTATTTCTTCATCAGATAACGCATATATGGCGCCGGGTCGATCTTGGAGCCTGTCACCCGCTGCACTAAATCTTGCGGCTCAAATTTCGCCCCGTGACGGTGGATCTTCTCCCGCAGCCAGCCAAGCAAAGCCGTAAACTCGCCATGGCTTACTTGGTCGGTCAGGTCAGGGATATCCGCCAGGAGGCGCTCCCATAGCTGCACCGAGATCAGATTGCCCAGGGAGTAAGTCGAGAAGTACCCAATCAGCCCCATCGACCAGTGGATATCCTGGAGCACACCCTGGGCGTCATTGGGTGGGGTTATCCCCAAGAACTCTTGCATGCGCGCATTCCAGATCTCCGGTAGGTCTTTCACCGGCAGGCTGCCTTCGATCAAGCCAATCTCGATTTCCAGGCGCAACATCACATGCATGTTGTAGGTGGCTTCGTCTGCTTCCACCCGGATCAGCGAAGGTTTCACACAGTTGATGCCCCGGTAAAAATCTTCGAGGTCGACATTGCCAAGCTGCTCCGGGAAGTATCCCTGTAAACGCGGGTAGAAGTACCGCCAGAAAGGCAGGGAGCGCCCTACCAGGTTTTCCCACAAGCGCGATTGCGACTCGTGGACCGCCAGCGAAGCGCCATGGTCAATCAGAGTGCGGTCGAGCGCGTGATCCACACCCTGGTTATACATGGCATGCCCGGCTTCGTGCAGCGTGCCGAACAGCGCCGGGTTGAGGAAATCGGGAAGCACGCGGGTGGTAATACGTACATCATCGATGCCGAAATGTTGGGTGAATGGATGCGGCGACTTATCCTGACGACCACGCTTCCAATCATAGCCAAAGCGGGTGATCACTTCCACACCAAAACCCCATTGCCCGGCATCTGCGTAGTCTTGGTGCAGGAATGAAGCGTCGATTTCGGGCCTGTCGGCGATCGCCTTGACCAGCGCCACCTGCTGCGGGCGAAGGGCGGCGAAGATGGCCTTCACATCCGCGGTCTTCATCCCAGGCTCGTAATCATCCAGCAGGGGGTCGTAGACATGATCATAAGGGGCAAACAGGTCGGCATATCGACGGCGCAAGCCGAAGATTTTTTCCAGATGCGGCTGAAACCTGGCGAAGTCGTTCTCCGCCCGCGCCTGGGTCCAGGCTTCGTGCGCCAGGGTGGTCGCCTGAGCAAACTCCGCCACCAACTCGGCTGGCACCCGGGTGCGCTTCTCGTACTGGCGACGGGTCACTTTTATCAAGCATGCGTCATCCGAATCGGGGTCGAGCTGCTCTGCATATGGCTCCAGGTCATCCAGTAATTTGCCCACCTCTACTGAAGTGAACTTCAGATGCGCCAGGCTCTCTAAAGTGCTCAGCTGGTGGCCGCGCCCATGCGCTCCGCCGGGCGGCATATAAGTTTGCTGGTCCCAGGAGAGCAGCGAGGCAGCTCCCTGCAGATCGGACACTTCGGCCAGGATACCTTTAAGTTGGGTAAGTTTTTGTTCCATTCTCCAGACAATCTCCCAATCGGAAATAAAGCCGCCCCCGATTTTACCGCAGATTGTCCCCGATTGTCAGATCGCGATGCACATGGCATGTAGTTTGACCTGGCAAGGCACGATTTTTACACGGCCTACCGGATCGAGTAAGCGCCTGGCACATAGCCGCCTCGGGCGCCAGGTGGACCTCAGCCGATACCGGCTCGACAGATGCTAACCGACCGGTCACATCAGGCGCCGGAGCCGTGGAACCTGGCTGGCGACGGTCCACCGAACTGGAAGATGGCCTACCCCAATGCTTAAGAAATTCCAGCTCGTCGTAAAAGCTGCGCAGGATGTTCTCCGGATCAGGGATCAGCCCCTCATCGGTAGTTACCCCCAAAATGACCTGTCCAGCATAGCTGATAATGCTGACCCCTACGGCCAGGTTGGCCGGTGTTGGCACCCAGAACATCAGGGTTTCGATTTTTTGCCCGGCGAAATACAGCGGCTGGCGCGGTCCAGGCACATTCGTGATCACCGCAGTGCCCTTCAATCCAAAGATCGATACGATGATGTCTTCTACCTGTGTTGGGCTCAATCCGATCGCTCCAAGGATGCCGAACGCAACTACCGCTTCGGGGGTATCTTTGATTGCGTTCATCCGTCTTTTAAGCGTGACCAGCCGTTTGAGCGGGTCGTGCGTACCCACAGGGAGCGAAAGAAAGACCAGGCCAAAGCGATTGCCCATTTGATCCAGCTCCTCGGGTGGTCGCAAGTTGACCGGCAGGATGCCGCGGATGTTTAGACCATCGATCGTCTCGCCGCGGTCTTCCAAATAGCGACGAAAAGCGCCGGTGAGGGCTGAGAGCAGGATGTCATTGACCGTCCCACCCATCAGGTAACCGATCCGCTTAATCTCCTCCAGGCTGATATAGGATGACCACACCACACGTTTGGAAATGCCACATTTCCCACGCAGGCCAGTTCTGCGATCTGGACCGATCAGCAACAATTTACCCAGCGCCAGCGTGGCATCCTTGCTGAAATGCGCCGCGCTTCGCAATCGCCTCGGGTGAACTAAAGTATCAAATCCCTCCTGGACCAGGTTTTCGGCTACGCGCCAGGTTTTGCCGATCGTCCTGGCTACCCGAACAGCCGGCCAGAAGAATTGCTCCAGCAAGTTATCTTCTTCTTCTTCAGGCTCGGGCAGGGGTTCGTTCCATTCCGCATCTGGATCCAAATCGGCAGTTGCGAGCAGCACCTGTACCAGCGCCAGCCCATCAGCGATGCAGTGGTGCAAGCGACAGATCAAGGCCGAGCCCTGGAGATAGTTATCCACCACATAGAAGACCCACAGTGGCCTGTCCAGATCCAACGGCTGGCTCATCATCTCGCCAACAAGCCCCTGTAAAGCGTCTTGATCGGCCGGATCGGGCAGGGAAATCGTCTGGATGTGTCGGTCAATGTCAAAGTTGGGATCAAGCTCCCAGCGCGGTAATCCCAACCGATGATCCGGCTCACGCACGCGCTGCAGGAAGCGTTTATGGATCAACATCCGCCGCGCCAGCGTGTCTTTCAGCCGCTGGACATCCATCTGGCCCGAAAAAGTGATTACCCCGGTTATTACGGCCAGATTGGTCGGCCTATCCATGTGCAACCAGGCGGCATCTACGCTGGAAAAGCTCTCACTTTCGATGCGGTTCTGTGTCATGGCAACTCCTCCATCGCTTAATTAACACCTGAGGACTGCTCAGGTTGTCTCTGGTCAACCGGTTCATGGTATATTGGAGCTAACAAAACCCGAGGAGGAGCAGGATGGAAAACCGACCAATCATCGTGTTCATCACCGCGCCATCGAATGAGATCGGAAAGAAAATCGCTACCACTTTGGTTGAGGGAAAACTCGCTGCCTGTGTCAACATCCTTGGCCCGGTCAGCTCGATTTATGCCTGGGAGGGCAAAATCTGCGATGACGAAGAAGTATTGCTCATTGCAAAGAGCCGGTCGGGCCTGTTCGAAAATCAATTGATCCCCGCCGTCAAGGCGATCCATCCTTATGAAATCCCGGAAATTATCGCCTTGCCGGTGGCGATGGGTTTGAACAGCTATCTTGATTGGGTACTTCGTGAAACCGAGACCGACATAACGGGATCGCCTGGGGAGTAAAGCCCGAGGATAAAATCCCGAGCTCCAGCAGACCAGACAGCCCAATTACGGCTACGCCGAACGGATCAGGGTCGACCCCTTGCGCCGTTCTTCCAAGAATTCAGCGATCGCATGCGGCGCTACAGGCGAAGCGAATAAATAGCCCTGGCCCAGATCGCAGCCTAATTCTTTCAGCTTTAAGTACTGCTCCTCGGTTTCTACTCCTTCCGCAGTCGTGCATAAGCCCAGTTCATGCGCCAGATCGATAATTTTTTTGACCAGCAGAAGATCATTTTTATCCTCGCTGATGTTCCGATTGAAAGCCTGGTCGATTTTCAGCCCGCTGATCGGAAAGTGCTTCAAATTCAACAAAGACGCATTTCCGGTGCCAAAATTGTCGATCTGGACGCCGATCCCGATGTCTCGCAGCGCAAGGATGATGCGCGTCATCGCCTCATAATTTGCCGAAACGATGCTTTCGGTGACTTCGAGGCTCAACGTATGCGGGTCCAACCCGGTGTTCTTGAGAATCTTCCGTATATGGCTCAGCAGATCGGGCCGCACGAGCAGACTGCTGGTGAGGTTAACATTAAGCTGGATCGGTGGGTCAATCGGGAAACGCAAATGCCATTCGTGGATCTGGCGGCAGGTTTCTTCGAACACCCACCAATCGATGGGCGTGATCAAGCCTGACTCCTGGGCCAGACGGATAAACTCGCTGGCGGTAAGCAATCCGTGCACGGGGTGCATCCAGTGCACGAGCGCCTCCAGACCGACCAACGTGCCCGTCGGCAAATTCACGATCGGTTGATAGTAGACCAAAAGCTGTTCTTTTTCCAGCGCCTGTTGCAAATCGGATTCCAGAGCGACGCGTTTCATGATTCGCTCGCGCATTGCCGGGTCAAAGAGCTGATAGGTCCCTTTCCCGCTGGATTTCGCTCCATACATGGCGATATCTGCATCGCGTAAGATATTTTCCGGATATTGATATCCGATCGAGCTGAGGACGATGCCAATACTGGCATTCGTAGACACGAGGACATCGTGTTTTTCCAGGAAAATCGGCCGCGAAAGCGTCTCGATGATCCGTTCCGCCACCGAGATAACGTAGTTGGCGTCACGGACATTCTCAAGCAAAATGACAAACTCATCACCACCCAGGCGGGCCACAATATCTGAGCCGCGCAACTGCGATTTGAGCATGCCGGCGACGACGACCAACAATTCGTCGCCTGCCGGATGCCCCAGGCTGTCGTTGATAAATTTAAACCGGTCGAGATCCAGGAACAGTACGGCGAAAAGGTAATTCGGTTGGCGGCTGGATTGCTCAAGCGCTTCCTGCAACCGCTGCAAGATGATCGCACGGTTGGGTAATAGAGTCAGCGCATCGGTAGTGGCATCTCGGAAAAGCTTGGTCTCGAAATCCTTACGATCGCTGACATCCGTCTGCGAGCCGGCAATCCGGCTGGCGGTGTTGTCCCGGCCGCGCACTGCCAGACCGCGGCTCAACATCCAGCGGTATTCGCCATCCTTGTGTAAAATCCGGTATTCACACTCGAAGAGCGGCGTCGCCCAACGCAAATGCGCTGCAAGGGCCTGTTTTAGCCTATTCAAATCTTTTGGATGTACTCGCCCAAACCACTCCTGGGGGTCGTGATTGATTTCTTCCTCGTTATAACCCAGCATGTTTTTCCAGCGTGAGGAAAAGTAAAGCTGGTTGTTCTTTAAGTTCCAATCCCAAATACCATCGTTTGCCCCACGCATTGCCAGGGCATATCGCTCTTCGCTCTCGCGCAGCGCTCCTTCTATTCGCTTACGCTCGCTCAGCTCCCCGCGCGCCTGATCATATAAACTGGCGTTTTCCAAGGCAACGGCGGCATAATCTACCAGGGAGGTCAATACGACCTCATCCTTCTGGCTGAAATCCCGCCTGGCGATGCGGTTGTCGACAGCCAGGACACCCAGTGGGCGACCCCTGGAGAAAATCGGAACATAAAGCAAGCTGTGAACCAGAAGACCGGTGCTGATTTTTAGCCGATCCCCGGCAGTATCTTTTGAGCTACGCAACGCCCGCCCAGAGTTGATGGCAACCCCGATCAATGAGTCCTTCACCGGCAGGCGGGTGGTCTTGATCAGGTTTTCATCGATGTTTTTTACCGCTCGCAGGTTAAAAATACCCGTCGAGCTGTCCAAAAGGGCCAGAAAGCCTTCCTCTGCCTGGGTGAGCTGGACGGCAGCTTCAACGATTCTCCGCAGAACCTCGTCCACTTCGAGGGTCGAGGTGACGCTCTGGCCGATTTTTGATAAGGCGCTCAACCACACGACCTGGTCTTTAAGCTCGTCTGTCAGGCGATCTGCTTTCTGGCGGAGGCGCGTTTCATTCAGGGCGCGTGTAATGGTCGCTTCAAGCTGCTCGGGCTCGACCGGCTTGACCAGGTAATCCTGAACACCCAGGCGAAAAGCTTCGGCAGCAACGTGCTCCGAGCCGTGGGCAGTGAACAACACGGTTGGTATTCGAAAGCCCTCTTTTTGCAGCTGGCGCAAGATCTCGATACCGGTGGCATCTGGCAATTCCAGATCCAGGAGGACGAGCGAGGGCGGCGAGGAGCGAATCGATTCTAACGCGCTCTTGGCATTATAGGCAATGCGCCCGTTGAACCCCAGGCTGGGCAACAATCGGTAAGCGATGAAATCGCCCAAGTGGCGATTGTCGTCAACTACCAGAATGCTC
>Ga0154774_1143_pt1 | contig 10082 bp, 14 predicted proteins | sample Rifle2008BG16ft_FD_105782 | JGI IMG/M metagenome (GOLD analysis project Ga0154774, IMG submission 105782) | Chloroflexi bacterium RBG_16_57_11
CCGGTGGCGCTGGAGCAGGGCTCCAAGTTCGCCATCCGCGAAGGCGGCCTGACCGTCGGCGCTGGCGTGATCACCAAGATCCTGGATTAAGCTGGTATTTGAAGGAGTGCCGCAATTATGCGGGCCGCAAGTTTGCGGACTGCGATTTTGCGGCGAGGTAGATTGATATGGCATCGAAGAAAGATATCCGCCCGGTAATCACCCTGGCGTGCACCGAATGCAAAGAGCGTAATTATACGACCGAGAAAAACCGTCGTAATGATCCCGGTCGCATGGAATTGAAGAAGTATTGTTCGCGTTGCCGTAAGCACACACCGCACCGCGAGACGAAGTAGGAGTTCAGAGTGTGTCAAGTGTGGGCTCATGATAGGCTGCCCAACACTTGACGTACTAACTTAGGCCAGTAGCTCAATTTGGCAGAGCACCGCTCTCCAAAAGCGGGGGTTGTGGGTTCGATTCCTGCCTGGCCTGCCTGAGTTATAACGCCGTCTCTCAAGGCGGCGTTTTAACCGTGACTGATGATCTTGGAACCGGACAGGTCCTGGAAGGAGTATTTTGTGGCAGAAAAAAAGGAGAGAAAAGAAGAAAAGGCAGTTGCTTATAAGCAACCCAACGCCATCCAGCGTTACTTCAAGGAAACTGTTGGCGAGTTACGCAAGGTCTCCTGGCCTACCCGGAAAGAAGCTACAAACCTCACCCTGGTAGTGCTGCTTGTTACCTTTGTAATGAGCATGTATCTGGGTTTGCTGGATCTTATTTTTACTCAACTGTTTTCGTTGTTATTCTCGTAAGAGGTAGCGAAGGCATGTAACAATGCGCGCTCGGCACGCAATTGGAAAGTAGATGCTATGGACTCGTTCGACGAGGAACTACAGCCGAAAGAACCGCTCGAAGAAGGCTTCGAAACCGAAGGCTTCGAGACCACCAGTCGGATCGATACCGAAGATCTGGCAGCGGATTTTGGCTTACCTGTTGAAGGGGAACTGACACCGGGCGCGGAGGAAGCAGGAGACGGGCGTGCCTGGTATGTCGTTCATTGTTATTCGGGCTACGAGAACAAAGTTCGCCATAACCTGGAACAGCGCATTGAAAGCATGGGGATGAAGGATAAGATCTTCGATGTCGTTGTCCCCACCGAAGAGGAAATTGAAGTAAAGGAAGGCAAGCGACGTACCGTAGAGCGCCGCGTGTTCCCGGGCTATATCCTGGTTAACATGATCCTGTCAGAGGAGTCCTGGTATGTGGTGCGCAACACACCCGGCGTGACCGGTTTCGTGGGAATGGGCAATACCCCCACACCGCTAAGACCCGAGGAAGTAGCCCAAATCATCAAGCGCATGGAAGCAGAAGCGCCGCGGATCAAGGTCACATTCAAATCCGGAGAACGAGTGCGCATCGTCGATGGTCCATTCAACGACTTCCGTGGCACAGTCTCGGAAATTGATATGGAACGAGCCAAGGTACGTGTGATGGTTAATTTCTTTGGGCGTGAAACGCCCGTCGAATTGGACTTTTTACAAGTTGAAAAGGCATAATAGCAACTAGTGATTGGCAATTAGCAATTAGCCTTCAGCGATCTTCGAAGGCCAATTGTTAAGAGCTAAGCAGTGGGAGGGTGCGAACGCATCACCCGCTAACACCACAAAGGAGACAATCTGTGGCAAAGAAACTCAAGACAATCGTTCGACTGCAGATCACTGCCGGTAAGGCAAATCCTGCACCCCCGATCGGTCCGGCGCTGGCCGGACACGGGATCAACCTGATGGCTTTCTGCAAGGAATACAACGCTCGCACGGCCAACCGGACCGGCGAGATCATACCGGCAGAAATCAGCATCTTCACCGATGGCTCTTTCACTTTCATCCTCAAGACGCCACCTGCCTCTGTGCTGCTCAAGAAAGCTGCCGGGGTAGAAAAGGGCACAGCCCACGCGCCACGTGAGAAAGTGGGTAAAGTGAGCCGCGCCCAGGTGCGCGAGATCGCCGAGCTAAAGATGAAAGACCTGAACGCGGTGGATATCGAAGGCGCGATGCGCCAGATCGAAGGAACAGCCCGAAACATGGGGCTGGATGTTGTAGACTGATTCCCGGTGGGAGGGCAGCGTGGTTTAAGCCCGCGCCCGATTGGACCACAAAGGAGAACCTATGGCAAAGCATGGAAAGAAGTATTTAGAAGCAGCGGCGAAAGTCGATCCCACACGCAACTACTCGCCGAGCGAAGCGCTGGAGCTCGTCAAACAGACCTCGATATCCAAATTCGATGGCACGGTCGAAGTGCACCTGCGTCTGGGTGTCGATCCCCGTCACGCCGACCAGCTGGTACGCGATGTGGTTGTCTTACCGCATGGCCTAGGCAAGACGGTGCGCGTGCTGGTGTTTGCCCAGGGTGAAGGCGCAGCGTTAGCTCGTGAAGCCGGCGCGGATTACATCGCAGATGATGATGAGATGATCACCAAGATCCAGGGTGGATGGACAGATTTTGATGTCGCGATCGCCACCCCGGATATGATGGGAAAGGTCGGTCGTTTGGGCCGCATCCTTGGTCCGCGCGGCCTGATGCCGAACCCCAAGGCCGGCACCGTGATCCCGGCTGAGGATATCCCACGCGTGGTGGACGAATCGAAAGCCGGCCGCGTTGAGTTTCGCGTCGACAAGACCGCCAACCTGCACGTTCCGATTGGCAAAGTCTCGTTTGAGCAGCAGAAACTTTATGATAATTTGGCTGCGCTGATGGAGGCGATCAAAAAAGCCCGGCCGGCTGCGGCCAAGGGCACCTATATCAAGCGTGTGACTGTGACCTCCACCATGGGACCCGGTATTCGGGTCGATGCAGCGCAATCGCAATCGATGGAGGCCACCGAGTAATACTGGCACTAACAATTTTGGTGATATAATCATAGGCGATTTTATCGCTTCCGATATCATCGCCCGCGATATTGTCGCCCAATCTTCGCCAGAGACAGCAGGCGCCGCGTTTTCAAAAATCGGCTTAATCTCCTGCCCAGGTGAAGACCATTCCGATCCAAACATCCCTTTTTCGGGTGGAAGGTCTTTGCCATTGCTCTGCGAGGCAAAGACTTTTTAATGAAAGGAGGTGAATGAGCATTGGCAATCTCTAGGAAACGAAAAGCGGAACTTGTCAACCAGTATACGAACTGGATGGACAGGAGCCAGGCAATGTTCCTGACGGAATATGCAGGCCTCCCCATGAAGCAGATTGATGATTTGCGTTCGAAGGTGCGCGATGTTGGCGGTGAGTTCCACATCGTCAAGAACACGCTGGGAGAGGTAGCATTCAATTCGGCCGAGCTGGAGCTGCCCGAGAAGTTTTTACTGGGTAGTTCGGCGATCATATTTGCATTTCAGGATGCTCTTGAAACTGCGAAGGTATTGTCTGAGTTTGCCCGCACATCTGATTTCGTCAAGATCAAAGGCGGCTACTTGAACCGAAGACCGATTTCAGCGGAAGAAGTTAAGTCACTGGCCAATCTGCCGCCATTGCCGTTGATGCGCGCCCAGCTTCTGGGTGTGATCTCGGCGCCCGCAAGCAGGCTGGTACGAACGCTGGCCGAGCCTGCCCGACAGGTGGCTGCCGTGTTGAAATCATATGCCGACAAGGACTCTACGCCCGCGGCTGCATAGCCGCGGAAGATACCGGGCCAATTGGATGGGCCCGGCAACTGACATTTTTTACGAATATCCTGTAACAGGAATTCACAACAACGATCATAAGGAGAACCAAGATGGCTGATCTAGACAAACTCGTCGAGGAACTGAGCAAGCTCTCTGTCCTCGAAGCTTCACAACTGGTAAAGAAACTTGAGGAGAGCTGGGGCGTTTCCGCTGCCGCTCCCGTTGCGATGACCGCGGCTGCCTCTGCACCCAGCGCTGCGCCCGAACCGGTAGAAGAGAAGACCGAGTTCGACGTAGTGATTAAGGACGCCGGCCCGAAGAAGATCGAGGTCATCAAGACCATCCGCCAGCTCACCAACCTGGGCTTGAAAGAGGCCAAGGACGTGGCGGAGACAACCGGGAGTAAGGTGCTCGAGGCGGTCAGCAAAGAAGCCGCCACCGACGCCAAGGCCAAGCTCGAAGCTGCCGGCGCTGTCGTCGAAATGGTCTGATCGACTGGTGTAAACGTACCACATGAAAAAGGCCGCCAAAGGTGGCCTTTTTTCTTTTCCAAGCCTGTGGTATATTAAAAACCATATCCGGAGGGCATATGAGCGCAAGAATTTTGATCATCGAAGACGATGAAGCAATCTTGAAGTTCCTTCGTCGTGGGTTGGCTTACGAAGGATATCAGGTGGACACTGCCACCGATGGTCAATCGGGCCTCGGTTTGGCGCGCGATAATCCACCTGACCTGGTCGTGTTGGACCTGATGCTGCCTGGGATCGATGGAATGGAGGTGTGCCGACGCCTGCGAGCTGGCGGATCGGTGCCAATTCTAATCCTGACTGCCAAAGATACGGTAAATGATCGCATCCAGGGTCTGGATATGGGCGCCGATGATTATATGGTTAAGCCCTTCAACCTGGACGAGCTGTTGGCGCGGATTCGCGCCCTGCTGCGCCGAGCGCAGCCGAGCCGGCCACAAGTATTGCGCTTTGCAGATCTCTCCCTGGATACTGGCACACGCCAGGCTGCTCGTGGCGACCGAATCATTTCGCTGACCGCAAAAGAGTACGAGCTCTTGGAGTTATTCCTGCGTCACCCGCGTCAGGTATTGACCCGTGATATGATCTTCGATCGAGTGTGGGGCTACGATTTTGGCGGAGAGAGCAATATCATCGAGGTGTATATTCGCTATTTACGCCAGAAATTGGAGACCGAGAACGAGCCACGTCTAATCCATACGGTCCGCGGGATGGGATACGTCCTGCGTGAAGCTTCCTAGCGCGCTGGACTCCCAGCCGTTCTAAATGTCTCTTCGCGCCCGGCTGGCATTTCTCTATACGGCAATTGTTGGGGGAATATTGTTTCTATTTGGCATGGCGGTATATGTCTCCGTCAGTGCTACGTTGATTAATCAGGTGGATGCAAAATTAGAAGCGGAAGCGGAAATTATCCTGGCCTCGATCAAGGTAGGGGCGATGGGGGTGACCGGGATTTCAGAGCTTGATCGCTTCAGTGACATTTATATCCAAATCTGGGATCCGGATGGTCAGCTGGTTTCCTACTCTCAGAATATCGCCATGTATAATGCCGCGCTGGACGAAGAAGGGAAATCAGCCAAGAAACCTTACTATCGTGATGTGACGATTGCGAATCGCGCCTACCGTGTTTTAACGGTGCCGATGGTGTATCCTGGTACCTCCCGAATCGTCGGTGTTCTTCAGGTCGGAACAGCTATGGACGTAGTCAAAACTACGCAACGGGTTTTGTTGGGGGTTTTATTTGTTGGCGCAGCAATCTCGATGTTAATTGCCGGGATTGCGGGATGGTTTAGCACAAATCAGGCTTTGACGCCTTTAGAGGCGGTCACGCAGACCGCGCTGCAAATTACCCGGGCAGATGACCTATCCCGCCGGATTCCATACAAAGGCCCACCTGATGACGAAGTCGGACAATTGATATCCGCCTTTAACCAGACGCTCAGTCGACTGGAAAATTTATTCAACACCCAGCGCAGGTTCATCGCAGATGTAGGCCACGAATTGCGCACACCGCTCACAGTAATCAAAGGGAATGTGGACTTGATGCGCCGGATGAATTGTACCGATGACGAGTCTATGGATAGCATCGAGAGTGAGGTAGACCGCCTGACACGGCTGGTGGGTGACTTGTTATTATTGGCGCAGGCGGAATCGGGTAAATTGCCTCTGGCAAACAACCTGGTCGAGCTAGATTCGCTCGTCCTCGAAGTGATGAGCCAGATGCGCATCCTGACTAAGGATCGAATCAAATTGACACTCGGGGAGTTTGATCAAGTGCTGGTTTGTGGCGATCAAGATCGATTAAAACAAGTGTTGCTCAACCTGATCGGTAATGCCATCCAATACACGCCGTCGGGAGGAGAGGTAGTTGTTGGGGTTGGAAAGGTTGATGAGCGGGCAAGGATCATGGTAACAGATAATGGGCCCGGAATTCCAGCCAAGGACCTGCCCCATATCTTCGAGCGATTTTACCGAGGCGAAAAATCTCGGACTCGCCCCCGAGATGGCAAAGGTTTCGGCTTGGGCCTTTCGATTGCGTATTGGATTATTCGTAATCATGGGGGGATCATAGAAGTCTCATCCAAGGAGAAAATTGGCACGACCTTTTGTGTGTGGCTGCCATTAGCACAATCTGGGTGTCAGGAACCAGGCTAAAAAAACCGATGAGCGCATTTACAAACGCTCATCGGTTTACCAAAATAATCCTCCCATCAACTTCGCAATTGATTTCCGGATTGATTGACAGGCGTCCTTGAAGCACTCGAGCCATAAGTGGAATTCGAGGACGGCCGGGCAGAAACTGGATGGTAAGTCGGCTCCGGTTTTTCGATATAGCTCCCTTCGTAAGACGGACTTGAAGCCATCTTCGATGAGCGCGTGTTGTTTGGTCCGGCTGATGCGGACCGGAAGGCTGGCGCTCGATTATTCGTCACGGTAGCCGGTGCGGGGATTGCAACAGGGCGGGAATTTGCTCGCGACGGTGAGTAGATGCGCTGGTCATCCTGAGAGAATAATCGATCTCCCGCAACGGAGAAGGTGCCGATGATCAGCACCCGGATCAGCCATACCAGGACAGCGACGAAGACTGGCACGGCGCGCAAAATAACCTCGCGACTGGCAACCGCATTACCGACATCTTGCCGCTCGAGAATTGCCAGTGAGACACCCCACCAGGTCAGCATGGCATTCATCGTCGCCGCCAGGAGCCAGGCCCCGAACAAGTACCAGGCTTCATTTTGGGCTGGCTGGCGTTTTTCATGATCCGTGGGTGTAAACAACCGGGCAATACCGGCAAAATCAATGCCACAGAATGCTATTGCCAGGATGGTAGCCCAGCTTATGCCGGCGAATGAGAGGTCTCCGAGCAAATCTTCCAAGGCAAATTCCGTGGTGCTGAAATTGAACATTTCAAAAGCGAACAGGGCGGTGACAATGATGACGCCGAAGACCAAACCGCGACGTAATTGAAACCGTCGAGCAAAAACAAGATTCTTGTTCATCTTAAGCCTCCATATTCCATCTAAAGACCTGTTGGTGTCATCTTGTGCGGATTGGATTTTTGTATCCAATTGTAAGGTTGACAAAAATCCAGGCTTCAACTATAATCATTATAGAACAAGTGTTCTATTTTGTCAAGAGGTATTTAGAACTGTTTTTTCATTATTTAGATGAACAATGGACGACGAATTTTACGAAGATGATTATGAATATTATTACGAGGAGGAAGGCGATTTTTTGGATTCCTCCGATTTTGAGCCATACGATGAACTGGGGCTTTATCCTGATCCTCTTCTCATCGCCGCGGTCACATGTGTGTTTTGTCTATTTATTTTTGGTTTTCTTTCAAAATTGACCGTCCGCATATTTGGGTCAATTTCAGCTGGCAGTAATTTGGCGCAAACTTCCGAGCAAAACTCTGCGTCACCAAACCAAAATAGACTCCCATCCTGGAATGGTGAGTGCCAGGTCAGTGCCCATTATCCGGCAAAAATCACCCGCTGGTGCGATCTAATCACAAAATATTCTACCGAACACAGCCTCGATCCTGATTTGATCGCCGCCCTGATCTGGTTGGAAAGCGGTGGTAATGAACTGGCATACTCTCGTAGTGGTGCTGTCGGGCTGATGCAAATTATGCCCCGCGATGGCATCGCGGCTAGCTTTACCTGCCCGAACGGTCCATGCTTCAAAGATCGACCATCTTCCGACGAGCTACGAGATCCGGAATATAATATTGCGTTCGGGACAAGGTTTCTATCGGGTCTTATCCGGCGAAATGGTAATCTACGCGAAGCCCTAAAATCCTACGGGCCAATGGATGCAGGCTATTCTTATTCGGATAAGGTGCTAAATATCTTCAACCGATACAAGAACGATTAAGTCCCAAAATCAGCCTACCGGAATATTTGTCCGAAGAATTATTTCCATTTACTTGGGAGAATGCTCACCAGATACCAGATGGAAGTGTAATTCTCCCACCTCTTGATAACTCCCCCCATTCACGATTAACCGATAACCGAGTTTCTCAAGGTTCATCCTGAAGACCATTTCACGCACACATCGCAATACGTCTTCCATCAATTCGGACCGGTAAAGATCCGGCTGATCTGCCAAACGAGCTAAATCCCGAATCGCTTTTTTAGGAACAATGAGTATATGTATCGGATAAACGGGCTTCGGATGGTAAAACGCAAGCAGAAGCGATGTCTCGTACAACCGATTAACCGGTAATATCGAGTTCAAATGCTCGAACATCCAACCTATGCTCCTACTTCCTAAACCGGAACGCGCATATTTGATCAGCATACTTCTCTGGTGCTTTACTCCCACGGGTTCAGCATAGTCTGTATCAAAATAGGCGTACCGATTTTTATATTCTCCCGGCGAGTCAGCAGCCAAATAGCCAGATCGGCAATGTCTTCGGGGTACAGGCACTTTGAATGATCCAGACCGGATGAATCTGCGGTCATTTCCGTCACGACCATACCCGGACAGATCGTATTCACACGGATATTAAAATCCTGTACCTCTCGCTGGACAAATTCCCCAAAATCGTTCAGTGCATGTTTCGAGACGCCATAAGCAGCATCCTGCAGATAATATTCAATGCCCGATTCGGAGCTAATATTTATGATATGCCCGGCGCGCTGCTGGCGCATCACGGGTAACACTGCGCGGGTTGTTAGAAACGGACCACGCAGATTGACTTCCAGGACACGGTCCCACTCATCTACACGCAACTCTTGCAATGGACCACCTGCAGAAATTCCTGCATTATTGACCAGGATATCAATCCGGCCAATATTATCCAGCACAGCTCGGGCAAGTCGCTCGACGTCTTTCTCTTTGGAGACATCCGCTTGCAGGGCTTGAGCGGAACCGCCTGCAGCCTGGATATCTACGGCAGTTTTCTGTATCCGATCCAAACGCCGGCCACATAGAAACACCCGCGCCCCCTCACCGGCCAGGGCGATGGAGATTCCACGCCCAATCCCGGTGCCGCCGCCGGTGACAATAGCAACCTTTCCGTCCAGACGCTTCATGGTATCTTTCGCCTCCTCAGGTGAGTTGGAAATCATAGTGAGGGATCGAGGTGCTCTTTTCAAAAGTGCAGCTTTCGAACACGCGTTGATCCGTCGAGGATACCCGCACCCGCACCTGGGTGATTTTATTCGCAGGTTGGCCGGCAAAGCGCACCAACCACTCTCCTGGACCGAACTCCTGGGCATCGAGCAGGCGAAAATCATCAACGCCATGCGCGGCGAGCTGCTGGCGCAGAAAATATTCCGCCGCCTGCACGACAGGCTTATCAGTAATCCTCCCGCGCAGGTTTGGCAGGTAAATCCGGTCGTTGCGATCTGCTTCAAGAATAGCCAGCGCGACCTCGGGGCGCACCCGGCCGTACGCCAGGCCATGCGGCATGCACAGCAGGTTAGCGGCGAAGCGATGCCCGCCGACATGGGTGCACTGCCATACCTGTGGCTGTGGACCGGATTGTGTCGCCGCGGATAGAGCGTTGTAAACCGGCAAGCCATGGCGGGCGCAACACCGGTCGCGACGCCCGTTGCCGCAAACCAGATAAAGCGGGGTTTCGTACAGGTACGGGTTATAGGCAGCCTCACCCGACAGGACGGCAGGCACATCCAACGCCAACAAGTCCGGGTAATCGGCAAGCCAGAAAGCATACATTCGCGGGGGTTGCGCTGAAAGCACAGCGATAAAGAGGCGAATGCGCCTCACCTGGTGTAGGCTTGGCTGGGTTTTTATGAGTAGCGTCTTCAAGCCTCTCACTTGTGTACCCAGCTCGCTCAAGCGGGCTTTGACTGGCTCCGGGAGGCCGCTTTCTTCCACGGCTTTTCCCCCCCAGGTTCCGGTATATTCCAGTAGCAGGTAAACCTGGGCCTGTGGGGCGGTGCCGTACAGA
>Ga0154774_1020_pt1 | contig 10013 bp, 7 predicted proteins | sample Rifle2008BG16ft_FD_105782 | JGI IMG/M metagenome (GOLD analysis project Ga0154774, IMG submission 105782) | Chloroflexi bacterium RBG_16_57_11
CTTTGCGGCTGTGAACAACGATGTTGTTCTTGCCAACTTTGCCCCTTGCGGGGCAGGCCATATTGGGGCAGAATTGTTCTCGAGGGTCAATGTGGCTTGCTCTTGTAAGGGGTCGGACCTTTAGAGTGCCACAGGACCTTCATTTTTTCAACCTCCACGGTTTATTGGAGTGCTACCTATCTTGTTCGACCTGCTGCCATAAATCATCTATCAATATGCGGTTGACACCAGCACCTTCAAAGAAAAGCAAAACTGCTTTCTTTGACCGGCACAGAAGCGGAATTGTGTCCACCAGCAATTCAAACAGTTCAGGCGGATAATGAAACGTTATGTCCATACAAACACTAGTTGACTATCTGCACATCAGATATACGACAAGCAGGCTAGCGCCTCCGTATCAGCCGCTTACGGGTGGGCAAAACCAGCTTCATTTTACAACAATTAGGCTGGCAAGACAATTTTGAAAAACCGAGCAGTAGCAAGTCGCCTGCATGCAGTGTTGGACCGCTGTTGACGATATAAGCTATTCGATTTTAGGGATTAACTTGCCCGCTCGCAATAAATTAAGCTGTTCTACACGGCCTGAATGCTCTTCTGATGTCATTAACCCATCTCTATACAAAAATCTCAAGAACTGTAATACGTCTGTCTCCCTTTTTTTAGAGTTGCATTCAAAGCAAGCAGCTACAACGTTCTTATAAGAATGATTGATGGAGGAAACTCTAGATTCTACATGGTCAATAGTGAACTGGTTGGAGGTTAGGCTTTTCAAGCAGTAAAAACATTTGTAGCCTTCACGTTCTAGAATTTTAGTCCGTTGATGGTGGTCATGATAGAAATCAAGCTCCTCTAATAACACTGCTTTTGATTGTTGAGTTTCAGGAATAAGTCCGGGAATTTCGCTTGGAAGTCTTATCTGAACACGTGTGCCGAGATTTGAGCGATCGAGGACATTAATACAACCCTTTTGCTCCAAACTGCGGATCTTTTCTGAAACATGAGCTGGTGATGGAGGAGTACCAGCCTTACCTATGCCTAAACCCAATCTCGTTTGTATTGAGCGCGTTCCAATCATGGCTTCGGTCTCACCAATTAAGTAAGTCCTTCGGAACAGATAATGATAAAGCATCTGCTCGTAACTATCAAGAATTGGTGCCAATAAATCTTGTATTTCAATCAGAGTTTGTCGGAGCACGACTTCCGTGTCTTCCATTATCATCCTTTCAGCATAACATGTAGTATCTAGCGGAGCGGCCCAACTAGTGCCTATAACGAAACTATGCGGTATATTTAGTTATCTCCAGTGCCAGTAAATATGATTATACACTGAGGCCATCTGAACGTCCCGCAGGTTGGGCATAGATGTGACCTACACCCCCGCCGCCTTGAAGGCCTCGCCCACCAGCACGATGGCCTCCTCCTGCAGCCGCTGCAGGTGCTCGGCGCTCACGTAACTTTCAGCGTAGATTTTGTAGATATCCTCGGTGCCGGAGGGGCGCGCGGCGAACCAGCCCTGATCGGTCGCCACCTTCAGGCCGCCAAGCGGGGCGTTGTTCTCCGGGGCGCGCGTCAGCACCGCGGTGATTTTCGCCCCCGCCAGCATATCCGCCTGGATCAGCTCAGGCGAGAGGTCCGCCATGACCTTCTTCTGCGCGTCGTTGGCGTAAGCGTCGAGGCGGGCGTAATAGGTGCGCCCGAACTCTTTTTCCAGCTCCTGGTAACACAGGCCCGGGTCGCGGCCCAGCACCGCGGTGATCTCCGCCGCCAGCAGGACCAGGATGATCCCGTCTTTATCGGTCGTCCACACAGTGCCGTCTTTACGCAGGAAGGAAGCCCCGGCGCTCTCTTCGCCGCCGAAGCCATACGAGCCGTCGATCAGCCCATCCACGAACCACTTGAACCCGACCGGCACCTCCGCCAGCCTGCGCCCCAGCCTGGCCGCCACCCGGTCGATCATCGCGCTGGAGACCAGCGTCTTGCCCACCGCCGCATCCGCCCGCCAGCCCGGGCGGTGCTGGAACAGATACCAGATCGCCGTAGCCAGGTAGTGGTTGGGGTTCATCAAGCCGGTGCTGGGGGAGATGATCCCGTGGCGGTCCACATCCGTGTCGTTGCCGAAAGCGATGTCGAAACGGTCTCTGAGCCGGATCAACCCCGCCATGGCGTAAGGCGATGAGCAGTCCATGCGGATCTTGCCGTCGTGGTCCAGGGTCATGAAGGCAAAGGACGGATCGACGGCGCGATTGACGACTTCCAGGTTCAACCCATATTTTTCGGCGATCGGATCCCAATAATCGATGGCGGCCCCGCCCATCGGATCGACGCCGAGCTTGATCCCGGAATTGGCCACCGCCCTCAGGTCGACCACGTTTACTAAATCTGCCACGTATGGCGAGACGTAATCGTGCCAGTGGACGGTCTCCGCCTGGATCGCCGTGGCGTACGGCAGGCGCTTCACCCCTTTCAGCCCCGCACGCAGGATGGCGTTGGCGTTATCCTGGATAATTTTTGTGGTGCTGGTATCGGCCGGCCCGGCGTTGGGCGGGTTGTACTTCAGCCCGCCATCGGAAGGCGGATTGTGGGAAGGGGTGATCACCACGCCGTCCGCCAGCCCGGCGCTCCGGCCATGGTTATAGGTCAGGATGGCGTGCGAGATGGCCGGGGTCGGGGTTGGGCGCAGACCGCTCTGCACCATCAGCTCGACGCCGTTGGCGGCGAAGACTTCGATCGCCGTCGCCTGGGCCGGCTCGGAAAGCGCATGGGTGTCCATTCCCAGGTAAAGCGGGCCACTGATCCCCTGGGCCTTGCGATAATCGGCGATGGCCTGGCAGATCGCCAGGATGTGGTCCTCGTTGAAGCTGCTCTCCAGCGAGGTCCCCCGGTGACCGGAGGTGCCAAATGACACCCGGTGCGCCGGCTCGTCCGGATCAGGGTGGTAGGTATAATAGGCAGAAACCAGGCGGGGGATGTTGATGAGCAATTCGCGAGGTGCGGGCTGGCCTGCGCGCGGATCGATTGCCATGGGATTCCTCCTAATTTCTTGAACCGTTTGGGCACTTGCCTCGAAGGATACCACAACTTATCACCTTAGCACTGCTGGATCGTGGGCGAAATTTCGCCCCCGAAATGCGGTAGAATTTCTGCCATGCCATTTCGATCGATCCATTCCTGGCAGGTCACAGCCCAGGGTGCGATTGCCATCCAGGAGAGCCTGCGCGACCAGGTCATCCGTGAAGATCGTTTCGGGGTAATCAACACCGTGGCGGGTATCGATGTCGGCTTTGAGGAGGGCGGGGGGATCACCCGCGCCGCGGTGGTGGTGTTAGGCTACCCGGGGTTAGAGCTGGCAGAGACCTCCGTTGTCCGCCGGCCGACCTCCTTCCCCTATGTCCCGGGCCTGCTCTCCTTCCGCGAAGCGCCGGCCGTCCTGGAGGCCATCGAACGGCTGAGCACGCCTCCCGACCTGCTGTTCTGCGACGGCCAGGGCATCGCACATCCGCGCCGCCTGGGGCTTGCCAGCCACCTGGGGCTTTGGACGGACCTCCCATCGATTGGGGCGGCGAAATCGCGTTTGATCGGCCAGCACGAGCCGGTCGGCGAGAGGCGCGGGGATTGGCAACCACTCTACGATGCCGGCGAGCTGATCGGCGCCGCCCTGCGCACCCGCCCCACCGCCAGACCACTGTATATCTCGATCGGCCATAGGATCAGCCTGGAAACCGCCATCCGGATGGTCCTGTCTTGCACCAGGGTTTACCGTTTGCCCGAGCCAACCCGCCAGGCCCATCATCTGGCCTCGCTCAGGTGAGAATTTGTCCTGTATAATTAGCCAGCCAGACTGCGGGCTGGGCTCGACCCATTTATCTGCAGGGTGAATAAACATTATGGCCACAATATGGCACAGCCATCAGTTGTTTGACCTGGCAGCGGCACTGGTCACCTATCGGATCGGGAGGCTGATTGGCGTCAGTATCAGTGGATGAAATCGATCTGCGTTTACTGCGGTTCTGCCGATAACCTGCGGCCAGAGTACCTGGAGGCCGCCAGTCATATGGGCGCGGCGATTGCCCGGCGCGGCCTGGAGCTGTGGTATGGAGCAGGCGGCACCGGCCTGATGGGCGCAGTAGCAGACGGCGCGCTACAGGCTGGAGGCCAGGTGATCGGGGTGATCCCGGAATTGTTCAACACCCCACGCCTGGCCCACACAGGCCTGACGCGCCTGGAGGTGGTGGCGTCGATGCACGAGCGCAAGGGTCGCCTGGCGCAGGCGGCCGACTCTTTTATCGCCTTACCGGGAGGTTATGGGACGTTCGAAGAGCTGTTCGAAATCCTGACCTGGTCGCAGATCGGGCTGCACCAAAAACCGGTCGGCCTGCTGAACGTGCTCGGCTATTTCGACCCATTGCTAATCCTGGTCGAACATGCCCGTGGTGAAGGATTTATCTATGCCGAGCACCGTGCCCTGTTGATGCACGCTGACACACCTGAGGTCTTGCTGGATTCGCTCTATGATTACCAGCCACCCGGTGGACTGGAGCGCTGGCTCACGCGAGAAGATTAATCATTATGGTTTATTTGTGGTATAATTTTTGGGCGAGGGGAAGGTCTCTCTAATTGCCCGTTTGTTTTCCTGTAATTGGCAGACGCACCTGGTAAAACCTTATTTTCCTTTGTTGGTATTTATTCACTGAGCGATTTCAATCCATTATTGTGTCACAACGATAGGATGTTCCGCCGGTCTCTCCCGGTGGTTAATATTTACGTATACCCCAATCTGATCGAGCGAATCCCACGAACCTGAAAAACAATGAAAGTTCTTGAACTAGAAAACGCATCGCTGTCTCTATTACGCCAGATGGCGCGGGACCTGGACATCCAGAACGCCTCACGCCTGAAAAAAGAAGACCTGATCCTGCGCATCCAGCAGGCTGAAGCCGAACGCCAGGGAATTGAGCTGCGCGGCGGCATCCTTGAAATCATGAGCGAAGGGATCGGTTTTCTACGCTCCGGACATTACCAGCCCGGCCCCTATGATGTCTATGTATCACAGTCGCAGATCCGGCGCTACAGCCTGCGCAATGGCGATTTGATCATTGGCAACGTCCGACCGCCGCGCGAATCCGAGCGGCATTATGGCCTGCTGAAGGTTGAGAACGTTAATGGCTTGCCTCCGGATGACGCCAAGTATCGCTCAACCTTTGAGGCGCAGACGCCGATCTTTCCGGATAAGCGCTTTGACCTGGAATTAGACCGTCACACCCTGGCCACACGCCTGATCAACCTGGTCACGCCTGTAGGTCGAGGTCAACGCGGCTTAATTGTTTCACCACCCAAAGCCGGCAAGACCACCATCCTCAAGCAGATGGCCAACTCGATTTCTACAAAATACCCCGAAGTCCATCTGATCGTCGCCCTGATCGGCGAGCGCCCGGAAGAAGTGACCGATATGGATCGCTCGGTGGATGCTGAGGTCATCTCCTCCACCTTCGACGAACCGGTCACTTCCCATGTGCGCGTGGCGGAGATGGTGCTGGAGCGGGCCAAGCGCCTGGTCGAGATCGGACGCGATGTGGTGATCCTGATGGATTCGATCACCCGCCTGGCGCGCGCCTATAACCTGGTCGTCACGCCCTCCGGCCGCACCCTGTCCGGCGGTATCGACCCCTCCGCCCTCTACCCGCCAAAGCGTTTCTTTGGGGCGGCGCGCAATATTGAGGAAGGCGGCTCCCTGACCATCATCGCCACCTGCCTAATCGACACAGGCTCACGCATGGATGACGTAGTTTATGAAGAGTTCAAAGGCACCGGCAACATGGAGCTGCACCTCTCCCGCCGGCTGCAAGAACGGCGCGTCTATCCCGCCATCGATATCGAACGCTCGTCCACCCGGCGTGAAGAGCTGCTCTTGGGACCGGATATCACCCCGCGCGTCTGGCTGATGCGCCGGATGTATGACCAGATGGTTACCTCGCCGCCCCACGGCGCCGGTCTCGATCCATCCACAGCCACTGAAGCGATCCTCCAGCGCCTGCAGCGCACGGCCAACAATCAGGAATTCCTGGAGACCCTGACCGAGGATTAGCCTGTTTAGATTTTTCAGGAGTACTTATGGCCAAGGACGAGATGGAACCCAAAACCGAGTTGATCGCCGAGACGGATAATTACAGCGCCTGGCGCGCAGAGGAGCCGGACGGTGAAACCACCTACCATCTGGAAATGAATAACGTCACGCTGCACTTCTTCCAGGAGGAGTGGGACGAGTTTTTGCAGCTGGCGACTTCACTGGTTAAGTAAAATCGCGAGCACATCCCCTACTAACGGGTAATCTGGTCTACATATGGCACGACGCCTCTACAGGGGTCTGTAAAGCGCGTCGAGACGGTGCCCCAATCCAGCTTTCCGGCGGTTTGCCAGGCCTGGTGGATCGCAAAAGCCACGCAACCGGGACCGGCGTGATAGTTTGCCACCGTCAAGCGCCACAAGTCCTCGTAGGTCGCCACGCGACCAGCCATCTGGTTGGTTGCGGTGAACACACTACGGGCAATCTGGGCGCAGTTCGCCTGCAGCATATTGGCAAACAGGGATACGGTGAAATATGTGTCGTCCAGGTTGACGCCGGTCGGGCAATCCACGCAGTCGGCTTTCGCCTGCAATGCCAGGGCGCCGCGCAACATGGCCTGGTCAGGCACGGTCAGGCCCAGATAGCCCCGCGAACAGGCGTCGGCTGAAAGCACCAGCGAGCAAAATTGCTCAAAGAATATCGGGTTCCACAGGAAGATTGCATCTGCGCCCTGGTCGGTAACCTGCCCCAGCCCGAACTCATACGGTACCCGGAACATACCGGGCCAGAACTGACTTTCCTGGGCGAACAGGTTTTTCATCAGCTGCGCCGGGATACCCGTCTCGTGGCTGACTCCGATGATGCGTTGATCGAACTGGTTCTGCCACTCTTCGATCAACGGGCGGGCTTTCTCCAGGCCACAGGCATCCGCATAGCCATTGGGTAGCAGGCCACCGCCAGGGCAGCTGGATACATCCACCAGCCCCTGTGAGATGGTCCGTCCAGCCAGGTAGAAGTACGGCTCTCCAGAGGCTAACAGCTCAAAGTGATCCGGAGTAGACAGCCAGGTGGGGTTCCTGCCGGTGGAAAGGCTTCCCAGATGCGGGCGCAGCTCGTCAACGGCTTTCCCAACCATTGGCTGCTGATCACATCCACATACCAGCCGCTGCCGCCCGGGACTGGGGAGACACCGCTTTCAATGGCTCGTACCTGGGCGAAATAATGCTCGCTCGAATCGCCATAGCTCGAATCCGCCCAAAACTCCACTGTAACGCCCAGAAGCGGCGTGGCGCGCATTTGCAAGCGACAGACATTCCCCGGGCAATAAAAAGGCTCCCCATCATACGTGCCCTGTACGGCAACAATGCTTTGGTCTGGCAAAGGCTCCTCTCCAGTAAGCGCCAGGATGGGGAGCGAAGGGCACACTTCGTCCGGCGTTGTTTGCGGGCAGCCCTCCAGTGTCAGCCAGACGGTCGGTTTGGGCAATTGGACCACCACCTCGCGCTCTTTCGGCGTGATGGTCGCCAGGTAAACGTACACGCCCTCGCAACGGCTGGCAGGCTTATTGTTCAATTTACAGGGAGGGGTGTTCCACCATTCAGTCGCTAATTCGGCGCCACAGGCTTTGCTTACTTCTTCGATGGTCGGCGGACCTTCGTGATCGACGGGGATGGAGCATAGGATCTCGTTGGTAGACCAACGGATCAGCCACCACATATATTCGGTATAGGGCTCAATGACAACGGTTTGACGCGCAGGGCTCTGGGCATGAGCACCCCCCCAGATTTCTGCCAACGCTCCAAATAGAAGCGCGGCAGCACCAATAACGGTGACCGCCCGTCGAAGCGTCTGCATCCTTAACACAAACATAACATGTTCGGCGAAGATTGTCAACATCAATTTTCTTGGGGTAAAATATTTCCACCAATTTTATCATCTTGCCTCACCTAGCGCCGCGTGATAAACTCTACATACTCTTGATGACCAAAGGTGCCCTATGCCGCCAGTCCTATATCTGATCGACGGCCACGCCCTGGCTTACCGGACGTATTTCGCTCTGACCAGCGGCTCCAGCAGTGGTTTCCAGACCCGCAGCGGAGAGCCCACCGCTGGCGTTTTTGGCTTTACCAGCGTGCTCTTACGCCTGCTCGAACAGGAGCACCCCGAGTACCTGGCAGTGGCGTTTGACACCGGACGGACCTTTCGCGATGATCTATTCGCCGAATATAAAGGCACCCGCGCCAAGATGCCCGACGAGCTACGCTCGCAGATCGAGCGCATCCGGCAGCTTGTAGATGCTTTCAATATCCCCAGGCTGGAAATCGAGGGGTATGAGGCGGATGACGTTTTGGGTAGCGTGGCCCGCCAGGTTGTGAAGAGCGGGTTGGCCGTCAAGATCATCACCGGCGATCGTGATTTGCTCCAGTTAGTCGATGATCGAACCGTTGTCAGCCTGCCCGGCAAGAGCCTGGCAGAATCCAGGGACTACTTCCCCGCCGATGTCATCGAATATTTTGGTGTACGGCCCGACCAGGTGGTTGATTTCAAGGCCCTGGTAGGCGATAAATCCGATAACATCCCTGGCGTCGCCGGGATCGGCGAAAAAACCGCCGCAAGCCTGCTGCAAACCTATGAAACACTGGATGGCGTCTATGCTCATCTGGATGAGCTATCTGCTGGGGTTAAAAAGAAGCTGGAGGCCGGGCATGAGGCCGCCTACTTGAGCCAGAAGCTGTCCAGGATCGTCACCGACCTGGATATCCCGATCAATCTGGAGCAAGCGCGCCCCGAAGCGTTCGATCCTGAGCAGGTCGAGGCGCTCTTCCGCGAGCTGGAGTTCCGCACCCTGCTGGCGCGCCTGACCACCCTGGAAAAGACCTATGGAAAACACCCGCCCGAAATGGGAGAGCAACTATCCCTCTTCCAGGCACCGTCTGCCATACCGCCTGCGGCGGAGCGCACTTCCGCTTCAATAATCGTCGAGAGTAGCGAGCGTCAGTCCATCCAGGTGGATAACCCGGAGGCGCTCCACGACCTGGCTCGACGGCTGGAATCCGCTAAAGTCATCTCTTTTGACACGGAAACGACCTCGACCGACCAGATGCAGGCCGAGCTGGTTGGCATTTCCTTTGCGGTCGAGCCAGGAACAGGCTTTTACATCCCGGTCGGTCATCTGCCGGAAGCCGGAACGCAGCTACCCCTGGAGGTCGTGCTGGATGCCCTGCGCAAGCCATTGACCGATCCGAAAATCCCTAAGATAGGCCATAATCTCAAATATGATTTTGTCATCCTGGCGCGCTACGGCCTGCGTGTGACGCCGCTGTCTTTTGACACCATGATCGCCGAATGGCTGACGAACCCCGCCTCGCACAACCTGGGCTTGAAGAACCTGGCCTGGGTGCGGCAGGGGATCAAGATGACCAACATCGAGGAGCTGATCGGCAAAGGCAAAAAACAGATCACCATGGCTCAGGCGCCTATTTCACAGGTCACGCAGTACGCCGCGGCCGACGCCGAAGTCGTGCTACGTTTGGAGCCTGAGCTGCAGCGTGAGCTGGAAGAGCGGTCGGCGATCGATTTGTTTCACAACCTGGAGATGCCGCTGGTGTCGATTCTGGCGGACATGGAGATGGAAGGCGTCGCCCTGGATGCTTCTTTCCTGCGCCAGATGTCCGCCAATCTCAATGAGCGCCTGCTTCAGATTGAAAGCCAGATCTTCAGCGAAGTCGGTATGCCCTTCAACCTCAACTCACCGCAGCAGCTCTCCTCAGCCCTGTTCGAAAGCCTGAAAATCGAGCCGCCCGATCGCTCGGCGCGCACCTCGAGCGGTTTTTACTCCACCTCCGCCGATGTCCTGGAAACGCTGCGCGGCAAGCACGTTGTTGTCGACATGGTGCTGGAATACCGCGAGCTATCCAAGCTCAGATCCACCTACCTGGAAGCGCTGCCAGGA
>Ga0154774_1111_pt6 | contig 9978 bp, 8 predicted proteins | sample Rifle2008BG16ft_FD_105782 | JGI IMG/M metagenome (GOLD analysis project Ga0154774, IMG submission 105782) | Chloroflexi bacterium RBG_16_57_11
TGTGATTAAGCGAAGCTACTACCTGGCTCGCGAAGATGGACGGCATGCCCGGGTCTTCGTGAGCCAGGTAGATTTTAACTCTGCATGGATATGACCTTGCCAGGCGAACCCCCCTATGGTTTTATGATCGTGCAGGATGGGCGCATCGTATTTGCCGACGCCCAGGCTGCCGGCATGTGTTCATTGGAACCTCAAAACATTATCGGTACTGAAATTGAGGGGAAGTTCAGCCCGGAAGATTGGTCTCGGGTTCGCCAGGCCATGCAAACGGTGTCAGGGAGCGAGCGCCCGGCTCTGGTCCAGGATATTTGTCCTCAAACCTTTGCTGAGGCGGTCGGATGCGTCGATATCCTGGTTTCTCATACGATCTTCCAAGGAGAACCGGCGTTATGCCTGGCCTGGATAGACCGGCGAGGAGAGCGGCAGCGCCAGCAAGAGGCCGAAGTGATGCGTGATGTGATGGCCGCGCTGGCCGGCGCTGGCGATTTGAAACAGACTCTTGAGACATTGTTGGTCAATCTTCACGGGCTGATCGATTATGATCGGGCGGGTTTGTTCCTGGTGGACGAGAACGAGCGCATCGTCCTGGCAGACCGTACCGCCGAATCGGTTCCTGCGATCCACCTGGATGAGAACCCGTTGGTAGCTGAGATGCGACGGACCCGGCGACCAGTGATCGTCGACGATGTCCAGGTGGACACCCGTTTCAACCAATGGCCGGATATCCAGTCGGTGCGAGGCTGGCTGGGCGCGCCCCTGCTTGCCGGGGAGCAAATGCTGGGCTTTATTTCACTGGGTGCATTAAATCCAGCTGCCTACAGCGCGTCAGACGCAGAGACCATGCAGATGTTTGCCTCTCAGGTGGCACAGGTACTGGAGCGGGTATGGGTGAGCGAGCAATCCTATCGGCGCACAGAAGAGCTGGAAGTCCTTTCCACGATCTCGTTTGCCCTGGGCCAGGCGGAGAGTGGTGGCAATACACTTCTGGCGATATTGGAACATATCACGCGCTTCTTCGAAGCCAGCCATGGCACGTTACTCTCACCCGATCGGGCCGGCTCGCGGCTGGTGGTAAAAGCCAGTCTGGATGACAGGTTGGTTGGCCTGGCTTATCCTTCCCCCAGAGATGCTCTTGGCAATAATGACCGTATTTATGATGCTCAGGAGGAGGATATTCCAGAGAACGATGTTCCGGAGAACGACGTTCTGGAGAACGATGTTCTCTGGAATACCTTACACAGCGGGCAGTTGCTCGTGATCCCGGATGTGAACGAATTCTTACAACCTGGTGCAGCAGATATCTACACGGCGTTGTTCGGCAAAGGGCAATCGGCAGTGCTCGTGCCCCTTAAGACTGGAGAGACGGTTTTCGGCTTGCTCTGCCTGGCCTTCGATACCCGGCGCAGGTTCACGCCTCGCAGCGTGCGGCTTTTCGACGCCGTCGCCGAAATCGCCGGGGCTTCGCTGCGACGGGCGGTGGTACTGGAAGCGCTGGAGAAGCAGATCGCCATCCGCACTCAGCACCTTTCTACACTCTATAGCTTGAATGCGATTGCCAGCGAGCCGCTAGAACTTTATGACTTTCTCGACCAGGCCTTGGAAATCACACTGGATGCAATGAAAAGCAGCGCAGGTGTCATCCACTTCCTGGATGAAAAAGGTCAAGGGTTATACCTGGTTGTGCAGCGTGCCCTGCCGCGTGAAGTGGCCACTTCCCTGGAGAAGATTTCCATTCACGATGATTTCTGGAACAACCTGGTGCATTCTCCGACCCCACTGGTGCTACCTGACCTGGTCGGTGATCCAGTTATTCCACCACAGCTGGTCAGTCTCGACCACCCGGCCAGCCGGGCCTATATCGGCGCCCCCTTGCGCGCCAAGGGTCAAGCGCTCGGCCTGCTCAGTCTGTTTGGAGAGACCATACTCGATTACACCATCGAGGACATCACCCTGTTTATGACCATCGCCGACCAGATCGGCAGCCTGGTGGAACGGGCGCGGCTGGCGCAACAGGCTGAAATGGCAGCGGTGGTACAGGAGCGCCAGCGCCTGGCGCGCGAGCTACACGATTCTGTAACCCAATTGCTCTACAGCCAGGTGCTTTTTTCCGGCGCCAGCCTGAAGGTGCTACGACAGGGGAATACTTCTCTCGCAGAGCAGCACCTGGCGCGCATCGAGCAGGCAGCTCAACAGGCGCTCAAGGAAATGCGACTGTTGGTCTATGAGTTGCGGCCTTCGAACGACCTGGATGAGGGATTGGGAAGCGCTCTCCAGCGACGGCTGGAAGCGGTGGAGAAGCGCAGCGGGATTCACGCTCATCTGGCCCTGCATAGGGAGCCACACCTGGAGCCACCGATTGCTCTGGCTCTCTTTCGAATTGCTGAAGAAGCATTGAACAATACATTGAAGCATGCTCAAGCTTCGGCCGTGCAGGTCTCACTACGGGCAGAGAATGGGCGCCTTACCCTGGAAATCCTCGATGATGGGCGCGGCTTTGACCCTTCGGAAAATCCACACGGTGGAATGGGTCTGGCGAACATGCGCGAGCGCGCCGCTGCCTTGGGCAGCGCACTAGAGATAAGTTCTACGGTTGGGCACGGAACGCGCGTTGTGGTCCGAATCGATTATGCATTAAAACAAAATTTACTTGATGAGGTGGTCGGATGATAAATAGACCGATTTGCATCCTGATCGTGGATGACCATACCGTGGTGCGGGATGGGTTGAAAGCGCTGATTTCAGCAGAGCCGGGCATGAAAGTGATTGGTGAAGCCGGGGACGGCCTGGAAGCAGTATCCAAAGCCAAGGATTTACAACCAGACGTCATCCTGCTCGATCTGGTCATGCCACGCATGGATGGCGTGCAGGCAAGCCTGGAAATCAAGAAAGCTTATTCCCCGGCGCGCATCCTGGTTTTGACCAGCTTCTCGGAGGACCACATGGTGGTTTCAGCCATCCGCGCCGGTGCAATCGGCTACTTGGTGAAAGATACATCTTCTGAAGATCTACTCCAGGCTATCCGGGATACTTACCGCAACCAACCGGTGTTAGGTCCGGAGATCGCCCGAAAACTGATGGAGGAGATCCAGGGTGGAGAAAGCCAGGCCGGGAGTGTTGCCTCCTTGACCGAACGCGAAGTGGAAATCTTGCAGCAGATGGCTTTAGGGTTGACCAACCAGGAAATCGCCGATGTGCTCGTCCTGAGCGAGCGCACGGTTCGCACCCACGTAACCAACATTCTTGCCAAGCTGGGGTTATCCAACCGCACGCAGGCGGTTTTATATGCCTTGCGCGCTGGCATCGCACATATCGATTATCGCCGGGAAGAATAATCGAATAAATTTATCAATCCACCGTCAGCGTTTTGCTCAAGTTGCGTGGAAAATCGGGGTCATAGCCACGCGCAAGGCTGAGATGGTATGACAACAGCTGCAAGGGGAGTACCGAAAGCAAAGCGCTGGTCTCGCCATCCACTGCCGGCAGGGTGATCAGATGGTGGGCGTTGATCCGCAGCCGGCTATCTTCGGGGCCAACCACGATGGCGCGCCCTCCGCGGCAGGTCACTTCGTTGATCCCGCTGACAATCAGCGGCACGTCCTGCGGACCAGCCACGAACAGCACCGGGTAGCCTTCATCAACTGCTGAAAGCGGGCCATGTTTGAACTCAGTAGAAAGCATCCCCTCGCAGTGCGCATAGGTGATCTCTTTAAGCTTTAATGCCCCTTCCAGGGCGATCGGATACGTCAGACCGTAACCCAGGCAGTATAGATCATCATGATCGGCGAGCAGCTCTTCCAGCGCCTGCACTTGAGGAGCTGTGATCTCCAAGGTATGCTGGATCAACCTCGGCAATGTCTCCACCAGGGATTTGGTGGAATGTTTGCCCATACGCAAGGCCAGGTACAAAAAGGCAACCACCTGGTTCAAAAAAGTCTTGGTAGCCGGGACGCTGATCTCGTAACCGCAAACCAGCGGCAGGTAGACTTCACTCACCTGGGTCAGCGCCGATCCGATCACGTTCACCAACCCAAGTACACCCATGCCGCGATCCTGAGCCACGTGAATGGCGTTGATCACGTCCTTAGTTTCGCCGCTTTGGCTGACGAAAATGCCCACGTCCTCGGGGCTAACCGCCGGTCCATATTGGGCGCTGAATTGCGGCGCCAGGATCGGAAAAGCCGGCCTGCCGGCCAGTCGTGCCAGGTAAATCGCCCCGAGCATACAGGCGTGGTAGCTGGTTCCGCAGCCCACCAGGTACAGGAGGCGGGCGGAGGCAATTCGCTCGATCATCCGGTCCACATCGGGTGAGCCCTCCAGCAGGTGCAGTAACTCACCCGCCACGCCAGGCTGCTCGTGGATCTCCTTGAGCATAAAATGCGGGAATCCACCTTTCTTGGCGGACTCCATCGTCTCCGTTATTGTTTCGACCCTCGGCACAACCGGCAGGCCGTCCTCTACCCGGTGCAGTGTGATGCCGTCGGAACGCAGGACGACGATCTGGCCATCCTGAACCCGCACCACGCGCCGCGTAAGGGGCAAGATGGACGGCAGGTCGGACGAGGCGCAGGTGAAACCCTCGCCAATCCCCACCACCAGGCCGGAGCCTTTCTTGATCGCGTACAGCTCCTGCTCTCCCGAGCGCCCGATTACGAAAGCGTAATCCCCTTCAAGGTCATGATAGGCGTTGCGGATGGCATCCAGCAAGGATGCTCCACGATCGACATAGCGCTCCACCGCATGCACACAAGTCTCGCCATCGTTGGTTGAGCGCACGGTCATCCCTTCGGTGATGAACTGCTGGCGTAGCTCGAGGTTGTTGACCACGTTTCCGTTGTGCGCGCCCACCATATCGCCGTCCGAATCGAGGTGCGGTTGGGCGTTCACCTGGGAAGGCGAGCCAAAAGTCGCCCAGCGGAGCTGTAAAATACCTCGGCTGCCACTCATTTCACCGAATCTGAGCCGCTCAGATACCTGATCGATCTTTCCAGCGTCTTTACGCAGGTCGATGCTGCCATCGTTTTTCAGCGTGGCGCAGCCCACAGTGTCATAACCGCGATAAGAAAGCCAACGCCCGGCCTCGATCAATATTGGGCCGAGCGGCTGTTCCTTGTCTGTTACAATCCCAAAAATTCCACACATAAACGGTGCACCTCCAGCGGGGATGAAATCTGGCGGAATTTCTCCGCCAGGTTTCATCACAAATTTTACCATCAGGCCGAGCGATACAGCTTGGTCAGGACAAACTCATCGTGGCGAAGTGTTTCGGCGGAGGTCAGGCGTCCGTTGATAGTTCGAGCCAGCATCGCCATAGCCCGGTCAGCGGCGCCGTCCAGGTTGTACTCAAAGCGCAGCAACCCGCTCAGATCCACGTCGATATGCTCAGACATCGTCTCGACCGTCAGCGGGTTTGCGGACAGCTTTATCACCGGCACGATAGGATTACCGACTATGTTGCCTTGCCCGGTGGTGAAGAAGTGCACCACCGATCCGGCTGCGCCGCATAAGGTCACCATTTCCGCGGCTGCGCTGGAGGAGTCCATGAAGTGCAGACCGGGGCTTTTTGGCTCTACGGCAGGACCGAGCACGGATTGCACCCTACAGCGTCCCATTTTTTCAACGTTGCCCAGGGCTTTTTCTTCGATGGTGCTCAGCCCGCCGCGGATGTTACCCTGCGTTGGTTGAGAGCCGAACAGATCGGCATCCTGTGCGTTGATGAAGTCCTGGTAAGCCTGGAAGGTGCGCAGGAATTCAGCGCGCACCTCGGGTGTGGCGCAATTCTCAGCAACTTTGTCTTCGGCGCCGGTCACTTCGCTGGTCTCGCCAAAGATCAGCGTGGCGCCCATTTTCTCCAGTCGCTCGAATGTGCGACCGATGGTCGGGTTGGAGGCCAGGCCGCTGGTAGTGTCCGACTCCCCGCACTTGGTCGAGAGGGTCATTTCCTTGATCTCGATCGGGAGGCGCGGCAACTCGGTAGCCCATTGGACGAACTCCTTGGCTTTGCGGGAGGCCATTTCGATCGTCTTCAGATCACCCTGACGCTCGATGCTGAACCCCGCCACCGGCTTACCCGTCTCGGCGATGCCGTGAGCGATATTATCGGTCCAGTTGGGTTCGATGCCAATCACCACAACTGCAGCGATGTTCGGGTTGCATCCGGTGCCGATCAGGGTGCGGAAGGTCAGGTCCAGGTCTGCACCGAATTGCAGGCGACCATAGGGGTGCGGTAAGGCTATCGTACCGCGGATCAACCGGGCCACGCCTTCAGCGGCCGCGTTAGAAATATCATCCACCGGCAGGATCAGGATGTGATTGCGCACGCCTACTTTGCCGTTTTCCCGCCGGTAGCCGTTCAGCAAGTATTCTTCGAACTTTTTCATGGCTCTCCCTTCATCACCAGGGCATGGTGCGAATGTTATGAACGTGGACGTGCTCGCCGCGGGTGATTGCCTGCGTGGCCCGACCGATGATCCGCCCATATTCAATCACACGCTGGTCAGGCGCCATGTCGCGCATGGCGACTTTATGCCCCAAAGGGATATCCTGGGTGACGACGATGTTGCCGACCGGGTGGCCTTCCAGCGTAGCCGCCCCGATCTCGCTGCCCGCTGCCAGGTCCATAACCGCAACACCGACATCGTCGTTTTCTTCGTGCATCAATATTCCATATTTCATAACGATCCTCTTATTTTGTTGAAATCCAATTTGCGTGGCGGGCGCATGCCATGCGCCCCTACGACTTTCCGGGGCTTTTCTGTGATCATTTCCGAGGTCCAGCCTGAATCCTGCATGCAACGCTGGAGTGGGTAAAGCCCTCATTCCATTGTCACGTCCATCCGGTCCTCATCGGTGACCACCTGAGCAGGGGCATCATGCAACCCATCGTGCGCCAGCAGATTACGCAAGTGCTCGGTGCTGTAATCATCCAGGTCCGCGGAGAACTGCCCACCGGCGTAAAGCACCGTGTTTACCAGACCCATCGGCAGGCGCAGGTCCATCTTTATCATCCCCGAATTTAAGTCGCTGACCCGGATACGCAGGTGGCGCCGTTCGGGAGCCGTTTCTGATTTCGGAACCAGGCGCGCCCAGGCACCATGATCCACCTCTTCCAACATCTGGCTGGCGGCCTGCGCAGAGATTTTCCCCTCTTCCAGCTGCTCGATGATACTGATCCGCTGGTCCACCACCGCCCAACGTGCCCGGTCGACGCGCTGCTCCAGCAGATAAAAACCCGCCGCAGCGACAATGCCCAACAAGCCTGCTGCATACCAGAGCCAGTCGGGGTTCAGGTTATCCAGCACCAGGCCGGCCAGCAACGGACCAATGGCGAATGGAATCACCCAGCTAAAGCCGAAGACCGCCATGTAGCGGCCGCGCATGTCTTCGGGCGCAAACTGGGTGACGATGCTTTGACCTACCGGGCTGACCATCATCTCGCCGATGGTTATTATCACCATGGCTACCAGGAAGAAGAAGTATAGTGAAACGAAACCATACATGGCAAAACCGAATGCATAGAGTAAAGTCCCGGCAGCCATCACCAGCAATGGACGATAGCGAGATACCCAGCGGGTGGTGGGGAACTGGAACAGCACGACCATGGCGGCATTCAAAGCCAGGATGTAGCTGAAACCTTGCTCGTTGACGCCAAAGTTATCACGCAGAAACACAGCCAGGGTGGTGTTCATCTGGATGTAGACCAACACCATCAATGCCGAAGCGCCCAGGAACCACACAAAGGCTTTATCGCGCAGAGCAACGCCATAACCGGCAAATGTCTCCAGGATGCTTTCTTGTGGCTCGCCCTGTTTTAATTTCGGGTGATACGTCTCTTTGAGGGCGAAAAATACCACTGCTGCTGTGATGCTGCTGGTGATCGCATCGGCGATGAATAGAAACAGGTAATTGCGCGCTGCCAGTAAACCGCCGATCAGCGGGCCGATCACCACGGCAAGATTGAACACCACCCGCAAGATGCCAAAGCCTTCGGCGCGCTTCTCCTCCGGTAGAAGATCAGCCACCAATGCTTGTTGCGCCGGTCCGCCGGCATCCGCCAACATCCCTACCACAATGACCACAACCAGGAACACTTCGATCCGGTTGGTAAGGCCCATCAGGACTGCCGAAAGGGCGCTCATGATCAAACCGAATAGCAGCATCCATTTGCGACCTAAACGGTCGGTCAGCGCGCCTCCGATCATACTCCCCACGACGCTTGAAATAGCAAACAATCCGAATAAAATGCCCACCTGGGTCATGGTGATGCCGAACTTGCTGGTCATATAAAGCGTGAAGAAGGGAAACAACATCGCCCCGCCCAGGCGGTCGATGAAAGTTGCGCCTACCAGAATCCAGAATTGTCCAGGGAATTCCTTGAAGACGCGCCGGGCTTTCAGCCATTGGTTACTAGAGGAAGGATTTCGATTGGTCTCTTGCGACATACAATTTTTTCTACCTGTTCGACTGGATAAAGCGAATGGTTGCTATTTTACCTCGTATCGGTGAACTTACTCACTTCAAGAAAGAAATTTGCATCTATGAAGAGAAGTCGGTATAATCGTGAGATGTTCTCCCTGGATTATCAGCCAGATATTCATTTTGGTACGGAGTTGAAACTTGGCGGTACGCATTCGTAACTACATGCATCCCCACCGGACTCTAGGCCTGTCCACTTCGACCTGGAGGGAGATCCTTAGGTTGGCGTTGTGGAGCGGCTGGCGTCCTTTGGGAAGCGTGTCACCTGAAGCGCCTTTGATGGATTTTTTGGTTGCAAGGAATTCATCGGAGACTTGGGAAGGAGACACCACCTGGCAAGAGGAGGATTCAGTCGTTTATCATCCGTCTGCCATGCTGATCACCTATTTGCCATTCTTGCTTGAAGACGGGCAGACGCATAATGAAATCAGCCGGTTGGTGTTGTTAGAAGATGCCCTTAATTTCGCGGACGCGCTGGATAAAGCCTACCAGGCTTACGAGCCAGTTCGGGTTCCTGCATCTTATTTCTTGTTCGAGCCTGACGATCTGGCGCTGGAGGTGCGTCCAAGCCTGGGCGCGCTTGCGGCTGCGCTCGATGTCTGCCGCCAGGGCTCATTTTCAATCGAGCCCTGGCGTTATCGGATTTAGAACCGGGTTGAGTTTTTTCCAAGAGTGACTATCGCAGGTGGCAGAAAAGCTGGTGTGATTATCCTGTTCTGTATTCACACAATTGACAGGTGACAAAGCGCTAAAAATATGACATAATGGAAGTATAACCTGTCCCCTTGGAAGAGGCGCTGCCATGAAATTTTACACCCAAGTTGCTTGCCTGACTCTGATCGTTGCAGTTTTTCTTGTGGGATGTGGCGGTACGGCTGCTACACCAGCGGTCGTAGATACTGTCGTCATACCGCCTGAGTCGCCAACATCTCCGCCGCCCAACGCCACACAGCCGCTACCTTCTCCCACAACCCAACCACCGACCGAAACGCTGGCATTTCCCTCTTTGACACCACCACCCACCGATACAACCCTGCCCACCACTGCTCCGGCAACACCGGTCACCGCGCCGGTCTCTACACAGGCAAACTTACCGGTGGAAGGCGTTTGGACCGGCGGCGGCACGGACTTGCTGGTAGATTTCGANGTACACCTCAACGACGGCCAGGCGAATGTTGACAATTTTGGGATCCTGTGGGTAGGGCGTGGTGAGTGCGAGCTCAATGTCCGCTTAGAAGTGAGCGTCCCAATCGACGAGAGCGGTTTTTCTATGAATTATACCGGAGATGATTTCTCTGTCGTTATGAACGGTGCCCTTAAAACCAGCTCGCTCATTACCGGCGTCATGAATATCCAGGTCGAAGATTGCGGGAATCACCAGGTGAACTGGCAAGCGGTGCCAAAGACCAGCGTCAGTCAGTGAACTTAGTGTAAGCCTTGCACGTAACCCGGAAGTTGGCGTAAATCCGGCAGGGTGGTATACGTGTGAGTTGTATCTCCAACATT
>Ga0154774_1153_pt5 | contig 9945 bp, 9 predicted proteins | sample Rifle2008BG16ft_FD_105782 | JGI IMG/M metagenome (GOLD analysis project Ga0154774, IMG submission 105782) | Chloroflexi bacterium RBG_16_57_11
ACGGCTTGCGCTTTGGCCGCGCAAAAATATTGCCCATGACACAGGACTGCGGCTAGGCCAAACCAGCCCCACCGAATTCACTCTCGGGCACAACGTATCTTCCAGAGCAGAAGTCGATCAGGTCATGCAACAGGCCGCAACCGCCGGCGCTCTCATCGTCAAGCCCGCCCAGGACACGTTTTGGGGTGGCTACGCAGGGTATTTTCAAGATCCCGACGGCCATCTCTGGGAGGTTGCCTGGAACCCGCATTGGGCTGAGTAATCCTTAAATTAAAAAATAAATAAAGGAGGAGGCCTATGCATGCCACGCGCAGGGCTGCTCAAACCGGCCTGGTCGTCACCGGGCTGCTCGTATTGCTCCTCGGCCTGGCCGGTTGTGCTGCAGAGCAAGCGACCGGGACGGCTAAGATGCCGGTTCCGCCGACGGCCAGACCAACCGCAATACCAACCACCGCTCCAACGGCCACCCCGACATCGTTGCTTACGCCAAAGGCGCCGACTCCTGTTCCGACGCTCTCCCTCGAGGATACCTCCGTCGAAGAATACGTGGTCGAAGATTTCGACCTGGCGCATTCCCCCGTCGACGGTGACCCGAATAAGTGCCTGATCTTTGGGAACATACCGGTATCCAGGCCCGCAGCAGACCTGCCCCCCGAGCTGGCCGCCTTCCTGGGCCGCTGGGAAGGATACGTTAATGCCCCGCCGGTCAAAAAGGATCGCAAGATGGTGCTGGTCATCCAGGAGATTAACGCCCAGGAGGGGAAGGCCGTTGGCTTATCGGGCACCAACCTCCAGTATCCCGACCGGATCGGGGAAGTCCACTTCAGGGTCGTCCCGGGTGAGACCCCTGCCATTGAATTTCAGATATTCTGGCCTGGCGGCAACCTCGAGATCGACAACTACACCTATGATTCCCAGCGGGATCACCTGATCGGTTGGGCGAAGTTGTCCAACAGCGATTCCACCATCGGTCCCATCGAGCTCAGCCGGGATCGATCTTTCTACGTCTATAAGGACTACGCCCGCTACCTGGCCGACAAAGGCATTACCTCCCAGGCGTACCAGGATCCCGAGCTGACCCGCTACGGCCAGGGGTATATGCTCTACCTCCCTGAGGGCTATGCCGACCAGCCACAGAAAACCTGGCCTCTGATCTTCTTCCTGCACGGCTACGGCGACCGGGGAGACAACCTCTTCCTGCTGGCCAAAGCCAGCCCCTTCATGTTCATCCGGGAGAAGGGTCCACTGCCTTTCATCATCGTCGCGCCCCTGTTGAGCGCCTACCAAGGCTATTCGTCCTTTCCGGAAGAATACCTGGATGGCGTCCTGGCCGAAGTCCAGGGCAATTACCGGGTGGACCCGCAGCGGATCTACCTGACCGGTCTGAGCATGGGTGGCGAGGCCGCTTATCGCCTTGCCGTCCACCGGCCCGAGACCTTCGCCGCCCTCGTCCTCCTATCTTGCTACGTTGATTCAATAACCTATTCGCTGCTCGATCGAATCAAGGACCTGCCGGTGTGGGTGATCCACGGAGAAAATGATACGGTCTTCCCCCTGGTCAAGGCCCAGCAGCCGGTGGAGGCCCTGGAAGCGGTCGGGGGCAACGTTCAATTAACAATCCTCGAGGATCATGACCACGACACCTGGACCGACACCTACTCTGACCCGGCTTTCTACGACTGGCTGCTGGAGCACCAGAGACCCTAGCGGCCATATCTGCAATGGGTCATTGCCGCCAATGAAGCTGCAGCCAAGACCGGCGGTCTCGGACTTCGCCTGCCACCAGCCACACCCCCATTTCCGTAAATGAAATGGAGAGGGCCAGGGTAATTACAACATTGCCCCCTTCGCAATTTCGGTCGTAACCAAAGCCTTATTCCTGTCCTGCGTGCTTCCCATCGTGACCCTCATCGCCTTGATGCTTAGCCTGGGCGTGTGGCTGGGCAAAGCTTCGAAGAAAAAGGCGCAGGTTGTTCCAGCTCCGGCGCCCGTTGTGACGGAAGATGCCCAACAATAACTACAAAAGCACAAGGACATGCTGGATAAGGGCTTGATCACTGAGACCGATTACGAATCCAAGAAGGCGGACATCCTATCCAAGATGTAACCTTACCGGATTCTAAACCCTGCAGCGTGGGCGCACCGCCATCATAACCTCCGGCTGCACATCATCTTCTACAAATATGTAAGGTTTCGACCCGTGCAATCCGCTCAATCCGTTCATGCAATCCGTTGTCCGCCCACGCCCGTATCAGCTCCTGCCTGGGATATGCCCCCCGTAAGGGGAGCGACCGATGGCAGCGCGGCGACCACAACACACTGCGTGACACCCTGCTGCCGAAGATGATGAGCGGAGAAGTCAGAACCGCAGATTGCCGCTGATTTATGGATTACACAGATGAAACTCGCCGATGAATCATCTGCGCCGTCTTGAAATCTACGTAATCTCTGGAAGCCTACCGTCTGGAGGTGGGATTGCTGCTCAATTTCGGAGCGAAGAGTCTCGAGTACCGCCGTGTGGTGAAGAGCTTGGATCGGACCTAAATGCTGCGAACTCCGGCAGATGTCAGGCGGTGTATAATTCCACAAGATGAGCACCCTATCTCCCGACACCCACCCCGAAGTCGAGCAAATCCAGCTCGGACTCATCCGGCGCATGCCCTCCTGGGTCAAGTTTGCCCTGGTGGACGATCTGAATGAGACCGTCAAAGCCTTTGCGCTCAGCGGTATACGCCAGCGCTGTCCAAATGCCACCCCGGATCAGATCCACCGCCAGTTGGCCGGCCTTATGTTGGGCGAAGAGCTGGCCTGCAAGGTGTACGACCATGCAAGGTGACTCCATCCGGGTGACATTGCTCGTCACGGCTGTCTTCCAGCGCCTGGGCATTCCCTATGCCGTCGGCGGATCGCTCTCCTCCTCCGTCCACGGGGTGATGCGCTCTACCCTGGATGTGGATATCCTCGCCGATATGCGCATGGAGCACATCCAACCCTTTGTTGCCGCCCTCTCAGCTGAATTTTATGCCGACGACGAAATGATCACCGGTGCAATTATGCATCGCACCAGCTTCAATCTCATCCATTATGCCACCGCCTTCAAGGTCGATGTATTCATTCCCAAGCTGCGAGATTTTGATCGGATGCAGCTAGGACGATCTGCACGCTCCATCATCATTGCAGACCCTGAGCAAAGCGTTTATGTAACCAGCCCCGAAGATATCATTTTGTCGAAGCTGGAATGGTACCGTATGGGGGATGAAGTATCGGACCGCCAGTGGCGGGACATCCTGGGTGTGTTAAGGATGAAATCGGGCCTGCTGGATTTGACCTACCTGCACCGCTGGGCAAAAGAGCTTGGTGTGGAAGACTTGCTCGAACGCCTCCTGAAAGATATCTGATCTGTCATGGCTTTTACCGAATCGCTCATCGAACAAGCCGCCCTCGACTGGCTTGCCAGCCTGGGTTACGCCTGCGCCTTTGGCCCCGACCTGGCCTTCGACGGTCCCACCCCCGAGCGTCCGGATTACCACTTACGGTCCTCCAGGGCCACGACCACGACACCTGGACCGACACCTACGCGGACCCGGCCTTCTACGACTGGCTGCTGGAGCAGGTGAGGCCGTAGCGGCGTTATCGGCAATAGACCTAGCGGCCAATGAAGCTGTAGCCGAGACCGGCGGTCTCGACTACATAAGGGAACTGCGGGGAAGCAAGCCCTACACCCGCCACTAAAGACGGTTTCGGGGTTGCATAAATATGATACCTCATGGAGAAATGTACCTCCCCGGCTGAGTTCCGAGCAGCTCCAGACGGAGTATAATAACAGCTGGGTTAGACCATGGACGCCGATCAATTGCTCAAATCCAGGCGCGAGGAAATATTGCGCCTCGCCGCCCAACACGGCGCTTACAACGTGCGCGTGTTTGGCTCGGTGGCGCGCGGCGAAGCCCGCCCGGATAGCGACATCGATTTCCTGGTCAACCTGGAAGCCGGCCGCAGCCTGCTCGATCTGGCCCGCTTGTTGCGCCAGTTGGAAGCCTTGCTGAACTGCCCGGTGGATGTGATAACCGAGGCGGGGCTGCGCCCGCGCTTGCGCCCGCAAATTTTGAAGGAAGCGCGCCCATTATGAGGAGCGAGCGCGAGCGCCTGTTGGATATCATCGAAGCCATCACCCGCATCGAGAAGTATGCCGCCCGTGGCAAAGCCGCTTTCCTGGATGACGAACTGATCCAGAACTGGATGGTCAGCCAGATCGCCATCATCGGCGAAGCTTGCCGCGCCCTGCCTGCGGATTTCCAGGCACGCTACACGAGCGTGGATTGGGCGGATATCATCGCCATGCGCAATATTCTGGTCCATCACTATTTTGGCATCGATAAAGAAGCGGTCTGGTCGGTGGTGGAGCGTGATATTCCCGAGCTTAAACTGGACATTCGGTCGATCCTGGCTGGCCTGGATGAGTCCATTTGAGCGGCAAGGAGAAGGTTTCAATCCACGCCCCACGCGTGTGGGGAATACCTCCCGGCACAATTGGAAACATTACGAACATCAGGTCCACCCCCACGCGTGTGGGGAATACATGTGCTATATTCACTATCGTTCCAGGCTAACATGGTCCACCCCCACGCGTGTGGGGAATACGCTGTATCGCATGTTCCGCTCAGCGTTGTATCTACTCCACCCCCACGCGTGTGGGGAATACGCAGGCTGAGTTCCTGCAAGTTTGCTATGATAACGGTCCACCCCCACGCGTGTGGGGAATACGTCCTCGTCAAACCAAAGGCTGTCGCCATCGGTAGGTCCACCCCCACGCGTGTGGGGAATACGGCATGCGCTCAATATGCGTACCGCCGGTAATTGGTCCACCCCCACGCGTGTGGGGAATACGTTGGAGTAGGGCCGGTTGTGGCTGGCGTGATAGGTCCACCCCCACGCGTGTGGGGAATACCTTACAGCCCGTACACGATTGCCGACCCGGTGTTGTCCACCCCCACGCGTGTGGGGAATACGTAAGATCACCTGGACGAACGAGAAGCGCCGCCTGTCCACCCCCACGCGTGTGGGGAATACCTAAGACTCCACCTTAAACAAGTGAACATAGCCGGTCCACCCCCACGCGTGTGGGGAATACTTGTCCAAAGGGGCATCCCTATTCTGGAAATAAGGTCCACCCCCACGCGTGTGGGGAATACTTGGTGTCGCGGTGGAATGTCAGAATTGTATTAGGTCCACCCCCACGCGTGTGGGGAATACCGAGACGCCTTTGTGCTCCTCGTCCCAGCTTTCGGTCCACCCCCACGCGTGTGGGGAATACTGCCATGCTGCGCGAGCTGGACAGGGCGTATAAGGTCCACCCCCACGCGTGTGGGGAATACCGATTGATTTGCCATATCTGCGGCTTGGGCGGCGGTCCACCCCCACGCGTGTGGGGAATACGTTGCGCCGGAAATACAGCCCGCAACGCAGACAGGTCCACCCCCACGCGTGTGGGGAATACATATAACAACGGCAACCAAAGCGGAGATCAAAATGGGTCCACCCCCACGCGTGTGGGGAATACATTAACCGCTCAGCATCTGGGGTCTTTTTGACGAACTCCACCCCCACGCGTGTGGGGAATACATCGCCTGGGCGATCTCCTGGTTTTGCGGTGTGCGGTCCACCCCCACGCGTGTGGGGAATACGAAACCAAGAGAGGTTGATGCACCGACAGTTAGGTCCACCCCCACGCGTGTGGGGAATACGATCAACGGTTCGGTTTCGCTGGAGGTCCATATCCTCCACCCCCACGCGTGTGGGGAATACGAGGTCACCACGAACACGGTACCGCGCCAGTTCTCATGCCAAGCGCGCTCATCGTCTGTCAGCCTGCTTTTCGGCGTCGCCGGTCCACCCCCACGCGTGTGGGGAATACATAGCGTGCGTCCAGCAGTCTGAATGCCACTTCGGTCCACCCCCACGCGTGTGGGGAATACCATTAGCCGAGCAGAATGGCCATTGCTTCCGACGGTCCACCCCCACGCGTGTGGGGAATACTGACCGGCGCCAACCTGATCGGCGCCAACCTATGGTCCACCCCCACGCGTGTGGGGAATACTCAGATGCCAGGCGCGCCAGCATGTATTCCCCCGGTCCACCCCCACGCGTGTGGGGAATACGTCTCCATCAATGTGCAAGGTAAAATATTTGCCGGTCCACCCCCACGCGTGTGGGGAATACATCCATATTGGATCGCATATCCTGGGCATCTTCGGTCCACCCCCACGCGTGTGGGGAATACGGCTCGAAAGCTGGGAGGCGGTCCAGCGTCGTCGGTCCACCCCCACGCGTGTGGGGAATACGCTTGGCGGTATTTATCACACTCGGCCGCCTTGAGGTCCACCCCCACGCGTGTGGGGAATACTCATGGCTCATCCTCCAATGCCTTGCGTAATGCGGTCCACCCCCACGCGTGTGGGGAATACCAACCGGGAAATACAGCACGCCGCCCGCGGTCAGGTCCACCCCCACGCGTGTGGGGAATACGTCTGTCCCGATCTTGCGGAAGGTATAGTCACAGGTCCACCCCCACGCGTGTGGGGAATACTTTTTGAGCTTCTGCTCGTAAACGCGCCGATCCGGTCCACCCCCACGCGTGTGGGGAATACTCCAGGTGGCTATGATGTTGGGGTCGGTTTCCAGGTCCACCCCCACGCGTGTGGGGAATACTGGTTCTCTCTCTGCCGTGACATGCGATATCTAGGTCCACCCCCACGCGTGTGGGGAATACGTCATCTGGTCCTATTCCCGCTTCGCCCGCGACGGTCCACCCCCACGCGTGTGGGGAATACTGAATCAGAATGTATTTGAAGCTTGGGCTGATAGGTCCACCCCCACGCGTGTGGGGAATACAAGATACCTTGCTCCTTGGTCAGGCAATCTATCTGGTCCACCCCCACGCGTGTGGGGAATACTCTCCATCTGCAGGCCCGGTTCTCTTCCGGGCCGGTCCACCCCCACGCGTGTGGGGAATACTAAGATATGTCATTGCGCTATACGACAATCGGCGGTCCACCCCCACGCGTGTGGGGAATACGAAGACGCCGGAGCGGATGCGACGAGCATGTACGGTCCACCCCCACGCGTGTGGGGAATACGACTGGGCCAGTATTCAATTATTCGACCGCGCCGGTCCACCCCCACGCGTGTGGGGAATACGGAAAAACTGCACATTCTTGACGATGCAGCCGTGGTCCACCCCCACGCGTGTGGGGAATACCGTGGGCTATTCAATGTCTCAACCGGTGTCACAGGTCCACCCCCACGCGTGTGGGGAATACTATCACCGGTTCCAGGGATGATCCCGTAATCCGGTCCACCCCCACGCGTGTGGGGAATACGTCCGGCGTTGCGTGCGATAATGGAATACCGGCACGGTCCACCCCCACGCGTGTGGGGAATACCTTTCGTGTTTCGGTTTTCCATCTTCATCGTCCGGTCCACCCCCACGCGTGTGGGGAATACGTTTTCCACCAGCTCCTGCGGAAATTCGCTGCCGGTCCACCCCCACGCGTGTGGGGAATACCTCCACCGGTCACTATGCCATCACCGCCGGGACGGTCCACCCCCACGCGTGTGGGGAATACAGCCATCGCAGCCAACTACGCGGCCAACCTGGCGGTCCACCCCCACGCGTGTGGGGAATACGGGCACCTCCCCGTACACACACATTTATCCACACGGTCCACCCCCACGCGTGTGGGGAATACACCAGGAACAGAACGCCGAACCAGCGTAGCAAAGGTCCACCCCCACGCGTGTGGGGAATACGACGGCGCCAACCTGACCGGCGCCAACCTGATCGGTCCACCCCCACGCGTGTGGGGAATACGTTGAACGATGCGGCCTCTGGTACGCGTGCTTAGGTCCACCCCCACGCGTGTGGGGAATACTAGCGGGCAGATTGTCCGCCTGAGCGGATCAACGGTCCACCCCCACGCGTGTGGGGAATACAGGGGCATTGTTTCATGTCGTCATCCTTGCCTAGGTCCACCCCCACACGTGTGGGGAATACAACCTGTTTGATCCGTCATTCACTCCTGCTTTCGGTCCACCCCCACGCGTGTGGGGAATACTCCCAATGCTTTCGACATTCCAGTACATTCACCGGTCCACCCCCACGCGTGTGGGGAATACACAATCATAATATCTCCAAAAGAAAAAGACACAGGTCCACCCCCACGCGTGTGGGGAATACTCCCCTTCATAGCAATCACCGAAACGGTCGGCAGGTCCACCCCCACGCGTGTGGGGAATACGTGGTGATCGACAGTACCAAGGATAGGATTAACGGTCCACCCCCACGCGTGTGGGGAATACGTGCGAGCTGGTGGCCTGGAGGTCGCCCGCGGCCGGTCCACCCCCACGCGTGTGGGGAATACATTTTATGGCCTCGTCATGCGTCCTCCAGGGCCGGTCCACCCCCACGCGTGTGGGGAATACAATAGGCGCGATCTTCCCATTCGGGTCCATATAGGTCCACCCCCACGCGTGTGGGGAATACAATTCCGCACGCCAACCACCATAACCCTTTAGCGGTCCACCCCCACGCGTGTGGGGAATACGCGATCTTTAGCCAGCGGGCAACTGGCCCGTTCGGTCCACCCCCACGCGTGTGGGGAATACACCGACCCGACGATCTCGTAGATCTCGCTGTCCGGTCCACCCCCACGCGTGTGGGGAATACGCGTTTGGATCGAGGCTGGCGGATCGGTCTTCCGGTCCACCCCCACGCGTGTGGGGAATACGCGTGTATTCGTTGTTGCCTACTCCGAGAGCAAGGTCCACCCCCACGCGTGTGGGGAATACTTACACGCGCTGGCGCCTGGGTTGCGCTCTCCAGGTCCACCCCCACGCGTGTGGGGAATACTTACGCTTATTGGTTCCTTATCACTTCCGCCGCCGGTCCACCCCCACGCGTGTGGGGAATACATCATTGGTTTTTTTATGGCATTGACGTTGGCAGGTCCACCCCCACGCGTGTGGGGAATACGCCGGGATGGACCCCGGCTACGCTGTGCGCTAGGCGGTCCACCCCCACGCGTGTGGGGAATACGTAATAACCGTTCCTGACTTGCCAGCATCACGCGGTCCACCCCCACGCGTGTGGGGAATACACATCCCGCGCCCACCATTCGCTGATCGCCCAAGGTCCACCCCCACGCGTGTGGGGAATACCAAAGGCATGACGGAAGTAATGCGGAGTAAACTGGTCCACCCCCACGCGTGTGGGGAATACTATAATTCAATAGAGGAGTATGATATTTAATCAGGTCCACCCCCACGCGTGTGGGGAATACCATCAGTGCTTTCGCCCGTCCCAGTCGGCGTGCGGTCCACCCCCACGCGTGTGGGGAATACCTGGCCCTCGAAGCGTTTGCGCCGGATATAGGCGGTCCACCCCCACGCGTGTGGGGAATACCAGTGGTTGAATTATAGCGATATCGTGCTATAAGGTCCACCCCCACGCGTGTGGGGAATACGCGGTAGGCGCAGCCTATGCGGCCAACCTGGCCGGTCCACCCCCACGCGTGTGGGGAATACCACCTCGTCGATCTTAAATCCTACACTCGCCCCGGTCCACCCCCACGCGTGTGGGGAATACGGGCGCGCAGCCTTGAGCTTGTCCCGGCATTCCGGTCCACCCCCACGCGTGTGGGGAATACGAACGGAGACAATCGCCAATTGTGTATCATCCGGTCCACCCCCACGCGTGTGGGGAATACTTGGTACCTCTATCTGAACGTCCTGTGGCGAACGGTCCACCCCCACGCGTGTGGGGAATACTCCATAGGGGCGCATGCGATGCGCCCCTCATTCGGTCCACCCCCACGCGTGTGGGGAATACTCGCTGCGGTATCTCAAGCTACAACCGGCGATTAGGTCCACCCCCCCGCGGGTGGGGAA
>Ga0154774_1104_pt9 | contig 9934 bp, 9 predicted proteins | sample Rifle2008BG16ft_FD_105782 | JGI IMG/M metagenome (GOLD analysis project Ga0154774, IMG submission 105782) | Chloroflexi bacterium RBG_16_57_11
TGATCACCGGGTGCGTTCTGATGCTCTTTGGTGCGGGCTGCCGCTCGGCTGCCGAGCCTGTTCCGCAAGGAGACTCTCCCATGTCCATCCAAATTACCAGCCCTGCCTTCACCGAAGGCAATCCCATCCCGAGGAAATATACCTGTGATGCAGAAGACGCCTCGCCGCCCCTGGCGTGGAGCGGTGTGCCTGCTGAGGCAAAAAGCCTGGCCTTGGTGGTCGACGACCCCGACGCGCCGGTGGGCACCTGGGTGCATTGGGTGTTCTATAACCTGCCGGCAAGCCTCACCGGGCTGACAGAAGGCCTCGCCAAAACACCCGCGGTTGAGGGACTCGGCATCCAGGGGACCAACGACTTCCGCCGGACCGGTTACGGCGGCCCCTGCCCGCCCCGCGGCAAACCGCACCGCTACTTCTTCAAGCTGTACGCCCTGGATGCATTACTGTCGTTGCCGCCCGGCGCATCCAAAGCCGACCTGGAGAAAGCCATGCGCGGGCATATCCTGGCGCAGGGGCAGCTCATGGGCATCTATAGTCGCTGATGTATTGCCATCAAGAAAATTCAACCGAGCAGGGTATAGCCGCCGTCGACTAGAATGACCTGGCCGCGGATCATGCTCGCCGCCGGGGAGCACAGGAAAGCCACCACTTCGGCCACATCCTGCGGGGTAACCAGCCGCCCGGCGGGCGTGCGGCCAACCGCCCGCTCGATGATGTGCTCATCCTGGCGGACGGCGTCGAAATGTTTTAAAGCCTCGCCCCGAGCCGGTGATTAATGCAATCTTGTTTTCGAAAGACGGAATCCCAGGCACGCCCACATTTATATATGCTTAACGCAGCGCAGAAAGGTTACAAAATGCACGTGACGGAGGCGCGGCAATGTGCAAAAATATGCCATGAATCTTTACCCATCCCGATAACGGGCGAGCAATAGCGGTGTTCTAGCGATTAGAGAAGCACAATGGGCGTAATCTGGCACAAGGTCTGGTTCGATCTATGGCACAACAAAGTGCGCACTTTGCTGGTGGTGTGCAGCATTGCGGTGGGTGTGTTCGCGGTCGGCGCGACTTTCGGCATGGTCGAGCAAATGATGCCCACGATGGACGCAGCGCACCAGGAGACGCGTCCATCACCGGTCACAATCTATCTAACACAACCGGTTGATCGCGACACAATTTTAGCCCTGGCAAAAATCCCAGGTGTCGAAAGCGTTGAGCCGCTCAACACCGTCGATATGCGCTACAAAATCAAGCCGGGGGAACAGTGGCGTAAAGGCAGCATCCTGGTGCGCGACGATTACGAGCACCAGACTTACGATCTATTACAGCTAAAGGACGGCGAATGGCCCAGCGGGTTTTCCCTGGCCATCGAGCGGATGCACAGCCCATTCTATGGCTTAGACATTGGCGACTCGGTGATCATCGAAGTGGGCAACCAGGAAAAAACCTTGTCGATCACGGGAAAAATCCGCCACCCGTTCGTCCCGCCGCCGAGCATGTATGATTGGGCCTGGTTCTTTGGCAGCGCCGAGCTGATGGATTTATACGGCATTCCGCAGGGGCGGTTCACTCAAATCAAGCTAGGCATCCTGAACTACACCCCGGATTACGCCCGGGTGGTCGCCTCAGCCATCAAAGATCGCCTGGCGCGGCAAGGCATTCAGGTGATCGCAACGCAATATCAGGACCCGGCCAAGCATTGGGGGCGGGCATTTATGGATGGGATGAACCTGGTGCTACAGGTGGTTGCGGTGATCTCGATGCTGCTCTCTGCTGTATTGGTGCTCAACACCTTGACCGCCATCATCACGCAGCAGACCAACCAGATCGGCGTACTGAAAGCCATTGGCGGCGGCCGATCCACCATCGTCCGGCTCTATCTGGTGGGGGTTTTCATCTACGGATTGCTGGCGCTGTGCATTGCGCTACCCCTGGGAGTCATCTCCTCCTACCAAATTTCGCGCTCCTTTTTGGGGTTGTTCAACATCGACTATGATCGGTACACGCTCACGAGCCAGGCCATCGCCTTCCAGGTATTTGCGGCTCTGGCGGTTCCGCTGATCGCCGCGCTGGCGCCGGTGCTGAACGGGGCGGCGATCACCGTACGGCAGGCGATTTCCAGTTACGGTCTGGGCGGAGACTTTGGCTCAAACTGGCTCGACAAGGCGATCGAGCGTATCGGGCGGCGGGTGCTGGCTCCCTACCAGGCGATCGCTCTGGCCAACACCTTCCGCCGCAAAGGACGCCTGCTGCTGACCGAGCTGGTGCTGGTTATCGCTGGAGTGGTGTTCTTGATGGTGATGAGCCTTTCATCCTCGCTCACCGCCACCCTGGACGCTGAGTTTGGCCGGCGCACCCACGATGTCATTATCAGCTTCGATGCGCTTCGCCGGGTGGATCGCACGACCGCCCTGGCAGAGACGATCCCCGGCGTCGAAAAGGCCGAGATGTGGATCGTGGCGCCGGTTACCATCTTGCGCCAAGGCCAGAGATCGCTGGATGCAGGGATGGGCTCGCAGCTGCAGGGCGTACCGGTGGATGACCCAATGTACACGCCGAAGATGGTCAAGGGTCGCTGGCTGCAACCTGGCGATGGCAATGTGGTTGTGATGAACAAGGAGACCGCCGAGGATGAAAACATCCAGCTCGGCGACACGATTTCTCTGGACATGGGGGAATGGGGGAAAGATGACTGGCAGGTAGTCGGGTTTTATCAGGTAGCGCTGGTGCTCGGCGGCAGCTATTATATGGATGCGCTATATGCCCCACGACCGGCCGTCTTTGAAGCGACGAAGAAAACCGGTAAGGGCAGTACATTGCTGGTGCGGACCTCCCACCACTCCGAAGGAGATGTCCGCCAGATAGCAAGCAAGCTGGAAGACCTGTTTGCGCAACGTCACATCGACATCTACCAGATCGAAACCATGCCGGCTTTACGCAAGACCTCCGACTCCAGCTTCTTTATTGTCGTGTATATGCTGCTGGTTCTGGCGTTTGTCGTTGCATTGGTGGGCGGCATCGGGCTGATGGGCTCGTTATGGATCAATGTGATCGAGCGCACCAAAGAAATCGGCATCTTGCGCGCCATCGGGGCGGTTTCGTCGAAGATCATGGGGATGTTTATGCTGGAGGGAGTGCTCCAGGGGTTGATGAGCTGGATGATTGCCATCCCGATCTCGCTGGCCGTTACGCCGCTATTGGCGAACGCCATGGGACAGACCATGTTCCAGTCGAGCCTGGATTACAGCTTCAATTGGGAAGCGGTGCTGGTCTGGCTTGCGATCATCCTGCTCATCTCGATCCTGGCGTCGGCCATCCCGGCATATAGTGCTACCCGGGTGAACGTCCGCCAGAGCCTGTCTTACGAATAAAATCAATCCACATAAATCTCGACGTGCTCGTCGTCCTGGTCGTCGATCACATCGACGATCTTGCCATCCACACCATCTTCACGCAGCACACGACCCAGCTCCTGCAGATCGTAGCCGGCCATCTCGGGGGCGAATTGGGCGCCGATGCGCAATCCCCAATCCATCTGGAACCTCAAGCACAGGAGGTTGTTGGACTTAGCCTGTGAAGGGCATCAGTCGTTGTTGAAGGGCAGCGCGACCACCCGCCCCACCACAGCCGATTCAAACCTCTCCCCCACCCAAACGTCGGCCCCCGGCTCATGGTGCGGTCGCTTGAGCACCGCCAGGGCGATCTCACCGAAGCGCGGCGAGTGCACTGCCGAGGTGATCTTTCCGACGGGGCTGCCCTCCAGCCCCCAGACGCGCTCGCCCGGATGAGCCCGGCGAGCCACTTCCAGGCCGCACAGGTGTTGGGTTACCTTGTCATAGGTGACCTGCCGGGCGATCACCTCCTGGCCGGTATAACAGCCCTTGGTGCTGGAGATCGCCGCGGCCAGGCCGGCCTCCAGTGGCGTGTAGTCTTCGGTCAGCTCGGCCCCAGCAGACGGCAGCCCGCCTTCGATCCGCAAGAGAGAATATTCTTCGTCCAAAAGCTGAGTTGCGCCAATCTGCTCCAATAAAGTCTGGATAGCGGTGATTCTGCCGGCAGGCAGGAGCAGGCGAACCCCCAAACCGAAGCTCGGCTCTAAGGCTAGCGCCTGAACGGTGTCGCCTTCGAAAACGCCGGTCGCCACCTGGTCAGGCTGGAGCAGCGGGTTAATGCCCAGCCGCTCCAGGAACATCGGGATATCCGGCCCCAAAAGATCGATCTGGGCCAGCTCAGCGCTGAGGTCAGCGACGGTCACCTTATCCATGAAGAAAACCCGGCTTTGGAGATAGCGCCGTGTGCTCTCGTTTCGCCCCGGCAGGGTGATCACACCCAGCGCCTCCACCTCCGGCAGGACGTAGAGCACATCCAGAATGCGCGCCGCCGGCGTGGTGAGCACTGTCAGGACGGCGCGCCCGGGTTGGACCAGGTGCAGATCGTTGGTCGTCTGGCGCTGCAGGAATTCAATCCGGTCTACACCGCCGATACGCAAGTATCCGCTTGAGGGGATAGGATAATACGATATCATGAAGACAATCCTCATATCACCATCTACATTAACAATAAAATCAGGGGTTTCCTGGCGCATTTCTTGCCAAAAAACCCCTTCATACTGTAATTAAACCTCACTTGTACTTATCTTACATCGAAAGCTAGATCGCCGTTGGCATCGGCGTACCCGTTTTGCGGGGATAGGGCGGCGGGAAGATCGACTCAAACTCTTCCTGCGAGATGGTCTCGACCTCCAGCAGGCGCTTGGCCACCGCATCCAGCTTATCGCGATAATCGATCAGTAGCTGCCGCGCCCGGTTGTAAGCGTCCGCCACGAGGCGGCGTACTTCCGAGTCGATCTCCTCGGCGACCGCTTCGGAGTAATCTCGCTGCTCGGAAATTTCCCGGCCGAGGAAGATCAGCTCCTCTTTTTGACCGTACACCATCGGTCCAAGCTGGTGGCTCATGCCCAGGCGGGTGACCATAGCACGCGCCAGGCGCGTGACCCGCTCCAGGTCATTCGAAGCGCCTGAGGTGATGTCATCGAAGACCAGCTCTTCCGCCGCGCGCCCGCCCAGCAGGCCGACCATATCCGCCATCAGCTTCTTGCGCGCCATCAGGGTGCGATCTTCTTCGGGCAGGGCCAGGGTGTAGCCTCCCGTCATGCCGCGGGCGATGATGGATACTTTGCGCACCGGGTCCGACTCCGGCAGGGCGTTCATCACCACTGCATGACCTGCCTCATGATAGGCCACGATGCGCTTCTCATCTTCACTGATCAGGCGGCTCTTGCGCTCCGGGCCGGCGATGACCCGCTCGATGGCTTCTTCCAGCTCGCTCTGGCCGATCACCTTCTTGTTCCGCCGGGCTGCCAGGATGGCGGCTTCGTTGACCAGGTTCTCCAGGTCGGCGCCGACGAAGCCCGGCGTCGAACGCGCCAGCACCGCCAGCTCAACATCCGGGGAAAGCGGCTTACCCTTGGTGTGGACCTTCAGGATCATTTCACGGCCGCGCATATCGGGGCGGTCGAGCACCACCCGTCGGTCGAAGCGCCCAGGGCGCAGCAGCGCCGGGTCGAGGATATCCGGGCGGTTGGTGGCGGCCATGATAATCACGTTGGTATCCGTATCAAAGCCATCCATCTCCACCAGCATCTGATTGAGCGTCTGCTCGCGCTCGTCGTGGCTGCCGCCCAGCCCGGCGCCACGCTGGCGGCCTACCGCGTCGATTTCATCGACGAAGACGATACAGGGGGAGTGGCGCTTGGCCTGATCAAACAGGTCACGCACCCGGCTGGCGCCGACGCCGACGAACATCTCGACGAATTCCGAGCCTGAAATCGAAAAGAACGGCACTCCAGCTTCACCAGAAACAGCTTTCGCCAGCAGCGTCTTACCCGTCCCAGGAGGGCCAACCAGGAGCACACCCTTTGGAATGCGCGCACCCAGTGAGATAAACTTCTCGGGCTCGCGCAAAAACTCGACGACTTCCTTGAGCTCTTCTTTGGCCTCTTCTACACCGGCTACGTCTACGAAGGTAACCGAGGGCTGGTCGCCGGTGAACATGCGGGCGCGTGATTTTCCGAAGGACATGGCAGCGTTGTTGCTGCCCTGGGCCTGGCGGAAGACAAACCAGAATACACCTGCCAGGATGACGAACGGCAGGATGTAGCCAATAATCGTGGCAATGTTGATCCAGGCGCTTGGGGGTTCGATATTGATCTTGACCTTATCAGGCTGGAGCTGCTCCGTCGTTACGCCCAGCGCCTTGAGCTGATCGACCAGAGTAGAATTGTTCTCCTTTTGTGACTTTTGCTCCGTTCCATCGCTAAAGACAACAGTCAAGTTATTATCACTTTCCGTGATAGTCTCTACAGCCCCTTTTTGAATCGCCGCCGCCACCTCATTGATCGTCAGCGCTTGCTGAACAGTAGATCCCTGCGTAAAATTGTATACCACCATCGAAATAATGGCGACAAACAACAGCAGGTAGATGATCGAGGACCGGTTGCGAGTTGGGTTCACTTTACCTCCAGACAAAAAAGAACCACATTGGTATCTGGAGAATTATACCAACCTACGACCCTGTATGGTAGGAATTGTGTTGAGAATAAAGTGATTTCTAACAACGTTCTAACAATCAAACTGGGGTTTTGCGCTAATTTTGATCGCAAAAGCCCTGAAATGATTAATAAAGGCTTAGCCCGGGCTTTGAAACCGGGATTTACCCATCACCTCTCTACAGGTACGGGTTGCGCCGGCCCCACACCAGGACATCCAACCGCCTCATCAGGCGCTTGATCATCGAGCGCAGCCGTGCATACAGGCGGTAGCGATAGGGCATCACACGGCGGGCTGCTGGAAGTGGTGCGCTCCATACCACTACTGCGGCGCCCCAGGTTAACCCGCCACCGAAGCCGACAAACACCACCTTGTCGCCTGGCTTCAACCGCCCTTGTTGCACTGCCTCACAGGTGGCAATCGGGATCGAGGCGGTTGAGGTGTTCCCATAGCGATCCAGGTTGATCACGCATCGTTCGACTGGGAAATCCAAACCGCGCAAAGCCGCTTCAATGATCCGCTGGTTGGCCTGGTGCGGGATGATCAGGTTAATTTCGTCCAGGCTGAGCTGAGCTTTTTTAACCGCCTCCTCGGTCGCCTGACCCAGGACCCGGGAGGCAAAGCGGAAGACTTCTCGCCCGTTCATCTGTACGTAATGCTGCCCTGCTTGTACGGATTTATGCGTGGCCGGGATCCGGCTGCCGCCGCCTGGCAAGATCAGCAGATCACCTCCGGAGCCATCCGAGCGCATGACCGCGGAAATCACACCGCCTTGTTCCGGCGAGGCTTGCAGAACAAAGGCGCCAGCCCCATCCCCGAATAAAACACAGGTGTTACGGTCGTTCCAATCCACAATGCGCGACAGCGTTTCCGCGCCGATGATAAGGGCGTTCTTTACCGCACCGGTACGAATCGCTTGCGTGCCCATGTTCAGAGCAAAAATAAAACCCGAACAAGCCGCCAGCAGATCAAACGCTCCGGCTTTACTGGCTCCCAAGCGATCCTGCACCAGGCAGGCAGTCGCCGGGAAGATATGCTCGGGAGAGGAGGTCGCGACGATGATTAAGTCAAGGTCGGCCGGCTTCAACCGGGCCATATCCAGAGCACGCTGCGCAGCATCCACTCCCAGGGAGGCGGTGGTTTGATCCTCGCTGGCAACACGGCGCTCGCGGATGCCGGTGCGCGATTGAATCCACTCATCGCTGGTATCGATCCGCAACGCCAGCTCTGCATTGGTGACGATCCTCTGTGGCACTGCCATCCCCCAGCCGGTGATATGGGCAAAGGGACTCATGCGTCGACCTCCTGAGTGGTGGTTTCGCCATCGATCTGTGGCTCGAGTTTGCCTAGAATGATGCTCGCATTGTGCCCGCCAAAGCCGAAGGAGTTAGACATAACCTTACTAACTTCAGCAGGACGGGCCCGGTTGGGCACATAATCCAAATCGCAATCCGGATCAGGGGTTTCGTAATTAATCGTTGGAGGCAGGATGCCATCCTGCAGCACTTTTACACAGACCAGGGCCTCGATCGCCCCGGAGGCGCCCAGTAGATGTCCGGTCATTGATTTGGTAGAGGATATCGGGATGCGATAGGCCAAGTCACCGTAGACGGCTTTAATCGCGGCAGTCTCGCTTTTATCATTCAACAGGGTGCTGGTGCCATGGGCATTTATATAGTCAATATCTTCCAATGCCAGCCCGGCGTTTTCAAGCGCCATCTGCATACAGCGAGCGGCTCCAACCCCATTTTCGGCAGGTGCAGAAATATGATAGGCATCGTTGGTCGAGCCATAACCCAGGACCTCCGCCAGGATGCGAGCACGGCGCGCAAGGGCGTGCTCCAGGGACTCCAGCACCAGGACCCCGGCCCCCTCGCCCATGACAAAGCCATCCCGGTTCAGATCGAAAGGCCGGGAAGCGCCTTGCGGGTCGTCATTGCGCGTAGAAAGGGCGGTCATGGAATTCAATCCTGCCATGGCAAGCGGGATGATACCGGCTTCGCTTCCCCCAGCCAACATCACATCGGCCTGGCCGCGGCGGATGATCTCCGCAGCCTCACCGACCGCGTTTGTTCCGGTAGCGCAGGCGGTGACCACCGCCATGTTCGGACCGCGCACGCCGAGATGGATCGCGACCATCCCGCCGGCAGTATCCGGGATCATCATGGGCACCAGGAATGGGCTAACCCGCGATGGCCCACGGTCGCAAAAGACCAGAACTTGTTCATAGATGGTGCTGATCCCGCCGATACCCGAGCCAATCACGCAGCCAATACGGTCGCGATTGTCGTCTGTAATTTCTAGACCCGAGTCTTGAACGGCTTGCATCGCCGCCGCCAGGGCAAATTGGGCAAATCGGTCTATGTGACGCGCCTCGCGCGCGCCAAACAACGCCACGGCATCGAATCCCTTCACATTGGCAGCAAATTTCGTCTTGTGCTCGCTGGTGTCATAATGAGAGATGTATTCGACTCCCGATTTACCCGCCAGGAGACCATGCCAAAAAATTTCCACATCATTTCCCAACGGGCCGATCACGCCCAGACCGGTTACAACGATTCGCTTTCGCATGGCACCTCCATTTACTTATAAAGCTGGCTCAGCCGCAACAATGATCGCTCAATTACCAATATGAAATATTGCAGGATGGCTGGCGAAATTGTTAGGAAATAATACTATTCTAATCGAGTTTAATAACACAAATACGATCAATTCGAGGCGCGTTTCGCCAAATCATCCAACCGATCGATTGAATTCAGGGGTCAGCATATGTCCCATCAAGCCTGGGGGAGAATAGCTTTCATCACTTGGTGAACCTGCTGGATGTGTACCCGGTCATGCGCAGCCAGAATGCTGACAACTTCCAGGAGAGTCGTCGGGCCAAAGATCGCATGGCGCGCCGGAGCCTGCCAGCAATCGGGAGGCATGCTTTCGAGCAACGCGATCAGCTCCATACGAGCAGCGATGAACTGCCTTAGCGCTTCAGGACCGTCCTGATAGTGATAGCCCCGCACCTCAGCCCAGGGATCGGTATCCTCACCGGACAAAAACGGATTAATCTCACCCAGCATCCGGCGAACCCGTGTCAAGTTGACTTCCTGCTCTACGTCTCGCAGATGACAGGCGATTTCCGTCAAGCCCCACTCGCCAGGTTGAGGAATGGTGGACCAGACCGCCTCGGATAGATCACGGGACAGGCTATCCAGTGCGGCCGGTGTAGAGTACAGGATGGCTATCAAACCTTCCGGCTGATTGTAATTTGGCCGTAAGCTCTCCGCGGGGGTGGAGTCGCTCCAGGGCAGGATATCGGAGAGGCCCCCGCTGGCAGACGGACCCACCGGCCCATCTGGGACAGCGACCCCGCTTTGAGCAATCCAAAACGCCGGC
>Ga0154774_1170_pt16 | contig 9891 bp, 6 predicted proteins | sample Rifle2008BG16ft_FD_105782 | JGI IMG/M metagenome (GOLD analysis project Ga0154774, IMG submission 105782) | Chloroflexi bacterium RBG_16_57_11
CTGGATTTTCTGTAACGAGCTTTCGCGCATGACCGACCGAATGAAGCCGTTTCCGGTCACAGAGGCGATTTCAATCATCGAACGTTCAACCGGCAAACCGCTCTCTGCAACCTTTTCCCAATTCGATCCAGAACCTATACATTCTTCATCGGTTGTCAACACATACCAGGCCATCCTGCGATCGGGCATTAAAGTTGTGGTGAAAGTGCGCCGGCCAGGGATTGGGGAACAGTTCATGGCTGATCTCCAGGCCTTTGATTGGCTGCTCTCGTTCGCCGAATTCCTAACAATTTTCCGCCCCGGCTTTACCCGGGAGATACGTCGCGAATTTCGTAACTTGCTGATTGAAGAATTAGATTTTGTCCAAGAGGCTCGTCGCCAGGATGCCTTCCGCAGAGCGGCTGCAAAAACAGGGAAAGAATTCTTTTCTGCCCCGCACATCTATCTGGATTTATCCAGTGAAGAAGTTGTAGTCTATGAGTTTGCGGATGGTATGTGGTTGTGGGAGCTACTCGCAGGAATTGAGGCGGGAAACGAAACCGTTCTCGCCCAGGCCCGGGAAATGAATATTGATCCTCAAAAAGTAGCCAAAAGGCTGCTTTGGGTAAATAATTGGTCCTGGGAAGAGAACTTGTTCTTCCATGCTGATCCCTATCCTACGAACATTCTTATCGGCCGGAACAGCACAGTATATTTGATCAACTTCAACTCGACCGGTACCTTGAGCAGTTCGAAACGCCAGGCTATTCGTCAGAACTTGTATTACGCCGCAAAGCGAGATCCCCAAAATATGGCTCGCTCCAGTTTAGTCTTGATGGAGCCTCTCCCGCCAATCGATATTATTGAATTAACCCAGGAATTGGAATCTTACAACTGGCAGATGATCTATGCCCTGGAAGCCGCACCTGAAAGTCTTTCCTGGCAGGAACGCACTTCCGTCATCCAATGGATTGGAATGATGCATCTGGCTCGCAAAAACGGGATTGTTATGGATATTCAAGTGCTTCGGATGTTGCGGGCGACATTAGTAGTTGAGACGATTGCAATGCATCTGCATCCGAAAATAAATTTTGTCCAACAGTATTGGAAATTTGACCGGTTCCGGGCCGAACAAGCCCGTCGTAGAGTCACCAACTCCATCCGTGACCAACTAGAGGGAAAAACAAATGAGCATTTGGTTATCCGCGTTGACCGCGTGCTCCATACAATCGAAGACCTCATCTTGCGCGCCCGTCATATGCTGACGCTCCCTTCGATGAATTTCAGTAGCCTGATGAGTAAATGGTCGTTTGGGTTCTATATACTTTTCCGATACCTCGGACATCTTCTGGGGATTACTGCACTGGCAGTAATCAGCGGATATGCGGTTTTCTATTTCAATGGTCAGGAGATGCCCAGCCTGCCTGATCTCTTAAAATTGATTGTGACGAATCTGGTTTACCTGCTCTCTCTTCTCGTACTGACCTTTATTAATGCCCGGACCGTTTTATTCCGTATGGATGACAAGGAAATCCCGCAATGACCACCCAGGTAAACTACAACGCGATTCCGATTCGGAAGTCTGTCTCCAAGGCGATGAATGAATGGCTGCTCCGCCAGGAGTTAACGGCGAAACCGGCTGACACGACAGAGAATTACCCAGCTGCTAAAACTATTTTAAAGAGCATGCCACGCCGCGAGCTGTTGATCGCTAGCCAGGCGGGCCAGCTCTCATTACCCTACTACGAATCGCTCATTTCAAGAGGCAGGCATCGGGACAGCCTAGGACGTATGCTGACCTGGATCAGCATGCTATCGAGCTTGCTGTTCGGATATTTACTGGATAAAATCCTGCGTCGGGATAGCATGGAAAGAAGTGCAGTTCGTCTACGCCAGGTTTTGGAGAGAGGCAGCGGCACATTCGTAAAACTAGGCCAACAAGCCGCCATGCGGATCGATCTGCTCCCCTGGGAATACTGCGTCGAACTATCTAAAATGTTGGACCGGATGTTGCCCTTCGCTTTTGAGGAAGCACTTATAGCCATCGAACGCACGATTGGCCGTCCCTGGCAAGAAATCTTTGATGTTATTGACCCTAAACCGATTGGTTCGGCTTCTATTGCTTGCGTTTACCAGGCTACATTGAAAAATGGAACGAAAGTGGTTGTAAAGGTACGCCGACCTGGGATCAAAAGGTTATTCGTAGCAGATTTACGCGTCCTGGATTGGATCATGAAGCTGGCCGAATTTCTAACCTTCTTCCGCCCAGGCTTTACCCGCAACTTGCGCACTGAGCTACGAGATATTCTGATGGAAGAACTGGACTTCAAACGAGAAGCCCGCTTTCAGGATATTTTCCACAATAATGTTAAAAAATCAGGTCGCACCTTTTTTAACGCCCCAAAGGTTTATTTTGAATTCTCCGGAGAAGAAGTGTTGGTCCAGGAGTTCATTTCAGGCCTCTCGCTACTGGAAGTGATTGCCGCGGTTGAAGAAAATGGGCCGAAGGGATCGGCCTTATTACGGGAGTTGAATATCGATCCGGCTGTTGTAGCCAGGCGGATCTTGTGGGCAGCCTTCTGGAGTATGGATGAGCATGTTTTCTTTCACGGCGACCCTCACCCGGCCAATATCCTCGTTCGGCCAAACAACGAAATAACCTTTATCGATTTTGGGAGCTGCGGTAGTTTTAATAATACGCAAAAAATCGCCCTGGAACAAATGGTGATCAGTATGAAAAACCAGGATGTCGAAACAATGGCTCGCAGCTCTCTGATTCTCATGGAGCCCCTGCCTCCCATAGACTTGCCCGCTCTTTTGAAGATGGCCCAGGAAGAGTTTATGAAGGTTCTATATACCTTCAATACTCCGGCCAAATACACCGAATACTGGGAACGCACTTCCGCAAGGCAGTGGATGGCTATTATCCGGGTTGCCCGGAAATTTAACATCCCGATGAACCTCCACATGTTGCGCATGATTCGGGCCACCTTGCTGTATGATTCGATTGTGCTTCGCCTGGATAACCAACTCGACCGTTATCATGAATACACCTTATTTATGAAGGACCGGGCTGAGCTGGTCAAGTTGAAATGGAAACAGAAATTGCGCGATAACGCTGGGGATAATTTCTTTTTAAACATTGAAGACAATGGAAAAGCCTTGAACGATCTTATGATCCGCGCCCAGACAATCCTGGGCAAGCCGATTGTCAGTTTAAGCTCAACCATTAATAAATGGATTTTCACCGTGGCCGTGCTCAGCCGGATGGTAGGGCGGATTATTTTGATCACCCTTCTGGCGACAGGAGCAGTTGGACTCAGCTACTATCTTTTGGGTATACCAACTTCATTCGAAAATGGGTTGAATGTGGTCCTGCAAAGCAATCTTTACCATCTTTTTTTAGTCGCGGCAATCGTGGTCAATATTCGGCATATTATCTTCCGGTTACAGGATCGGGATTAATGAGGCACATTTTTAGTTGAATTGTGGCGTATCCACATATTAACCTCGATAGATCAATTGCTTGTACGCAGAGTTTATCCAGGATTGTAATGAGCATTGAACAGGATCATCTCGTTTTCACAAGAGGTCCGCGAGCAGGTGAGGAAATCCCTCTTTCAACCTTGCCCTTGATCATTGGCAGGTTAGAACCTGCTGATATTGTTATTATGAAAGAAAATGTATCTCGCAAGCATACCCGAATCTCGCATAACGCATCCGGGTATATTGTCGAAGACCTGACCAGCAAAAACGGGACGTTTGTAAACAATACACAAATCCATACCCCGCACTTACTGGCAAATGGCGATCATGTGCGCCTTGGCGCGGATGTTGAATTCGTTTTGGTGGTTTCGCCAGAAATCCAGGCTGCCCTACCTGCCATTCGCCCAATCAGCCCTTCATTTGAAGAAATTGAATCGCCAAATGTTCACGACACTGTCATGCCTAATCAACCGGTTACCAGCGAAAAGACGGTCATAATGCAAGAGCTACCGCCAGCGGCGGTGGATCCACCGAGATTGGTCGTTTCATTGCCTGGTCAGGAACCTAGAATATACAACCTGACGACTCCACGCCTGCGGATTGGCCGCCTGCCAGATAACGATATCGTCATCGAAAACCGTTACGTTTCAAGGTATCATGCCGAGCTGGAAAAACGTGGCCCAGATTACTACTTGGCTCCCTCCCCAAATTATAGCAATTCCCTGCTCCTGAACAGCCAACCGGTGATGGAACCCACCCAGCTGCACCAAGGCGATAAGATTCGGATTGGCGGCTTCGCGCCCGGCGAGAACGTCTCGTTATATTACTTACTTCCGATCGGTCAGGCCGAATTTGCTAGCCAACAGACCATTAAATTTATTGAAAATAATGTCATGACGATCGGGAGGGATAAAGGCAACAAAATTTTCCTGCCTGTCCCAAGCGTATCTCGTTTTCACGCGGAAGTGGAAAAGGTCGGCCAGCGCTACCGGGTGCGCGATTTACACAGCAGCAACGGCACGTTTGTAAATGGTAAACGTGTGGAGGGTGACACCTGGGTTCATCCAGGCGATGCCATCCAAATTGGTCCATACCGCTTTTTCGTCGATGAACACGAATTCATCCAGAAGGACCAAATCGGGCAGGGCGTGCTTGTCGAGGTGATGAGGCTCAATAAGTGGGTAAACAAGAAACTGAATATTCTTCAGGAAATATCCCTTGTATTCAAACCACGCGAGTTTATTGTGGTGGTTGGGCAAAGTGGCGGTGGTAAATCCACCCTGGTCGATGCGATCGCCGGCTACCGTCCAGCCACGCATGGAAAAGTCATTGTAAACAATACCATCGATGTCTATAAAGAGTTTGATGCTATCCGCTCAACGATCGGATATGTGCCGCAAAAAGACATCATCCATATGGAATTAACGGTGTTCCAGGCTCTGGATTACGCCGCCAAGCTGCGCATGCCATCAGATACCGCGCAGGAAGAGCGTATCGAAGGCGTCAAAGAAGTGATGGCCGAACTGGATCTGACTCACCGCCAGGATACCCAGATCAGCCAGTTGAGTGGCGGCCAGCAGAAGCGGGTATCCATTGGGGTTGAATTGCTCACAAAACCAGGTCTTTTCTTCCTGGACGAGCCGACTTCCGGATTGGATCCTGGCATGGAAACCGAGCTGATGCACTTGATGCGTCGGTTTGCCGACCAGGGACGCACAATCATCATGATCACCCATGCGACAAAAAATATTATGCTTGCCGATAAAGTTGTGTTTCTGGCCCGCGGCGGATACCTGACCTGGTTCGGACCGCCGGAAGAGGCCCTGGTGTATTTTGACCAATATCGAACGGAACGCGACCGTCGGACAAGCCCAATGGAGTTTGATCATATCTATACCCTGCTCGACCAGGCAGAATTGGGCACGGGGTCAGATTGGGCGGAACGATTCCGCAATGACGCTGCCTACCGGAAATATATTCACGACCCTCTCAAGCAGGCGACCGATAGCAGGAAACCGGACAGTCAGCAGAATCAAGCAAAACCGTTAACATCGCACAATCAAATTTCCGCCCTGCGCCAGTTCTTTATCCTTTCAGGGCGAAATCTAAAGATCATGACCCGTGACAGGTTCAGCCTGGCATTGCTCGTCTTAACCGCCCCTTTGCTGGCATCCCTCGATTTCATTCTGGCCTCGGGTGTTGGACGCAGACCAACCGGTTTCAGTGAAGGCAATTTCAACAATGTGGTCATCACTCTTATCGTCTTGACAAATACCTCAATTCTGGTCGGCGGTTTGGCTTTTATGCGTGAGCTGGTCAAAGAGCGTGAAATATATAAACGCGAGCGCATGGTAAATCTGCATCTCTCGTCGTACATCCTGTCCAAAGTTTGGATCGCCTTGCTTCTGGCGGTGTACATGGCGACTTGCTTTACGGTAATCCGCTATCTTGCCTTCGATATGCCTGGAGGTCAGGAAGAATTGGTGTATTTCTTCATTACGGAATTCCTGTTGGTTGTCGCGGGAACGATGATGGGGTTGTTCGCTTCGGCCCTGGCGCCAAACGCCAATGCCGCCCCGTTGTTGATGATTCTCTTTGTTATTCCTCAGATGGTGCTCAGCGGTGCTTTAGTCCCCCTTCCGGTTGTTATTAAGGCGCCCGCTTCCAGCAGTTGGGCTTTCCAGGCCGACATTGCCATCAGCGGCGTGGGCTCAGGTCCGGCAGGGGATTCCTGTTGGAATTTGCCCAAAGAAGAACAAGATAAACTCAGCCTCGATCAGAAGAAGGCGCAGTGTTCCTGCATGGGCGAAAATGCCCTTCGCGAAACTAGCTGCAATTTCCCCGGCCTTGGCAAGTATTACAACGCGGCGATTGATGAGAAAGACCCTGTGAAACCCCTGGAACCAGGTCCCCAGCCCAAGGAACCCGTGTTCCCTCCAGAACCGGCGAAACCTGCTGATCCAAACAACCTCCAGATGATTCAGATGTATCTCAACGACCTGACGGTTTACAATGAGGATGTATCCCAAATTCGTGATCAATACAAAAACGAATTGGATACCTGGCAGGAACAACAAGAAGATTACAAGACTCAGCTCGAAACTTACCAGAAGGGTCTTTCCGAGATAGAAGTCAAACGAGCTATCGCCGTGGGTTCAGCAGAGTCGACGATCAGCCGTTATAAGGAAGATTACGGTTGGACCTTCATCCATAAAAAGGATCGTCCAGTCTATATGAAAACGTTGGTCACCGCCTGGGCTGCCCAGATAATTATCATCCTGACCCTGTTCGTCGGCGTGGTCATCCTGCAAAAACGAACCGATGTTTTCTAAACCGGACCATGGATCAAAATCACAATCAGCTCTTGCCTGCACTGCAGGACTTGTATTTAGCGAATAACCAGGTGCAGGTTTGGCAGGCCTGGTTGGATTGTTCCACCCAGGAATTGACCGACTATTATGATCTGCTTCTCTTGGATGAAAAGGCGCGTGCCAGCCGGTTCTATTTTGAAGGAGACCGAAACCATTATATTGTATGCCGTGGTTTGCTTAGGCTAATCTTGGGTACCTACCTGGGTATCAAGCCTACCCGGGTTGAATTCTGTTATGGTAAACATGGGAAACCGGCATTAAGAACAGGCCTGGTGGAAGATAATCTTGAATTCAACCTTTCCCATTCCAATGGCCTGGGGGTGTTTGCCTTTTGCCGGGGAAATCCGATCGGAATTGATGTTGAATATATACGCCCAATGCCTGATGAAGATCGTTTTGCCGAACAATTCTTTTCCGATCTGGAAATCGCCTGGATCGGTGCTCATGCCGGGGCAGAAAAACACATTGGTTTTTTCAAAATCTGGACCTGTAAGGAAGCCTTTTTCAAAGTAAGCGGTGACGGATTAACCCTGCCGATAAACCAGGTGGTCATTGATTTAAGTAGAAGCCAATCTGTCCGCTTGGCCGCCATCGATGGTAACCCAGAGCAGGCTGCCCGGTGGAAGATTGTAACTTTTGAGCCGACGGCAGTTTTCCAGGCTGCTTTAGCAGTTGAAGGACAGGATTTGCAGGTTGATATTGGGTGGCTGTCCCCCTGACCGCCACACTTTTTACTACAAAAAGCTTGAAAGCGGTCTTTCCAAACGAACCGTCCAATACATCCACTCGATTTTGAGGCGTGGTCTAAACCAGGCCGTAAGGTGGGAGATGCTTGTTCGCAATCCTGCCAACTCAGTCGTTGCCCCAAAGCCGGACAGAAAACCGCCTGAAACACTCACAGTGGGTGAGGTGCAGCAGCTTTTTAATGAGGTAAAGGATCACCGATATTTTCCCATCTACTGCATCGGAGTTGGCTGCGGACTCGGAGAAGGCGAAATTCTGGGACTTCGCAAAAAAGATGTTAGTCTGGAAAAAGGCATTATCAAAGTCGAGCAGACGGTTGTTTCCATCCGTGGGAAAATCTTAATCGGAGAACCCAAAGATGTGGTGCATTTAGCTGGCATCGGAAGTAGGCTGCGCCTCGCACACCATCTCCGCTGCGTCATCCCCCACCGCGTCGGGTGTGCCTCGCGTACTATCTTCTAAAAACGCCTCTGCCCTGGCATCGGAAGGTACTGCAGCGCTCAGATCGGTCTCCATAGGCGCCTTATCCTCCGCATAAACATTAAGATTATTGCTTGCAGGCTCTCGGTGGTGTATAATAGCGTATCTGGATTGAATTTGTCGATTATAGATTTCCAATACGTGACATTTGTTATAGCTATCATTGACCATGCCGATCTAAATGGGGCTAATCTCCAAGAGGTATTAGATTGGGGCTTCGTGAACGCTTTCAACAAGTAAAAAGGCTTGTATCCGTTATAGGCAGGGACAGAATAGGAGACTGGGTCATGTATACACACTCACTTTGGAGACGTGTCATCAACATTGCCACCGCGTTTGTGCTGATGGCAAACATATTCACGACGGCTGTGGCAGCCGAACCGCTGGGGGGTGCCAACTCTTCGACGCTCGCCCGCGAACCACAGTTGACACCTGCGCAGATTGGGGACGGCTCCATCGACGGGCTGCAGTTCCCCGATCCCACCGAAAGCCTGGCGATGGTCGAGCCCCCGACTGCGAGCAGCGACGGCGGCGCCCACCTGTCGTATCCGCTGCTGATCCCCAAGGGACGCGGCATTACCCCCGACCTCTCATTCGTATACGACTCGGGCGGTGGAAACGGCTGGCTCGGTCAGGGTTGGGACCTGTCGGTCGGCGAGATCAGCGTCGACACTCGCTGGGGCGCGCCGTACTTCGATCCTGCGTTCGAGAGCGAGACCTACAGCCTCGACGGCGACATGCTGATCCCCAACGCGCTCGGAACTACGTGGGAGCCGCGCCTGCCCGGCGATCGCCAGGACTACACCCGCCAGGTGGAGACCCAGTACGAGCAGATCATCCGTCACGAAGTGCCCGGGGAGGGACCGAAGGGCTACTTCTGGGAGGTCCACGACAAGGGCGGCAACGTCTTCTGGTACGGTGGCCAACCCGACCAGGGCGGCCCTGACGGCTACAACTACCTCGACGACGACCCGGCCAACGACCTGACCCCGACGATCGACCGTTCGGCGATCGTCACCGACGAGAACGGCAACGGCGTGCGCTGGCTACTAAGCGCGCAGCGCGACGTCGGCGTCAACCAGATCAGCTACCACTACACCACCATCCACTACCAGTACGGCGCTGCCGGTTGGACGAACGTCGGGACTGACGACGACAGTTGCACGCCGTCGGACACGGTGCTCTGCGCCAAGCACACCTACCTGACCAGCATCAACTACACGGAGGCGGCGGACATCGCCCCGGCTCCCGACGGTGACGCCGAGTACGAGATCGTGCTGACGCGCGACCACAGCCGCGAGGATCCCGTCGTCGATGCCATGGGCGGCTACGTCGACCTGACTGTCGACCGCCTCATCCGGGTCGACGTCTACCACGGCGATCCGATCGTCACCGGTACCGACAGCGACGGTAACGAGACGCGCGCCCCGCGCACCTACGATCAGCTCGCCGTGCGCTACGACCTCGGCTACCAGACCGGCGCCTTCGGCAAGTCGCTGCTGACGACGGTCATCCAGGTCGGCAGCGACCAGACCACCTCGGCGACACACACGTTCACCTACTACGACCGCGTCAGCAAGCCGGGCGGGGGCTACGACGGCTTTGGCGCAGCCAGTGACTGGACCACCGGCAGCGACCTGCCCGATCGCCTGTTGCTCGACAGCAGCGCGGCCATCGGCGCGCTCGGCTCATCCGAGAGCAACTCCGGCGAAGGTCACGCCTACATCGGGTTCAACCCCATCGACCCCTTGAAGGTCGGCTCGTTCGGCGGATCGCTCCAGATTGGTGGAGGCGCCACCGAGGCGATCGCCGAGTGGCTCGACATCAACGG
>Ga0154774_1111_pt2 | contig 9834 bp, 9 predicted proteins | sample Rifle2008BG16ft_FD_105782 | JGI IMG/M metagenome (GOLD analysis project Ga0154774, IMG submission 105782) | Chloroflexi bacterium RBG_16_57_11
TCATTGGACCGGTGCAATCGACCTATACCGATTATGGAGCTGCGTGCAAGGCGCGTGGCGAACAGCGCGGTCAGGTGGTCTTTATCGACCAATTACCTCACAGCCAGCTCCCGGGTATCTATGCTTTAGCGGCAGTGCATGTACTTCCGAGTTGGCGTGAGACTCCCGGCCTGGTGAGCCTGGAAGCGGCTGCGGCAGGCTGCCGTGTGGTGACCACTTCTATTGGGTCGGCGCAAGATTATTTTGGTGACTTAGCCTGGTACTGTTATCCGAATGATCGCTCATCGATCCGGAAAGCCGTAGAGCAAGCCTTGCAAGCTCCATCATCCGATACCTTACGCCGGCGTGTCCTGACCGAGTTCACCTGGGAGCGGGCTGCGCAGGCGACGCTTCATTCGTACCAACAGGTTCTCACCACCGAGGTCAAAGGATGAAGATACTGGTTGTCATTGGCACCCGGCCTGAGGCTATTAAAATGGCGCCGGTCATCCGTGCTTTGCAATCTGTTCCTGATCAAGTCGATATATCGGTTTGTTCGACCGGTCAGCATCGCCAGATGCTCGATCAGGTGTTGAGTTTATTCCACATCCGGCCGGATGTGGATCTCAATCTGATGCGTGAGAACCAGACCCCCAGCCAGGTGGCGGCGGGTGTATTGAGTGCCCTTGATCCGCTTCTGGCGGAGATGCAGCCGGATTGGATGCTGGTTCAGGGTGACACGACTACCGTCATGGCGGCAACCATCGCGGCCTTTAATCGCAAGGTGCGCGTAGCGCATGTCGAGGCCGGCCTGCGCACTTATGATCGCGAGAATCCTTTCCCGGAAGAGATGAACCGTGTGGTAGCAGATCACGTGAGCGACTTACACTTCGCTCCCACACTCCAGGCCCGTGCTCAGCTACTGGCAGAAGGTATTCCAGCGCGTTCGATCTTTGTCACTGGTAATACTGTGATCGATGCCCTTCTGTGGGCAGTTGAGCAGCCATTGACCGAAACTGCCCGTCAGGAGCTGTTGGATAATCATCTTATCCGTCATGTCCAGGAGGACAGCCGCCACCTGATTCTGGTCACCGCACACCGTCGAGAAAATCATGGCGAGCCAATCCGACAGATCTGCCATGCCTTGCGCAACCTCGCCCAGGCGCGACCTGGCTTTAACATTGTTTACCCTGTGCACCGTAACCCAAATATTTGGGAGCCGGTGCACGAACTGCTGGACAAGGTGCCTGGCATCACACTCACCCCTCCATTGGATTATCTGACGCTGATCCATCTGATGAAACGATGCGTACTCATCCTGACCGATTCGGGCGGCATCCAGGAGGAGGCTCCCAGCTTAGGCGTGCCAGTGTTGGTATTGCGCAAGACCACCGAGCGTCCCGAAGCTGTAGCCGCTGGCGCGGTCCGATTGGTCGGTGTTGAAACTGATGCGATCCTGCAGGAGGTGGACCGGTTGTTGGATGACCCCCTGGCTTATCAGGCAATGGCACAGGCGATCAATCCTTACGGTGATGGTCTGGCGTCTGAGCGCATCGTCGATGTATTATTATCCGGGCGCTGTAATGAATTCGTGGCAGGCGATCGGCAACCTGCTAGGATCGATCCTGGTGGCATGATCTGATTGAAAACGTCACGTTAACCAACAACTCACGTCTTACTTCATGAAATCTATTTTGATTATCATAATGCTGGGGGTTGGCACTGCTAAACTAAGCTCAGACGATTTCCTTGAGTAAATATTAGACAAAAATCTTATTCTGGCGTATGGTTACCACGCTAGCGACGGGTCCACCACCTAGTGCTGGGTAGCTTGACCATAAGAGGGCCACATTCCAATGACACCGATCCGTATCCCCTTGCGCAGCACATCAATGTGCTTTAAGCCGCTGCAACAATCGTCCAGCCAGGCAGAGGAGCCTGGAGCTTTGGATCCAACGTTGGACGGTGAGTCAGCATTGTTGCTTAGAGATATGCTTCTCGATGGAGAACCTGAAATCGGGCACCTCGATCGAGCTGCCAGCTTTTGGACTGGCATCCACTGGTATCGCGAGCTGCATGACCGACACCGAATAGAGACCGGGTGAGGGCGTCGCAGAACCGTAGCCTGGCCTTAGGTTAAACGCGGCACCCACTCTGAAAACGCTGAAAACTCACCGCCGGTTACAGCACGTCAATAAGACCGGAATGGTTTATAATCCGGCGGTGGTCAATTCAGCCTGTCTTGATGAGGCCGCTACAGCCGAGGGCGAGGAGCAGGGCGTTACCCTTCCACAGTCGCTGGTTGATTAACCTGGCAAGCTGATTGAGTTATACACGCATCAAAGCCAGCAGGACAAAAACGATTGTCCTGCTGGCATCTTGGAGACTTAATGATGGATTTTTCCTGGACGGAAGAACAACTTACTTATCGACGGGCAGTAATTGATTTTGCAGAAAAGGAATTAAACGGCGACATCATTGACGATGACCGCCGGGGAAATTTTCCGCGCCACAAATGGCAGAAGTGCGCTCGATATGGCATCCAGGGATTGCCTTTCCCGGAAGAATTTGGTGGCGCCGAGGCGGACATCCTGACCACCATGCTGACGATGGAAGGCCTAGGCTATGCCTGCCGTGATAACGGCTTAATTTTCGCCATCAACGCGCAGATGTGGAGCGTGCAAATGCCAATCTTCACCTTTGGCACAGAGGAGCAGAAGCGTAAGTATTTGCCTGGTCTGTGTCGTGGAGATATGATCGGTGCGCACGGCATGAGCGAGCCGGACTCGGGTTCTGATGCGTATAGCTTAAGGACGCGCGCGACGCCTGTCGATGGCGGGTATGTACTGAATGGCAGTAAGATGTTCGTCACCAACGCCCCGGTTGCCGATCTTGCGGTTGTCTTTGCCACCGTTGATCCAGCCAAGAAAATGTGGGGCGTAACTTGTTTTATCGTTGAAAAGGGCACGCCAGGATTTAGCGTCAGCCGGGAGCTGGACAAGCTAGGCTTGCGGACTTCGCCGATGGGCGAATTGATCTTCCAGGATTGTTACCTCCCAGAAGCCAATCGCCTCGGTCCCGAAGGCGCCGGTGCAAAAATTTTTAACCACTCGATGGAGTGGGAGCGAAGCTGCATCCTCGCCAGCCATATTGGCGCGATGGAGCGGCAGCTCGAGGCTTGCATCCATTACGCCCGCGAGCGTCAGCAGTATGGCCAGCCAATCGGTAAGTTTCAATCCGTCGCCAACCGCATCGTGGACATGAAAGTTCGCCTCGAGACCGCGCGGCTGTTGCTTTATAAAGTGGCTTGGCTGCATAAAATGGAGAAATCGGCGGTCATGGAAGCGGCGATGGCCAAACTGTATTTGAGTGAAGCCTTTATTCAATCCAGTCTGGATGCAGTGCGCACGCTGGGGAGTTATGGCTATATGACCGAGTTCGAGATCGAGCGTGATTTGCGCGACTCGGTCGGTGGCGTGCTCTACTCAGGGACCTCAGACATTCAACGCAATATCATCGCCCGTTTGATGGGGCTTTAGTTTTTGGGTTTGTATCGGTGGAACAGGAGCAGGCAGGATGGCAAGATTCCTCTTAACGCATGCGGTAACTGCTGGCGCGGAACGATCGCCCGATAAGGAGGCGGTACGCTACTCGGGGAATAGTTTAAGCTATGCCGAGCTTGAATCTCGCACCAATAGCCTGGCGCGCACTTTGATTGAAAATGGCGTTTCGCGCGGCGACCGGGTAGGCATCTTCATGAATAAAGGCCTGGAGTCTGCCGTTGCGATTTATGGCATTATGAAGGCCGGGGCGGCCTACGTGCCGCTGGATCCCTTTGCGCCAGTGGCACGGGTGGCTTATGTAATCCAAGATTGCGGTATCCGCCATCTGCTTACGAAGGAAGCCAAAGCCGACCAGGTGGGAGAGATACTTGGCTTGCAATCCTCTCTTGAATGCCTGATTGGCCTACCTTGTACGGATCAGCCGGCAATGCGTTGCCTGAGTTGGGATGATGCCTGCGCTGCCCCTGGCCAGCCACTGGCCAACAACCTGACCGAGCAAGATCTGGCTTACATCCTGTACACCTCCGGCTCCACGGGGACGCCTAAGGGCATTATGCATACCCACCGCAGCGGATTGAGCTTTGCCGAGTGGGCAGCGGAAGAGTACGGGTTGCTCCCTACCGACCGACTGAGCAATCACGCACCGTTGCACTTCGATCTTTCGACCTTTGATTTCTTTGCCGGAGCGATCGCGGGAGCGACCACGATCGTAATCCCCGAAGCGTTAACGAAATTCCCGGTCAACCTTTCAAAGCTGATACAGGACGAGAAGATCTCGGTCTGGTATTCGGTTCCATTCGCGTTGATGCAGCTTATGGAGCGCGGCGTGCTGGATTCGCGCGACCTGAGCGCATTGCGCTGGATTCTGTTTGCAGGCGAGGTCTTTCCCACCAAGCACCTGCGCGAGTTGATGAACCTGTTGCCGCATATACGCTTCAGCAATCTATTCGGCCCAACTGAAACCAATGTTTGCACTTATTATCATCTCGCCGAGCCGCCTGAATCGGATGACCCGATCCCAATCGGCAAGGCCTGCGCGAATATCGAGGATCTGGTGGTGGACGTGGATGGAAACCCGGTTCCTGCCGGCGAGGTTGGCGAGTTACTGATCCGAGGTGGGGTTGTGATGAAGGGCTTTTGGGGTCAGCCTGAAAAAACCGCCAATGGCTTCTTCAAGCGGCGTATGTTCAATGATTTCGATGACATCTTCTATCGCACCGGCGATCTGGTGCACCTGGATGAGCACGGTTACTATCGTTATCTGGGCCGTAAGGACCGCCAGATCAAGACGCGCGGCTACCGGGTTGAGCTGGACGAGATCGAAGTGGCGCTTCTGGCTTACGACGATGTCGAAGAGGCGGCCGTATATCCAATCCCGGACGGGCAGGGAAGCAACCTGATCGCCGCCTCGGTTATTCCTGCGCAGGGTGTGGCGCTCTCCGAAGGCGAGCTGGTGGAGCATTTGGGGAAAAGATTGCCTCCCTATGCGATCCCGGTTGAAATTGAATTCGCCAGCGACTTTCCGCGCACCTCCACCGGTAAAATAAACCGCCGTGAGCTTCAGGCTGCTGCAACACAACGCCGGCAGTCCGCCGCGTTATCCGAGTAAATCCCTTAATCAACCGAGGGTATCATCTTTTTGTTCTTCAAGGAGTTTGCAAGACTATGGACCGGAAGACCGCATTGATCGAGTTTATCAAGAATGAAGTAATGAGAAACAAGAATGCAAAACTGGATGAGAACGAAGATCTGCTCAGCGCCGGTGTCCTGGATTCGTTGGCGATCCTTCAGTTGGTCGCTTTTATTGAAGACCGGTTCGGGATCAAAATCCCAGATGAGGAAGTTGTCTTCGAGAACTTCCAAAGCGTCAACGCTCTGACTTCCTACCTCGAAAATTCCCATTAGGCTTGAGGGTTTGATCACTACGAAAATTCAGGTGGGAAGATCCGATTTGATCCGAGCGGATTTACCAGGTCTACTGCTACGGTTTATTAACCTGTGATCAAGCGATTGTTGATCCTCAACGGGCTGGCGGCCGTGGGCGCGGTGGTCAACCATGCAGTTGTCTGGGAATTAACCGCCATTTTTTATTGGACCAATCGCTATCTGCCACCCGATGGCCTGACTTATGACCAGCTGGAGAGCTGGCGATTGTTTTCCGTTCGTTTGATCGATCAATTGGTGATTTTTGCGGTCTTTGCTTTTTTGTTCATCTCGGGCTATTTCATCGCCGTAGCAGCCGGCCGGGAGCAAAGGAGTATCGCCTGGAAACTTGTCTTTCACCGGATCAAATTCCTGATCATCCCTTACCTCATTTGGTCAGGTGTCATTCTGACATTCAACCTGCTTCAAGGGAAAACTTACACGCTTTCAGAGCTAATCAAAATCATTCTCCTGGGTGGCGCATCGCCCCCTTACTACTATGTCATCTTGCTGGTACAGTTATATATCCTCAGCCCGTTGCTGGTGCCCCTGGCCCGGGCGCGATGGAAGATGCTCCTGGTGGTTACGGGTTTGTTGCAGGTCCTTACCCTGGCGGCGTATTATGCTGGCATCTTCGATATCGAAATGGGAAGGCTGGAGCCTGTACTGGTCGTTCTGCGTGATTGGCATCTGATCGGTTACGCTTTCTGGTTCGTTCTTGGCATGGTTATCGGTTTCCACCTGCACGATTTTCGCCCAGTCTTGATCCGCTGGAGATGGTTTTTACTCTGCGGGCTGGTGCTGTTTTTTTTGATCGGCTTCATCGAATGGAACGTGATCCGGCAGCTTGCCGGTCGAGATTGGATTTCTCCGCAAACCATCTTTTTCAATCGGGTTTATATCCTCTTCTTGCTGCTCAGCTTTGTGGCTTTCGAGGCAATGCCCGTTCCGTTCGCTACATTATTCAGCAAACTGGGGCCTAAATCCTATGGGATTTATCTGGTTCATGTAATCCCGCTGGAAATGGCAGCCAGGTCGTTATATCACATTGCACCGGCGTTGTTAGCGTACCAATTCATTTTTATTCCCATCTTGACTTTCGCAGGCGTTGGTATACCGGTAGTCCTTATGGAGATAATGAACCGATCTTTTGTCAGACGATACTATAAATATGTGTTTGGCTAGCTGACGACGGCGCCGGGCGTTGTAGACTGGACCAATAATTTTCACGATCGGACTAGACTCTGTCGATGGTCAGACGACTGCTCTACTTAATGGGGATCGCTGTTATATGTGTGGTTTTGAATCATGCTTCAGGTTGGGGCTTTGTCTCCATGTTTTGGTGGACGGATCGTTATATGCCGGTTAGCGTGCCGAACTTTGAACAGCTCGGCAGCGTAAGCTATTATGCCTTGCGTATGATCGAACAGTTCATTATCTTTGCAATTCCTTCCTTCCTGTTCGTATCTGGCTTTTTCCTGGCATTTGCCACTGGTCGCAATCGCACGACCGTTGGTAGAGATGTGATCTTTACCCGGGTGAAAAATCTTTTGATCCCATACCTCATCTGGTCTTGTGTGTTGCTTGGGCTGGAGGTGATCTTGGGGCGCAATCTGACGCTCGAGGAGTTCATCCGGATCTTGCTGACCGGCCAGGCGACCGAAGCCTATTACTTCATCCCGGTGCTGATCCAACTGTATCTGATTTCCTTTTTCCTGATCCCGCTGGCGAGGAAATATTGGAAATCCGTGTTGATTCTCACAGGTCTTCTCCAGCTCTTTATCCTGCTGGTGCGTTACGTGATGATTTTGGGTCTGGATATACCCGCCTTACAACCCTTCTATTTTCTCACCAGTAGCTGGCTCTTTACCAGCTTCCTGTTCTGGTTTACCTTTGGCGTGGTGTTCGGCTTTCATAATCCGATCATCAAACCCTGGTTGATCCGGATCCGCTGGTACGTGCTTGCTAGCCTGGTCGTGGTGTTCTTTTTGGGCATTTTCGAGTGGGAGGCGTTGCTGCAAGCATCAGGAAAGGAGTGGATCGCCCCACAAGAGACTTTCATCGATCAGATCTACGCCGGGTTGTTCTTGATCGCTTTCCTGGGCTTCGAATCTGCGGCCTTGCCCGGGATGAGGACGATCAGCCAGATTGGGACCAAATCTTTTGGCGTTTACCTGGTGCATTCGTTGGCGCTGATCTATACGGCGAAACTGATCTACCATTTTATTCCCGGGCTCCTGGGCGTGCAGTGGCTCTTCCAGCCTATCCTGTTCGCGGCAGGTCTTGGATTACCACTACTCTTGATGGAGATCACGGCTCGTTCACCAGCGCGCCGTTATTATTCGGTCTTGTTCGGGTAAATTTCACCTATCGAGGTGCTCATGAGCAAAATTCTGGTAACTGGTGGAGCTGGTTTCATTGGCTCGCACCTGACAGAAGGTCTGGTCAACCAAGGGCATGAAGTGGTTGTCCTGGATGACCTGAGTGGCGGTTTTGTAGATAATGTTGTTAGCGGCGCACACCTGGTTCAAGGTTCGATCATCGATGTGGAATTGATCAATAACCTTTTTGCAAAGGAACGCTTCGGGTACGTTTACCACCTGGCTGCTTATGCGGCAGAGGGGTTGAGCCATTTCATTAAGCGCTTCAACTACACCAACAACCTGATCGGAAGTGTAAACCTGATTAATGCAGCGGTCAACTTTGGGATCAAGTGTTTCGTGTTCACCTCCTCGATAGCAGTTTATGGTGCAAGCCCGGAATTACCCATGACCGAAAAAACCGTACCCCATCCTGAGGACCCTTATGGGATCGCCAAGCTGGCGGTGGAGCAGGAGCTGGGGGTCTGCAAACAAATGTTTGGCCTGGATCACGTTATTTTCCGGCCACATAATGTGTATGGCGAGCGGCAGAATATCGGCGATAAGTATCGCAATGTTGTAGGGATATTTATGAACCAGCTCCTGCAGGGTAAGCCGATGACTGTGTTTGGAGATGGCACCCAAACCAGGGCATTCAGCTATATCGGCGATCTGGTACCGATAATGGTTCGATCCATATCTGAGCCTGGAGCCTATAACCAAATCTTCAATATTGGCGCAGACCAACCCTACAGCGTTAACGAGCTGGCAATCGAGGTAGCACGTGCGATGGAGGTGGAGCCAGATATTGCCCATATGCCGCCTCGCAATGAAGTCCTGAATGCTTATTCTTCACATGAGAAGGTTCTGCGCGTCTTCGGCGAGCAGAAGCTGACCAGCCTGGAAGAAGGTTTGGGCCGCATGGCCGCCTGGGTGAAGCAACACGGTGCACGGCAGAGCAAGAAATTCGATGATGTTGAGGTTATGAAGAACTTCCCGGTAGCCTGGTTATCCTCCTGATGCCATCCTCGCCAGTTGTAATCAGCGTCATTCTTAATACCAACCGCCGCGAAGACACCCTGGAGTGCCTGTCCTCGCTCGATCAGAGCACCTATCAAAATCATCGCACGATTGTCCTGGATAATGCCTCGACCGACGGTTCGTGTGAGGCAATCCGCGCAAAGTTTCCTGAGGTCCAGGTAATCTCCTTAGAGCGTAATCTGGGTTATACTGGGAATAATAATGTGGGCATTGGTATGGCAATGGAGCAGGGGGCGGATTGGGTGTTTGTTTTGAATGAAGACACCGTGGTTGCGGAGGATTGTATTGCGCAGTTGATTTCAGCGGCGGAGGGCGATCCAGGAGTAGGAATTGCCGGGCCATTAGTGTACCATCATGACGTGCCAACTGTGATCCAATCTGCAGGTGGAAAGCTGGATAAGCGTTGGTATGCCGTGCACGTCGGACAAAACGAGCAGGATCACGGCCAATATAGCCAGCCGCAAGCAGTGGACTATATTTCAGGCTGTGCGATCCTGGTCAAAAGACAGGTAATCGAAAAAATCGGCGGTCTGGAGGAGCGCTTCTTTTATTATTGGGAAGAGACGGACTGGTGTGCACGCGCTCGTGAGCATGGTTGGACGGTCCTGCTGGTTCCGCAGGCCAGGTTGTGGCATAAAGGTGTGCAACGCGATTATCATCCAGGCCCGAATGTGACTTATTACAACACGCGTAATCGTTTTGGCTTTCTAGCCCGGCACCACGCGCCGCTTTCTGTCTGGTGGTTTACATGGGCGAGGACCATCCTCACCCTGGCAAGCTGGTCAGTCAGGCCTAGGTGGCGTCACATGCGAGGTCATCGAGACGCGATGTGGCAGGGAATGCTGGATTTCCTCCGCGGGCGTTGGGGTATGCGCTCAGCTTGAAAATGAGAGTTCTCTTTCTCTCCACCTGGTTCCCATATCCGCCAAATCAGGGCAGTAAAATCCGGGCTTATTACCTGCTCAAGG
>Ga0154774_1002_pt4 | contig 9799 bp, 7 predicted proteins | sample Rifle2008BG16ft_FD_105782 | JGI IMG/M metagenome (GOLD analysis project Ga0154774, IMG submission 105782) | Chloroflexi bacterium RBG_16_57_11
CCAAGGATGAAGGCCGCGATCGTGACCACGGCAGCCCCCTCGGGGCCACCGGCATACCCGCCGATGATCGCGTCCACCAGGTTGATGTTGTAGACGTTGTATTCCAGGCTGGCGATCACGCGCGACAGGTTGCGGTAATTGATTTTCAACTCATTCAATGTGGGCACGAAATGAAAAGCGCCCTCGGGTAAATAATCGGGGTTCAGGATGGCCAGATCGCCCAGGCCGGTGGTGCTGCTTTCCCCACCGATGAACGGCATTCCAGGCCGGCCTTCGCGTCTAAGACCTTCACGGATATACATCAACTCCTGGCGTGTGGCGCGCACCTCCAACGGCGAGTCGCTCCGCACTTCGATGCCGTCCACACAGTACAGGCTGCCATGCCCCAGCGCGTCGACCAGCGGCTCTTTGATATAGGAACGGACCGAGGAGCGGAAGGTTTGCTCGGTCAAAGGCGCGCCCGAGAAACCGGCCCAGATAAACGGCTTGCGTCGCTTGCCCCATTCAGCAGCCTCGATCACACGCTGGTCTTTGCCGGAACCGATCTGCAAGGCCCGCGGAGCAGTTCGCAAGGCGGCCAGCAGCTCGGCGCGGTTGAACTTGATTTGTCGCGAGGTGTTGATGCAGAATATACCGGCTTTCTCGGCAAGCTCTAGCCCGGCCTGAAACGCACCGTCCGCCATTTCAGGATTGAGGGTGATCAATTCATTGCGATTGTACCGGATGCCATATTTCTTGACCAACTCGCGGGTCGTCTCAAAGACTACCTCGATATCGAAGTCGCGCTCGCTGATGTATGGACCGTTCTCCGTCCGCCTTATCACCTCGATGAAATCAACCATCGCTAGTCTCTCCTCATCGCTTTCAACATGTTTTGGACAGCTGCCTCGGCGTGCGGACCGCCGTAGGTTGCGCCAATCGAATCGGCGTAATCGGGGTTGGCCGGGCCACCGCCGATAAAGACCTTAAAACGATCGCGCAGCCCAAGCTCATCGAGCAGACGAACCGTGTCACGGCAGTAGGGCAAGGTTGTGCTCAGCAACGCCGATAGACCGATGATATCGGCGTTGAATTCTTTTGCCTTGGTAACGATCTCAGCAGCAGGCACATCCCGACCGAGGTCGAGCACCTGGAAGCCGTTTGCTCGCAGCATTGCGCAGACAATATTCTTACCGATATCGTGGATATCTCCCTGAACAGTAGCCATGACGACCCTGCCGGTGACCTTCATCTGCTGCTTATGTTTTTCAAGGTGCGGCTGGAGGATTTCGACAGCGGCCTGCATGGCCTCAGCCGACATGATCAGCTCGGGCAGAAAAATATCGCCACTGTCGAACTTGTCGCCGACTTCCTTGAGGGCCGGATTTAAAATTACCTCTATGATCTTCAGGGGATCTTTGCCATCCTCGAGCGCCTTTTCGACCAGGGGACCGATTTCATCTCGCCTCCCCTCCTGAATGCAGATGTAAATGGCGTCTCTGATATCTGTATCGGACATTATTTTTCTCCTTCGAGATCTTCATCAATGGCTGGTTTCGGTGACGCTCTAAAGGATCTCGCTTCTAAGCTTCTTAATTTCACGCTCCAAATCTGCCAGATATTGTTGTTTACGCTCATCCGGCAAGAAAGCAGCTTTGAAGCTGTTGCGAGCGTATTGATCGATATCTGCGGCATTCAGGTTGAAGGTTTCGGCGACGGCGAAGTAATTGTCCAGCACGTTGCAGTGGAACATCGGCGGATCATCCGAGTTCAACATCACCAGCACCCCGGCATCTGTAAGGCGTTTCACGGGGTGATCCCTCAGCTGGGGATAGACTTTTAGTTCGATGTTGCTCAAGGGGCAGACGGTCAGCGCGACCTGCCTCTCTGCCAGATGCTTCACCAGCGCTGGATCGTCGATCGAGCGAACGCCATGATCGATCCGCTCGACATCGAGCGACTGCAGGGCGTCCCATACGCTCTCGGGCCCCACATCCTCGCCAGCATGGGCGACGCGATGCAAACCAAGCCGCTTTGCAAGATCAAAGGCGGGTTTTTGGCGTTTGGCGGGATAACCGATTTCCTGGCTGTCGAGACCGATGCCAATGATCCCGGCTTGATCGCGGCTGGCCTGCGCCATCTCCACCAGGCGCACGCCGTCTTGTGGGTCGACCGTGCGGTCGATATCGGCGATGAACCACATCTCGACATTGTACTGTTGCTTTACTTTCTCACGTCCGGAGGCGATCCCGCTGATGACCTCCTCCCAGGGTATGGAGCGGCGGTCGTGATAGGCATAGGTGAAAAAGACTTCGCGGTAAGGAATGCCCTGGCTGGCGGAGTCTGCGCCGAGATCGAGGGTGATGGTCTCGAAATCCTGGCGCGTTTTTAGCGTCGAGCAGGCCAGGGCAAATATGCCAAGGAACTGGTTCAGGCTGGTAAATTCATAGAACGCCTTTGCGCCTTCTTCATCCGTAAAGGGCAGCTCGATACCGTGACGGGCGGCCAGTTTCAACAACGTTGCCGGTTGGATAGATCCCTCCAGGTGGCAGTGCAGCTCGGTCTTGGGGATTCGCTCAATATAGGTTTTCAAAGCTGGCTCTAACATGGTTTTTCTCCTTATTACTCAAGAACCTAAGAGTCGACATCGTCTCCCGACTATTTTCCGTGCATCCTTGAAAAGACCTCTTGCGGTGTGAAAGGCAAGCGGTCGAACCACACGCCGGTGGCGTCGTGTATCCCAGCAGCCACCGCTGGCGCGATGGCGATCACCGCGGTCTCGCCGATGCCACGCGCTCCCCAGGGACCAATCGCCTCTAGGTGCTCGCAATGCGAGACTTCGTTCACCTCTGGAACATCCAGCACAGTGGGGATTAGATAGGTGGTCAGATCGGGGGTCATGATATAACCCTGCTCGGTGATGAAATTTTCCATCAGGGTGTATCCGAGGGCTTGTATTACTCCGCCTTCGATCTGGCCCGAGAGAAGATTGGGATTGATCGGCTGACCCGAATCGACCACCGAGACCACGCGCGGGAGGCGCACTTCACCAGTCTCGCAATCCACACTCACCTCAACCGCCTGGGCAACCGGGCTGAAAACCACATGCGGCTTTGAATAACCGCTCTGTGGATCGAAGGTAGTGGTGACAGGCGCGTGATAGGTAAACGTGCCTTTAGCTGGTCGATCCTCATTCGTCCATGAGGTCAGCGCCAGCTGGGCAGCACCGCGGATGGCATTTCCTCCCAGCATGGTCAGCCGGGAAGCAGAGGCGCTGCCCGCTTCAGGGGATTGGCCTGTGTCTGCTCCCACCAGGCGAATTTTCTCTATCGCCACGTTCAATGCCTCAGCTGCCATCTGGCGGACGACGGTTTCCACTCCCTGGCCGCACTCAGCGCCGGCGAAAAACAGCTCAACCCGGTCAATTTCGCCGCCTCCATACAGTAAAATTGTGGCGGTCGATTCTTCCGGAAAGCCAAAACTGAAGCCGATATTCTTCATCCCGAGTGCAATCCCAACGCCTGTCTTGAGTGTCGAGCCGGCTGCGGATTTGCAGGCCGGTTTTCGCCATCCCCGAGACGTTTTTTGCCAACCTTGCTGCTGTGCGCACTGGGCAAGCATCGAATCCAGATGGACGCTATCGGCCAATGGTGTCTGGGTGGAGAGCAGGTCGCCGGGTCCCAGCAAATTGAGTTCACGGATAGTGATCGGGTCCAGATCCAACGCCTGTGCGAGCTTGTTCATCTGCATTTCGGCGGCAAAGACGCCCTGAGGGCTGCCAAAACCCCGAAAAGCCGCGCCGGGGACATTGTTGGTGTAGACAGTGTAGGCGTCGACGCGCACATTCGGGATGTGATAGACACCGGTGCAGGTAAGGGCAGCGTGTCCAAGCACCATGCTGGACGTATAAGCATATGCCCCGGCGTCGGCGACCACAACCATGTCCGCAGCGACGAGCTTGCCATCCTTCGTTGCCCCCCAGCGGGAGGAGATGTACATCTGGTGGCGCTTGCCATGCCCGCGAATCGATTCCGGGCGCGTCCAAACGAGCTTGACCGGCCGGCCGGTTTTCAGGGCGGCCAGCGCCAGCACAAGCTGGATGGAGATATCCTCTCGCCCGCCGAAGGCTCCGCCAATCGCCCGGTAGATCACACGCACACGATCTTCTTCAATCCCCAGGCTCCGAGCGATCTGTCGCCGGTCGTGGTGTGCCCATTGACCGCTGGATTCGATTACAACCACATCCCCATCCAGGTAAGCCAACCCGGCTTCAGGCTGCAGAAAAGCATGTTCCTGCATCGGCAGGTAATAACTGCTTTCCACGATCACATCGGCGCAGGCAATCCCTTTAGCGATATCGCCGCGCCGGATGCGGATATGGTCCAGGATATTGTCGGGCCGATCGCGGTGCAGGCAGATCGATCCAGGCTGCATGGCAACGCGCGGGTCGGTTAGAGCGGGTAAATCTTCGTAATCGACCTGGATCAAATCGCGCGCTTGGGCCGCGATGGCTTCGGTCTCTGCCAGGACAAGGGCTACCTGGTCGCCTTCGAAGCGCACGCTTTGGTCGCACAACACCGGCTGGTCGTTAAATGCCAGGCCATAATTGTTAACCGGCACATCCTTACCGGTCAGAATGCTGATCACACCGGGCAACGCCAACGCGTTTTGTAGATTTATATGAATGATCCTGGCATGTGGGCGGCCGGCAAAGAGCACTTTCATATGCAACATTCCAGGGCGGGATAAATCGCCGGGATAGCATGCCTGACCGGTAACTTTCTCGAAGGCGTCGGCGCGCGGGACGGATTTGCCGACATAGCGATATCCTGGATCAGGCTTGTGAGCTTGCTGCATGGCGATTATTCACCTTCACGAACGTAAGGTATGCCTAAGGCAGCTGGACCGGTGCCGACGCGTTTTTCCCTTCTCGCTCGAGCAACAATCGGGATCACCATCAAAAGGATAGTTCCTAGATAAGGCAGCATCGCCAGGAAACTGGCCGGGATTCCCCAGCCTTGAATTTGAGCGACAAAACCCAGAGAGGTGACAGCCCCGAACAACAGCGCGCCCAGCACAACCGGCAACGGTCGCCAGGCGCCGAAGATGACCAACGCAATCGCAATCCAGCCGCGCCCGGCAGTGATCCCCTCGATCCAGCTGGGCGTAAATCCGAGGGTGATATAAGCTCCGCCGATGGCAGCCAACACACAGCCGATCACTGTATAAAGGAATCGCACACGATTGACCGAAACCCCGCATGCGTCGGCAGCAGCCGGATTTTCACCTACAGCGCGCACATTCATGCCATGCCGGGTTTTCATCAGCATATAGCTGATCAAGGCCGGCAGGATAAAATAAGCCACATAAACCAGCCAGGGTTGGTCAAAAAGGGCATTCCCGATGACCGGAATGTCGGCCAGGATGGGTATACGGATGGATTCGAAAGGCGCCGGCGCTCTGAAACCCGAAATCGAAGCGCCCAGCCGGCCGGATAAACCCGTGCCCAGAAATGCGAGGCCTAACCCACACAATACCTGGTTCGCCCGCAGAGTCACAGTGGCGGTGGCAAAAACGATCCCCAATATGCAACCCATTGCCATGGCTGCCAGCAATCCAATCATAGGTATTGGAATCATCAAATTGACAGCAATCGCGGCGAGCGCACCCATCGCCATCCCCCCCTCCAGCCCCAGGTTTTGCACACCGGTGCGCTCAGCCAAGAGCTCTCCAAGGGCTGCAAAAGCGATTACCGTGCCGGAGGCGATTGCCGCAGCAAGAATTCCAGATAATACGGTCATGGCTGCAACTCCTCCGGACGACTCTGCACTTCCGTTTCAATTTCAACTGCCGGCTCGGTTTCGTTTTCTATTTCGTGGTGGGCATCTATTTGCACCGCATCGTCGGCGCTTTCCTGGATTTTTTCGAGGCTTATCTTATATTGCGTCGCTACTTCGCCAATGGCCGCGAAGATTAGGATCACACCATTGATAGCCAGCATTGCGCTGACCGATAGGCCAGAGGTTTGCAGGACAATCCCGGCGTTCAGCAGGGCGGCGAGCAGGAAGCCGGCCAGCACCACCCCCAATGGAGAACCGTTTGCCAGGGCGGCGACGATGATCCCCATATACCCGTAATTGTTCGAGAGTGTGCCGGAGAGGCGGAGAGCTGTCGCCGACACCTCGATCATACCGGCCAGACCGGCGAGAGCGCCGGAAAACAAAAGAACGATCAGGATATGGCGCAGCACCGGGATACCGGCAAATTCGGCCACACCGCGGCTACCGCCGATCACGCGGACTTCGTAACCCCACTGGGTATTATGAAGTACCATCTGGATCAGAATCGCCATGATGATGGGGATGAATATCCCATAGGTCATGTACGATTTGCCAATGGAGGGCAGCAGATAGGGTAACTTTGGGGTCGCAGAAAGGATCGCTGCGCCGGTATCACGCCACGCGCCAATGGCAAAATGATTGATCAATAACACAGCCACGAAATTCAGTAACAGGGTGGTAATTATTTCATTCACATTCCAAAAGGCACGCAACACTGCCGGTACCAGGATCCATAGAGCGCCGCCGATCGCGCCTGCAAAGAACATGACGACCAACATCAACGCTGGAGGTCCTTTCACAAAAAGGGCAACCCCGGTGGCGGCGAACGCGCCGAGATAAAGCTGGCCATCTGCGCCAATATTCCATAAGCGCATGCGCATCCCCACATTAACCGCCAACCCGGTCATGATGAGCGGGGTCGCCAGGATGGCCGCTTGTTGCAAGCCGTATGCGCCGCCCAGGGTCTGTACGATGGCCTTACGCCCTAAAGCAATCGGCTCCATCCCGCTGAAATTGAGCACAATGCCAACCAGCAACAAAGCCAACGCGATGGCAAAGACCCGCACCAGGACATTGAGCCAGAAGGGGGCGTCTGATCGTCGACGGATCCGCAAGGTTCTGTGGACCCTTTCTTGTGCGATGGTCATCCGGCCTCCTCCAACTCGTTCGCGCCGCCCATCAGGAGGCCGATTCTCGTCCGGTTCACATCGCCAGCCTCGAATTCTCCGACGATCTTACCGCCATACATCACTGCAATTCGATCGGACATGATCAACACCTCGTCCAGATCTTCGGATATCAGGAGGAGCGCGTTGCCCTGATTGCGGTGTTTCATCAGGTGGCTGCGGACTTCTTCAGTTGCCCCGATATCCAACCCTTGAGTTGGGTGAACAGCGACCAATAAGCGGGACGCGACCTCGGTTTCGCGACCGGTCAAAAGGCGCTGCTGGTTGCCGCCTGATAAGTGACGCACAGGTTCACGCAGGCTGGAAACTTTCACCGCGGATTGCTCGACGATTTTTTTGGCGAATTTTAACGATTCTTTCCCATCCAACCGCATTCCTTTGGCGATAGGGGCGTGTTTATATTGCCGTAGAATGGCATTATCCGCCACGGATAACGAAGTGACCAATCCCATACCATGCCGGTCTTCGGGGATATGGCCCACGCCGGAATCAACAAATTGGTGGGGTGATTTATGGGTGAGATCTACGCCATCGACGCGTATGGTCCCCTGTTGGATCGGACGCAGGCCATTGATGGCTTCGGCCAGCTCGCTCTGCCCGTTCCCGGCAACCCCTGCAATGCCCAGGATTTCCCCTTCGCGAATGGATAAATGGATGCCCTTCAATGCCGGTAAACCGCGATTGTTGAGTGCGTGTAAATCGCTGACCTCCAGGACGGGCTTTCCCGGCGCTCTCTGTTCACGGTGCAGTCGAGAGACGAACTCCTGGCCGATTAACATCGCTGCCAGGCTGCGCTTGGTGCACCCGGAGGTCATACAGCTTGACACCACTCGTCCGTTACGCAGAACGGTGACGCGATCCGAAACGGCCAGTACCTCTTCTAGCTTGTGGGTGATGAACACTACACTCCGCCCTTTGGCAGCTAACCCGCGCGCCACGCGGAATAATTCTTCGGCCTCACCCGGTGTAAGAACCGAGGTGGGCTCATCCAGGATCAGCACTTGAGCCCCGCGCGCCAGGACGCGCAGGATTTCAACGCGTTGCTGCTCACCGGTAGACAGTTGCCAGATTTCAGCCTTTGGGTCCACGTGTAACCCAAACTCAGCGCAATATTTCTCTGTGCGCTCGGCCAGGATTTGGGGCGTCACCCGCCACGGAGCATCCCCCCAGCCGAGGTGAATGTTCTCGGCGGCGCTCAACACATCGACCAGGCGGAAGTGTTGATGTACGATGCCAATCCCTTTGGCGATCGCCTGGGCCGGTGAGCGAAAATGGACTTTTTCGCCATCGATTCGAACGTAGCCCGAGTCGGGTTGATAGGACCCGGAGAGGATGTGCATTAAAGTGGATTTCCCGGCGCCATTTTCTCCCAGCAGGGCATGCACTTCACCGCGATACAATTCCAGATCGATATCCTGATTGGCGAGCACCCCCGGAAACCGCTTCCAGATATGGCGCATCTCCACAGATAACACCTTGGAGGGATTCAAAGCAGGCCGGACGGAATTTACCAGGGACTCACCCTGAGGGTCAGCTTCCATTCTTTCTTCCTTGTGTTCAGGATGAACAAGTTGGGGGTGGATTTCGAGGTCCACCCCCAGAGAGAATTTGCTTTTCCGGTTCTACGGCAATCCGCTAACGCCTTCTACAGCCCAATCCCAAAGATAAAGCTGCATGTCATCCATCACCTGGCCTTCAGGGACGCGAATTTCACCTTCTGTATCCTTGATCGGGCCAACGAATGGGTTGAAGCCTTCGTTGAGCATTTTGTCGCGAATGGCATCAACCTGGGTTTGTACATCCTGAGGGACGTTCGGACCCCAGTTGTCACGATCGACGCCCTGCGCCAGGGCGAGCAGAACGGAGCGATCGCCTTGCCAGGTTCCTTTCAGGAAAGCGTCGACTTCGGAGACGTAGTAGTTATCCCACAGCAGCGATACCGAGCTGACATATTTCGTGGGCGCAGCTGCGCGCTGGTCGGTGTTCCAGGTCGCGCCCCAGACGCCGCGCTCTTCTTCGACCTGAAGGGCGGCGGTTTCATCCATGATATCCATGATGAAATCGGCGCCGTCATCGATCAGCGCGTTGGCGGCCTGGTTGGCTTTCGCTGGATCGAACCAGGAATTGATCAGCACCACCTTGGTCTCGACGTCCGGGTTTACCGAGCGCGCCCCGAGGTGGAAAGAGTTTGCGCTGGCATAAACCGACTGCACCGGGTAGGAACCGATATAGCCGAGTTTATTGGTCTTGGTCATCAGCCCTGCCGCCATTCCGATCAGATAGGTGGGATCCCAGTGTTCGACATAGTACCAGATGTGGTTCTTGGAAATCCGGTGCCCATCGCACTCCAGGAAGATTACCTCTGGATGCTTATCAGCGACTTTAGTGACAAAATCTGCGTATTCAGAGTTGATGAAGATCATCTTCGCGCCATCGGCGATGAATTGTTCTAGCGCCCGGCTGGCTTCGTCGGAATAGGGCATATTCTCGATATAAGCGGTCTTTACTTTGCCGGGGAATGCCGCTTCGATTGCCTTTCGACCGTTGTCATGGGTCCAGGTCCAGCCCATATCGGATACAGGCCCCACATAAGCGAAAGCGACCAGAATCGGTTCGCTGGCAGCTGGTGCTTCGGTGGCGGCTGGGGGCTGGGTGGGTTCGGGCGCCTGTGTGGTGGCGGCTGGCGTGGCGCATGCGGCGAGGAAAGCCACAAGGACGAAAAACCCGACGAATTGAAAAAGGCGAGTTTTGAACATGAGCGACCTCCTTTTTTGTTGTGTTGACTAATCTTTC
>Ga0154774_1071_pt17 | contig 9780 bp, 8 predicted proteins | sample Rifle2008BG16ft_FD_105782 | JGI IMG/M metagenome (GOLD analysis project Ga0154774, IMG submission 105782) | Chloroflexi bacterium RBG_16_57_11
TCCAACACTATTTACCACTACGGTGAAACGGGTTCACTTTTAGGAAGTTATTCCGCTCCTTCTGGCTGTCCTAACAGTGGTGTAGCGGTAGGAGGGGATAGTCTTTTCGCTGCTTGTAATGGCGTGCTTACTATATATCAACTAGACAAGTCAAATGGGAATGTAACTAATTTTTTCACAAGCGCTGGTTCTCGTACAGAAGATTTAGAATGTGATCCTATTAGTTTTGCTGATCAAGATGTCGATGCAATGTGGTCGAAGGATGCATACGATAATGAGATATTCGCTTTTGAGATACCAAGAGGTACTTGCGGAATAGCAGGTGGATCCGCTCCAGTACCACCGCTGTGCTTAGATATCGATAATAATGGTAATAACGACAATGATGAGGATGGTCTATGTGACAACTGGGAGGCATTTGGGATCGACGCTAATGATGATAACGTCCCAGATTTACAGCTTTACGATGTAAACGAAAACGGAACGATTGAGGCAAGCGAAAGAGCCGATCCTAACCACAAAGATATTTACATTGAGATAGATTGGATGGAACAGCATGCTCCAGACGGGGCGGCTTTACTTAATGTAATTGATAGTTTCGATAAATCGCCAGTTGCCAATCCAGACGGGGCAACAGGGGTAAGGCTGCACATTCAGAGGCAAGAACAAGCAGTAAATCATAATGACAATTTTACCTTTGGTGACTGTTCAGATCCTGCGAGAGAAGGTGTTCCTGACTTCGATACGGTGAAGAGAGATCACTTCGGTACTCCAAGTGAAAGAAGTAACTTAATTCAACTAACTGCCAAGAGCTTTGCTTTCCATTATGTGATGTTTATTCACAACCTATTAGGTCAAGGAAGTACATCTGGCTGTGCAGAAAAGCCTGGAAATGACGTGGTTATTTCGCTGGGCGGTTGGGAGAATGTAGGTGGACACAATAAAGGCAATACAGGTCAGCAAAGTGGAACATTAATGCATGAACTAGGGCATAATTTGGACCTTGGTCATGGTGGTGGTGATAACATCAACTGTAAAACCAATTATCTAAGCGTCATGAATTACCTTTTTCAGTTTGATAGCAAATATGTGTCAGGAAGACCATTAGATTATTCACACGAAGCTCTTCCTAGTATCGATGAGGGTGGATTAAGCGAACCACCAGGAATTAGTGGTCCTGGAGGTTTATGGACTGTATATGGTCCAAGAACGTTCTTAAGACCGACAGTGGTAGACTACGCACAGGTTTTTTCTCTAGGAGGATTACCACCTAACTGGGTGGTACGCACACCAGCAGATAGGCCTATAGATTGGAACAAAAATGGAGTTATTGACAGCGATAATTTAGTAAGCGCAGATATCAATGATTTCGGTATAGAAAATCACTGTGAGGCAAGCAACGATGAGGATCTGTTTGGGCACGATGACTGGTCCAATTTGTTCTATTATTTCTGGATGAGGTCAGATTTTGCGGAAGGAATTCATCTGACAACTGCACAGGTAGATGAGATTACCTACGAGGAGGCTATATCTCTAAGCCCGGATACCGACGGAGATGATGTTTTGAATCTTGTGGATAACTGTCCAGAGGTAGTGAATCCCGGTCAAGAGGATAGTAATGGCGATGGAATAGGGGATGCTTGTGAACCAGCTACTACGAAAGAAGTTGTTATTGACATTAAACCAGGTAGTGACCCCAACTCCATCAACTGCAAGAATTCAAAGGATATAATCCCTGTAGCTATCCTAACTACTGATACCTTTGATTCACTTACAGTTGATCACACCACGGTAACCTTTGAAGGAGCTGGTGAGATCCACAGGGTATCTGGGGCACCAGTTCGACATGAGGAGGACGTGGATGGTGATGGTGACGTGGATCTAGTACTTCACTTCAGATTAGGTGCAACTACCCTTACCTGCGACTTTACAGAAGGCACCCTTATAGGTGAAACTTTCGATGGGTTTGCCATTGAGGGTATTGGTACCGTCCGCATGGTTCCATGAGAGTGTAATTAATCAGGGGGTGCATATACCAAGGGCAGGGTCGCGATGACCCTGCCCTTGGTTTTTTGAACACGTTGTTGCTTCGCCCTTGAATTTATTTAATCGAGCATATATATTCACAACTCGGGTTAGGCTCATACATAACTCGCCACAATATATATCACCCATCAGCTAAACCAAGAGAATCTATAACTGATTTGAGGTTAGATCCGTAAGCCTGCTTTAATGTCCGCATCTGATGGCTCAACCCCGCTTTATGCATAAGCTTCAACGTTTCGCCGATGCGCTCCTGCCAGGTTGCCATATCTCCCATCTCCCAGGATAACTGAGCGCCGCTCTTCAACAGGAACGCTCGGTGGAGAGAACCGATGTACGGCAAGCGAGGTATCCGCTCGATCTCTTCCTGGTAGACACGCTGGGCCAGCTTCCACTTTTCGTGCTGAATCAGGCACCTCAGCCATGACTCGCGCGCCAGCAAGAGGGTGAATTCGTCCCCGCGCTTCTCACAGATTTTTTCGATCTTGTAAGCGATTTGATTTGCCTCCCGAATACTGTATCGCGGCGTCTGGGACATGGCATTCAGCACGTCCCTACCGACCAGCGGTTCCCAGAAAAGCGGTGAATTTTGATAACCTGAGGTGGAACGGGCATGGGCGTATGAGAACTGCGCTCTACGATCTAATTCGAGGTTGTGATAGGCTACCCCTACTCCCCGGATTGCATTCACATCCAGGTAATCCACCTGCTCCTTGCTGAAGCCTTCTTCGTAGATATCTGTGTTCTCCAGAACCAGGCGAGCTAGTTTCGCGTAGCGCAGAGCGTCGTCGGCACGGTCCAGCACGCATTGGGCGTCGTGCAGATAAAGGCAGGTTTGTACATAGGAGGCCGGATAGATTTCAAGGGATAATTTTCTCAACAGGCTGGCGGAAGCGTCCCGAACGGCGCGATAAGCTCGGCGAACCTCAGTCAAGTCAACGCCGAAGGTCGCTTTTCCGTGGCCCAAACCGATCTCCGCCAGGAGCTCGCCTACGTTTCGCCGGGCGGTGAATTCACGCATAGTGTAATATTGCCTGACATTCTGTGCATGGGCCAGCTCAATGTTTTCGATAAGGCTGTGCTTGACCTCCGGTGGGGCCGGTAACGCTTTGGCGATCTTGCGGGTAAGCTGCGGGGATGGCAGGCGTTTGGCTGGAGTTTTATCGTTGGTAGGATAGTCCAGAGCGCATAGGTAGCTGAGATATTCTCTAGTGATACCGATCTTGTGGGCGAAATCCGCCTTCTTCCCGTGGGGTATCCAACTCTTGAGAATTGCCACGTACGTCTCACGATGGATTTCTGCCAATAAGATATCTTCGAGCCAGGACATCTTCAGTGTTTGGTAAGAATCAACGCGTTTTTAAACAGGAGAATATTCGAATTGAGCTATAGTCTTGGCAGATGAAATTGAGAACCTTAACAATTGAATGATAATCTCGATCATGTCAGTGAAGTACGGTTTATCTCATCAGGACACCATACCACAGAAACCTGCGTTCCACCTCCAAGGGTGCCATCAATTCGCAACTCGGCGCCGATTATGGCCGAGCGTTCGTGCATCCCTGCCAGCCCAAAGTGCCTGTTAGCCAATAACCTGTCGAATTTCAATTGCTCCATATCGGCAAACCCAATACCATTATCTTCTACAGTCAGGCTCACCTGTCCTGGGTCTAGAATGCCGTGAATTCGGATGGTACTGGAATGGGAGTGGCGTAGAGCGTTTTCACACGCTTGCTGTACGATGCGATACAGATATTCCTCGGCCTTGGGCTCGTAGCGAGCATCCGATGGAGGCAAGTCCAGGACTATCATTACATCGTCGCCGGCCCGTTCGGACAGTTCGTCAGTAAGCTCCTCAAGCGCCGGTCGCAGTCCGTAGGACAGCATTGCCGGCCGCAAATCGCTGATTATTTCCCTCAAGCGGTCAGTAACCGTCTGATAATGATCCTGAAAGCTTGGTGACGCATGCCTGTCCACATTCATGGACAGTACGTACAACCGATTGAGAATTTCGTCGTGCAGGCCTCGGGCCAGCTTGATGCGTTCTTCTTCGTGACGATCGATGTTGGCTTGATACAGCGTACGTAGACGTTCGGCCTGAGCTGCATTGACAAGTGCGATAGCAGTCTGGTTGGCGATGGTTTGCAAGACCGAAATTTCAGCCTGAGCGTAGTAATCGTCAGGATCCCGCCGGCCCAGCAGCCAGAAACCGAGCAGCTCGTTGTTCACCTCAAGAGAGAAGAGTAGCCGTATCCATTGAAAAGGTAACTTTTCGTCAACCCCGGAAAATGGCGGGAGATATTTTCCCGAATAGGGTAATAGGGTGGAGGCGTCTATCTCCTCTGGAAGATAGGTTCCATCTACACCGGTGACATAGAGCGGAGAAATGCGCTTTCCGTTCTCATAGCCGAGCAATGCGGATTGGCGAACGAGGAAGCTGGGGAGGATTTCATCTCTAAGAAGATGAATTACGCTTGACAAATCGAGGCTGGTAACGATGCGCGACGAATAAGCTTCCAATATTTGCGTGGGGGGCATTGCGATGCCTAAAAGGCGGCGATCGACGAATCGCTCGAAGCGAGGGAAGCCAACGAGAGTCAGGAGCAGAACCAGGAGCACAGCAGAGACACCTACATAGGTTGATGCATTGGGAAAGCTTAGCCAGGCATCCGCCAAGGGGACAAGGACGACGAATATAGTCCCAATCAGCAGGATGAACATATATGCTGAGACGAGGCGGTTGGCGCGCATCTCCAGACCACCCAGCTGGCGACGGTAGATGATGTAGAAATACGCCCCTGGGATTATAAGTAAAGCCAGGAGACCACCCCCGCTCCAGAGGGGATATGCTACCGACAGTCTCGTGATGACCGCTGTCAATAAGGGTAGGATGGCCAGGCCAATGGCTATTACCAACAAGCCGGCTTCCCGGCGCTGTGTTGGCCGAAGGATGAAATGCAGGCTTAACAGCACGACGCTACCCACTCCTGCCAGAATAAATCCGAAAAAGTAGGCAGTTCTCGGTGGAATTTGAAACCATTCTGCTACAGCTAAGCCTAAAGCGGTCAGATATAAGACCCAAAGAATTAACCGAGGGCTCTTGGCTAACGGTCTAGGGAAAACCCAATGCAAGTGTAAATACACAGGTACACACAACCAGATCGCGATCCGCAGTAAGATGGTACTTTCCAGGATCTGCCAGGTTGACAGGCTGCCGGTAATCAACCATATTGCCGTCAGAAAGCAGAAAGCAATCAATAGAAGCCAGCGAGAATCATGAGGACGAACCAAAAGCGCCGTGGCCACTCCGGTCAGCCAGAAGATGTACGACAACCACCAAACGTTAACCAATCGGTCCAGGATTTCTTGGAGATTGGGGGGTGGAATTTCCCATCGGATGGTCACTCTCTGATCACCCCGCTGAACGGTTACAGGCAAGATACGGTCTCTACCCATCCCGTCGAACAATGGCTGGCGCGAGTCTGCCCGATAGCTATCGAAGGTTACTGACCCTATTTGTACAAGTCGGTCTCCTCGGTAGAGAGGGGCGCCTGAGGCAGACTGTACAAACACGTCGATGATTTCGCCGTTTGAGGGGTTGAAATCGAAGCCCAAATAAGGAACCTGAAAGAACCTGGCATAGGTGTATGCAAGAAGAATGCACAGCACAAGCCAGGACGATATTTGCACGATGAAGGACCAGTGGTCGAAAGAGCGTTTGTGTTGGAAGATCTCCATAGAGGAAGCAATCGTGAATCTCGTCGGATCTGCACGAAAGGAGGTGGTTCTATTTTCGATTATAGCGCGAGTCACGTTTGGTAAAGCAAGGTCTTTCGTCCAACTATGTTTAGAAGTTTTCCACTACTAAGTGGATTAAGGAGTATCTTAATGCACACCATGCAAGCTTTTTACGACAAGTTGTTCTCGCCCAAAGCTTCCCAAAGCGCATACTTGAGCGGCCTGGTTCGCTTGACCCAGGTTAGCCTCCGAGAAATCGGGGCACTCAAGAGCAGCATTACGTGGGATTTTTGGAACGCCGGAAACACGGTGAGCGATAGCTCCACAAGAGCAAGTAGCTCCTGAGTGATCGAGTAATTTCCTGAAGCACTCTGGCCGGAAGGCCCTCCGGCCAGAGTGTGAGGAGGGATTATGGATATCTACGAATCAGCTATTGAGATACTGACTGATGAATTGTTCCTTCGTGATTGGCCGGAACTACAATCGATATTCGAGCGTGCCAGCTTGAATTCACCGCGAGATTGGCGTCTGCCTGTAGTGTCATGTGAGGCAGTGGGTGGAATGCACGAACAAGCCGTAGCGGCTGTTGCGTCTATTGCCTGCTTGCAAATCGCAATAATATTGATCGATGACATGTTGGATGTTGATCCACGTGGCGAGTATCAACGATTGGGTATGGCTCCAGTAGCTAACATGGCTTCTGCACTCCAGGCCGCCGGGATGGAGATCGTTGCGCAAAGCGGGGCTGCATGGAATGCCAAATTGCTTGCACTCCAGAGCTTGAACCGAATGATGTTAAAAACCGCGTTGGGCCAGTACATGGATATACAAAACCCTGAGGATGAAGCGGCTTACTGGGAGGTCGTTCGTACAAAAAGTTCTCCCTTTTTTGGCGCTGCCTTGAATGTTGGCGCGCTTTTAGGGGGTGCTGCGCCTGATATTGCCGCGCGAATCGAGCGTTTTGGCTGCTTGTATGGTGAGATGATCCAGATCCACGACGACCTTAACGACACTATGGCCGTTCCGGCAAACCCTGATTGGACGCTTGATCGCTCTCCATTACCGATCTTATATGCACAGACGGTTCAATATGCGGATCGAGAGAAGTTTTTAGAACTACGTCGTGCCTTACCCGATCCGGAAGCATTGAAAGAAGCACAAATCATACTCATCCGCTGTGGTGCCATCAGCTACGCTGTACATCAATTAATTCTCAAACACAAGCTTGCCCGCGAGCTTCTCAAGAAAACTTCGTCGATCGATATTACCGGGCTGGAAAAGCTATTGGATGATGTCATCCAACCCGTAATGAAGATGTTTGCAGCCATAGGCATTGCACATCCCGAAATCATGTTGGAACCACCAATTGTTCATTTTTGAAATTCAAAGGATGGCGGGGGAGGGGTAATAATTCCCAGTTGTCGCGCTTTAGCGATGGCTGAAGTTCGGTTACGCACGTTTAGTCTTATATAGGCACCCGAAAGCAAATTGCGCAAAGTGGAATTTGCAATACCAATCCGATTCGCGAGCTCTGCTGTAGTCGCATCAGGGAATGCTGCGCAAAGCGATAGGACCTCTAATTGTCGCGCGGTAAGTAAAGAATCTTCGGGAATTTTCTTTGCTAACAGTTGGAAGGCTTGTTGACTGAAATAGATGTTACCTCTTGCTATAGCACATACAACATCCCCAAGCGCTTGGATTGTGGCATAATCCTCTTTGAGGATATAACCCGATGCCCCCATTTCCATGACACTTTTTATTATAGCGGCCTGTTTGTGAAACGAGATTACTAGCACGTTGAGGTTGGGATTTTTTTGGAGCAATCTGGGTATTAGATGCAAAATGGGGTATGGGTTAGGATTGACTGAAGAAGTAGGCACCTGAATATCTAATATCAGTACATCAACTGAGTGTTCACTGAGCATGGGTTCTAATTCAGCACCGTAAGCCACAGTACCAACTACTTCGATTTCTGGTGTTTGGCTTAGCCGAAATAGGTAGCCATCAATGATGCTTTGGTGATCGTCCAAGATCGCTACGCTGATTTTCTCTGAGTGAGACAATTGATCCACCTATCCTCAGTGGTTTTGGGTAGCATTGCAAATATTATATCCCGACACAAGCAGTAATAATCGAACCAGTACATATGCCTATGCCTTATTGCATTGTGTCTATTCACGCGTTTTTCATTCTTGGTTATAGTATCAATGTGTGGAAATACACTTTGAAGATTCTCGGTTGAGTTTGATAGATTCGAATGGAACAAGAGGGAGCAACAATGGCGCGACAACCGAATACGACTTCTTCAGGTCACCCATTCGACCAGGCAACAATCGATGTAGTATGGGCAAAAGCAAAAAGCATTCCTGGATACACAAGTTTAAAAACAGACGTGTGTGGTGCCACTATTCAAAAGGGTGAATATGGTAAAACCTCAACCTATGGTTGGGAGATTGATCATATTACGCCCGTATCACAAGGGGGAACGGATGATCTCAGCAACCTACAACCTTTGCATTGGGAGAATAACCGGTACAAGGGTGATGATTATCCTGAATGGATGTGCATTAAGAGATCATAAAAGTTGCTACCGGGAAACGATGAGTTCATCTAATGGAGAATAATTAAATGGCTACTTTTGAAATTTTCAGGGATACAAGAGGAGAGTACCGTTGGCGCCTGAGGGCACCTAATGGCAGGATAATCGCAGACTCAGCCGAAGGATATACTACCAGGCAAGCCTGCGAAGATGGAGTTAATCTGGTGAAGAGATACGGGCCAGGAGCTAATATCGTGCCTGTTTAGCCATTTGGAATGGTTCGCCCCGAAAATGACCGTCCAGGATGCCCGCTGTGATGACTGAACTGACCAATCACAAGTGGATTATTATTAAAGAAATGTTGACTATTTTGCCCTTACCAAATGTCACAAGCACTTGAAAGGGAGATTATCGGAAGGCCTATGATAATTATAAAACAATATTCATCAATCACTACATTACTATTGTTTGTGATTGTGGCTATCGTTTTCAACTTGATGGCCTGTTCAAGACCGGCGACAAAAAGCAGTGAGATTCTGATTGGCTTATCGCCAGAAGTCTTACCCCAGCTCATTCATCAGGAGGGACCTGATCCAGAAAATACAGGCATCTCAGCATTAGATGACCTTAATGCCAGATGGAACGTACAGAGTATGGTCCCTCTTTTTCCGGATCTAACCGCCGGAGATGAAACCGCAGATCAATATAATTTGTCCGGCGTTTACAAACTAATTGTTGTTCTCCCAGCCGATACCGATTTAACGGCTGTTGTCCGCGATTACGATGCGAGCCCAAATATCGGGTACGCGGAAATTAACACGGAATATGAAATCAAATAATAGGACTTTAGACACACTGAAAAAGGAGGAATAGCCATGAACCGCCGAATTGTATTAATGTTAAACCAAGTTGCTACCCAACTTGGTTTAATTATTATCTCCGGGCTAGCATTGTTGGCAATGACCAGCGAAAGCAATATTCGGTACCAGGGTCAAGAACCTTTCAGTATTGATCCGGGGGACACTTTCGTTTATAACGAGATCCTTATAGGTCTGAAGCCAGAAGTTATCCAAGCTCTGGATCTCCCCGAGGTAAACCGGAGCAAAATCATCGTACCTTCGCTGGACGAGATAAATGAAAAATATCAGGTCCAGGAGATTTCCCTGGTTTTTGAAGAACTTGACCAGGCAGATCCGATTGCCGAACAATATGGGATGACGGGCATCTTCCGGTTAACAGTGCCGTACGGGACCGATATCTTTGCAATGATCGCCGATTACCGCCGGGATCCGGCGGTTGAGTATGCAGAGTTGAACCTGCTTTATCGGATCGCTGAAACCCCTAATGACTCTGATTTCAAGCTGCAATGGGGGTTGAACAATACCGGGCAAACCGGGGGAAAAGTCGACGCGGATATTGACGCACCGGAGGCTTGGGATCTACAGACGGGTCAGTCTTCG
>Ga0154774_1141_pt5 | contig 9712 bp, 11 predicted proteins | sample Rifle2008BG16ft_FD_105782 | JGI IMG/M metagenome (GOLD analysis project Ga0154774, IMG submission 105782) | Chloroflexi bacterium RBG_16_57_11
TGTGTATCTCCCACCTGCCACAACTGGCTGCCTTTGGCGAACAGCACTACCATGTCGAAAAACTGGTGGCGGCCAACCGCACGCAGACTCGGCTCAAGCAACTACAGGGTGAAGACCGGTTAGTCGAGCTGGCGCAAATGCTGGGTGGGGTTAGCGATGGCACGCTGCAGTCGGCGCGCGAGCTGCTATCGATGGCCCAAGAGAAAAAATCTACACCAAGCCAATAAGCCCATCTCAGAAAGATCCATCTACTTATCCTTCATGCCAGCAACCACGCAAATCATTTCGATGCGCCAGCAGCGGCGCTTGCGAGCCAGGAATCATCCAGCCGGTTGCCTGGGATTGCTTGTGGCCGTGCTTTTGAGCTTACTGCTGGCCCTGGTGGGTATCTTCGGGCCGCTGGTTTATAGCAACATCACCCAAAACCTGCCCTCGGTCGAAGAAATCCCTGGATTAATTGAAGCGCCGAATGGCTTGCTATTACGACCCACACGCCTCTACGATCGAGAAGGCCAGCATGTTTTACTGGAATTACAAAACCCGGCAGCCAGGGATCGCCAATATCTACGGCTCGAGGTCGGCGATGACGGGTCGCAAAGGCGACTACCGGAAGATCTGATCAATGCCACGCTGGCAGCCAGCGATCCCAATTTCTGGGAGCACTCCGGCTTTTCCACGCAAGGCCTATTCGATGGAACTCCTCCGACCCTGGCACAGCGCCTGGTATCCGACCTGCTGTTGGAGGATGAATCCCCTTCGCTTCGACGCGCCATACGAGAGCGCCTGCTGGCAGCTCAACTGACACGAACTTATGGTCGCGAAAAAGTGCTTGAATGGTATCTGAATAGCGCCAACTACGGACGCCTGGCGTATGGAGCAGACGCCGCCGCCCTGCTTTACTTCGCCAAGCCGGCCACGGATTTGGATCTGGCAGAGGCCGCCATACTGGCAGGCGTGGCAGATGACCCAGGGCTGAACCCATTCGACGCCCCGCAATCTACACTGGAACGACAGAAGCGCGTCCTGCAAGACATGCTTCGCTTCCGCCTGACCAGCCCGCAAGCTGCCGCCAGCGCTGCTCAACAAAACATACATTTTCGGCCGATTGAACGCCCCGGCCAAGCCTTGCAAATCACAGACCTGGAGGCAAACATCGCACCCGGTTTTGCACAGATGGCCCTCGAGCAACTCGAAAATTATATCCCACGCAGCCGCCTGGAACGCGGTGGGCTGAACATCCTGACCACACTGGATTACGATCTTCAACAACAAGCGCAATGTGCGGCAGCCGAACAATTGGCACGGCTGGAACCGACCCAGGTCAGCAGTTCGGTCGAGGGGGCAGGCGATTGCGATGCCGCCCTCCTGCTGCCCAGACTGCAAACCCCGCAGCCGATCGGCAACCTGCAGGCCAATCTTGTTATCACTGAGCCACAAACCGGGCAGATTCTGGCCATGCTGGACCAATCGCCCGACGGGTCTCAAGCAGCCTCCATGCTGGCCCACCCAACTGGCTCCCTGGGAACTCCTTTCATTTACCTGACTGCTTTTACGCGCGGTCTGAGCCCGGCATCGCTGGTGTGGGATATCCCAGCGCAGCCTGGTGAGCCGGAGTGGAGCAACTTCGACGGCGAATATCGCGGCCCGATGCGGTCGCGGATCGCGCTGGCTAATGACTATCTGATGCCGGCCGAGAAATTGCTGGCACAGATCGGTAAAGGGAACATCTGGCGCACCGCCGAGCAATTCGGCCTGTCCACACCGGCAAACGCTGCGGGAAACTCCAGTTTGACCTTGTTCCGTCCGATGAATCTGGTCGAGATCAGCCAGGCGTATGGCGTGCTGGCCAACCAGGGCATCCTCGCCGGTCACGCGTTCAGCCTCCTATCAGGAGAGCAAGATGGATCGGCGGCGCAAAATCAAATCCCCGCGCCGATCCAGCCAGCAACGGTTTTACGTGTCGAAGATTCCACGGGAAAAATCTGGCTGGATCGCAGCACCTGGCAAACACGCCCCATCATCTCGCCCGAGCTTACTTATTTGATGACGGATGTGTTGAGCGATGAAACCGCCCGCTGGCCAAGCCTGGGGCATCCCAATCCGCTGGAGATAGGACGACCTGTAGCGGCAAAAATTGGGCAAACGCCAGATAGCAGCAGCAATTGGGTGATCGGCTACACGCCCGACCTGCTCATCGGCGTGTGGCTGGGCCAGGCTGAGCCGCCTGCCAGTCTGGTGGAGGGAGCGCAAGGGACCCTGCCCCAGGCAACGGCCGGCTTATGGCATGCCATCACCCAATACGCACATCAAAAATTGCCCTCCCAAAATTGGCCTGTGCCGAAAGGGGTCACAAACCTGAAGGTGTGCGACCCGTCAGGGATGCTGCCGACCAAAGATTGCCCGAAAATCGCCGAAGAGGTTTTTCTGTCCGGAAATGAGCCGATCCAGACAGACCGCCTCTATCGGAGTACACCTATCAACCGAAAGAGCGGCCGGCTGGCGACCATTTTCACCCCGCTAGACCTGGTCGAACAGCGTCCTTATCTGATTGTGCCGCCTGAAGCCGCAGAGTGGGCGAAGCAGGAGGGCTTTGCAACACCGCCAGAGGTGTATGACACCCTGCCATCCAGCATTCCATCCCAGCGAGATGTACATATTTCATCTCCGCAGGCTTTTGCGATCCTGCGCGGTCAAACGCCGATCAGCGGCACCGTTGCGGTTAAAAACCTGGACTTCTTCCGCCTTCAGGCCGGGCAGGGTCTGAACCCTCAGGCATGGCTCCAGATCGGAGAGGACCATACCCAGACGGTTACCGATGGATTACTCGGCGAGTGGGACACAAGCAAGCTGAACGGCGTATATGCCTTACAGTTGATCGCGGTGCAAGATGACCAGAGCGTGGTGCGCGATACCATCCTGGTAACGATTGACAACCAGCCCCCTGAAATCGAGCTCGGATCACCATTCCAAGGAGAGGTAATCTCCACCAGCGAGAGGCCCAGCATGGTCCTGTGGGTCGAGGTGAGCGACGATCTCGGTGTGGCAAGGGTCGAGTTTTACCTGGATGACGACTTGCTGGCAACTTTTGTTCAGCCACCTTATGGGATTTCCTGGAATTGCATCCCGGGAGAACATACGTTGCGCGTGCTGGCAGTCGACCAGGCCGGAAACACCAGTGATGAGACGGTTCGATTCAGCGTCGAGTGAACGAGCGCCGGGCGCTGAAGCGCCGGGCGCTGAAGCGCCGGGCGCTGAAGCGCCGGGCGATTGATCGCCTGGCCCTGAAGCGCCAGGCGATTCAGCGCTTATGCATCAAAATCCAGGCCTAACTGGCTTAGAATGTGTCGCGTGGTCAGAAATGCTAGAGGAGGTAAATCGGCCAGCTCAAAAAACGCCGCCTCATCGACATCATCACCCGGCTTCAAAACGCCTCCCATGATTTCGGCCCGGTAAACAATAAAGAGATGCGAGCCACGGGGGTGCTCCTGACCATACAGCACATCCACCAGGCCGATAACCCTGACCTCCAGCCCGGTTTCTTCCAGGCATTCACGGCATACTGCATCAACGGGGTCCTCGCCGGCATCCACGAAACCCGCCGGTAGCGTCCACTTGCCGCGCTGCGGATCGTTCGCCCGCCGAACCAGCAATATCTGGCGCGCCTGCTGAATGAGCGCGGCCGCAGCTACTTTTGGATCGGCAAAGTAAATCCAACCACAGGCCGGGCATACCGGACGCCAATGCCCAAAGCGCTCTGCCTGCACCAGTGGATTACCACAGCGCAGGCAGAAATTGACGTCTTCCGATCCACCGACAGTCAAGGCTAGTCTCAGAGGGGATTTAACTTCGAGCCGAGCGGCGCAGGTAGAGCGCAGCCAGACCTGCGCCGATGGCAAGCATTGCCAACAGGATCTGTATGATGCGCAAGAGCGGCAACCAGGAGAGCCGGCCTGCCGGGGAAGACTGGCGTTCGGCTGGCTCAGCCGAGGCAAGATTTTCTACCGGCTGGGCGGCTTCTTCAGCCTCCGCCGCGCCCGGCACGAGCAGCCTGGCGGCTTCGGCCGGGGTGGGCGTCAAGGCCGGAGATAACGGCGTTACAACGACGGCTTTCTGATCCGCCACTGCCGAAGCCATGGCCGAAAAGGCTTCCCCCTGAGCCAGCGCAGCCTGCGTTGGAGCCGGCGCCACCTCAGCGGCCTCTTCAACCGGGGCGGGGGCCTCCATCGCCGGGGCTTCAACGGCCGCCGGAGCGGGAGGAACCTCTTCACCGCCACCTCCCCCACCCATGCCGAAGGGCGCCATGATTGGTTGATCCTGGGAGACCGCTACCGTCATTGGAGCAGGAGCAACCATGCGCACAGCCAGATCTCCAATCGTAATAAAGATGAAGAATATCGTCGCCAGTACGGAGGCCAATCGCAGCACCGGATACGAGCTGTTGATGGGGCGAGCACCGGGGGGGATGCCGCGGCGTATGCCAGCCATCTCCGCGGTCAGGGTGAAATTGCGCGGGGCGCGCAGGCGTTTCTGGCTGCGCAACACAGCACGTGTGCGGCGTAGCTCTTCGAAGGCTGATCGCAGTTCCGGGCTTTGTGCCAAGAGAGACTCCAGGTGAACGCGATCCTTCGGTTTCAGTTGATTATCGAGGTAAGCCGAGAGGGCTTCCCAATCGCGCATGGTTATCCTGGTGGTCATAATTCACTCTCTTTCACCAGACGAAACGACTCTGGTAAAAGTTCCCAGAAGCCCTGCAAGCAATTGCGCATGCGCATGCGGGCGCGCGCCAGTCGGCTCTTCACCGTTCCCAGCGGTTTAGCCGTGGATTCCGCCGCTTCAATATAGTCCATCCCCTGGATATCCACTAGGACGACCACCGCACGAAACTCGGGCGGCAACTGGTCCAGGCAGCGTTGAAGGGCGCGGGCCAGCTCGAGGCGCTCAGTTTCATCCTCCGGCGTTCCATTTGGATCAGAAAGCCAGCGTGGCGATTCAATTTCTTCTTCATCGTTATCCATCGGCTCGAGGGGCGTGGTGGGACGCCGCTTACGGCGGCGCAGCTCGTCGTAGCACAGGTTGGTCACAATGCGTAAAAGCCAGGCTTTAAAAGAGCCGCCCCGATAGGAGCCCAGCTTACGGAAGGCAGCGATGAATGCATCTTGGGCTGCATCTTCGGCGGCTTCAGTCTCGCCCAGCATGCGGCAGGCCTGGGTGTAGACCAGGTCTTGATAAGCCAAAACCAGACGATTGAACGCCTCCAGATCGCCGCGTTGGGCATCAAGAATTAAAGCCGCTTCATCCATTGGATACTCTTGGAGCGGTGAGCCGTTTGGAGAAGATCAGGACATACACAACCCGCCAGGCCAGGATCCCCAGGGAGCTAAACCCTCCCAGGACCAGGACAAAGATGGGCAGGATTGGCGAGTTCAGCCAGGCGCCACGCAGCCAGGCAGCCGTAGGCGCTGCCAGTACCATCGACCAGAAAGGTCGCCAGAGCTGAGATGGCATCAAGGCGCGTTGTGGATCGTAAACACCCAGGAATGGCGCTACGGCAAACCAGGCGATCAACAAAGGGATGAACGTAGTGAACAGACGCAGACCAGTCGAGCCCAACGTCCTATGTGTGGCGAAACCAAACCCGGTGACCAGAGCGATAGCCATGACATCCCCGATAACGAGGATAGATGTTTGCGTTTGTCGAGATGGCATTTAGCTCTCCCATCATAATCCTAACGCAAACCAGGAAAAGGAGCAAGGGGCAGGGGGCAGGAGAACAAAAAACATCGTTCAAGTGATTGTCAAATTAAGTGACAACGACTATAATTAAGTCACTATACCCCCAAAGTTGAGAAAGGAGAAAAACTGATGGCAAGTGTTACCTTCGACCATGTTTACAAGCGTTTCGGAGATGTCATTGCAGTCAATGATCTGAACATCCAGATCGCGGATAAGGAGTTCCTGGTGTTGGTTGGGCCTTCTGGCTGCGGCAAGACGACCGCGCTGCGCTGCCTGGCAGGACTTGAAGATATCAGCGACGGGCGCATCTTGATCGCTGACCAGGTGGTGAACGATGTGGCGCCAAAGGACCGCGATATCGCCATGGTGTTCCAGTCTTATGCGCTGTACCCACACATGTCGGTATACGACAACATGGCATTCGGCCTGAAGCTGCGCAAGACCCCCAAGGCGGAGATCGATCGGCGGGTGAAAAACGCGGCTGATATCCTGGGCATCGGGCACCTGTTGGACCGCAAGCCACGCCAGCTTTCGGGCGGGCAGCGGCAACGCGTTGCAGTGGGCCGGGCGATCGTGCGCGAGCCAAAAGTTTTTCTCTTCGACGAGCCGCTCTCCAACCTGGACGCCAAGCTGCGTGTGGAGACGCGCGCTAATATCAGCAAGCTTCACCAGCAGCTTCAGACCACCTTCATTTACGTTACCCACGATCAAACTGAAGCCATGACGATGGCGACGCGCATTGCGGTAATCAACAAGGGCCTGCTGCTACAGATCGACACGCCGCAGATGCTTTATGACTACCCGGATAACCTGTTCGTGGCCGGGTTCATCGGCTCGCCAGCGATGAACTTCTTCCCCTCCAAGCTTGTCATGGACGACGGGCAGATGATCGTGGACGGTGGCTCCTTCAAGCTCAAAGTGCCCAATGATCGCAAAGCGGGCTACGAGATAGAGTTGGGACGGGATATCATCTTCGGCATCCGCCCGGAGAACATTCACAACCCGGAGTTTGCACCACCTGGCATCGTCGCCCATCCTGTCGAGTGCGTGGTGGATGTAACCGAGCTGATGGGCAACGAAATCTTCGTCTACCTGAAGACGGGGGATAACAGCTTTGTGGCCCGTGTTGATCCGCGCTCCCGCTACCAAATCAACGAAAAAGTGCAGCTGGTGTTCAATATGGGCAACATGCACATTTTCGATCGTGAGACAGAGAAGGTGATCCGCTAGCCCAGCCATCGCCGGATAGATTTAGCGAATTAATTCGGCGAATGGATTCGAACGATCGACCGAGGAGTTCTGAGCAGGCAGGGTTTGCCCAGAACTCCTTTCCTTATCCACTGGTGTTGCTGCGGCACGGGCAAAGCGCCTGGAACAAGGAAAACCGCTTCACCGGGTGGACAGATGTGGAGTTGACCCGGCAGGGGCAAGCGGAGGCGCTGGAGGCGGCGCGCCGGCTGGCAGAGGCCGGCATTAGCTTCGATGTGGCGTTTACTTCGGTGCTGCGCCGGGCAATCGATACGCTGTCGATCATGTTCGAGGCGATGCAGTTGAAAGGCCTCCCGATTGTGCAACGCTGGGAGCTAAACGAGCGCCACTATGGGGCGCTGCAAGGGCTGAACAAGTCGGAGACCGCCCGGCGACTGGGGGAGGAACGGGTGATGAGCTGGCGACGCAGCTATCGAGTGCGGCCGCCAGCGCTGGAGTGGGATGACCACCGCCACCCACGCTTCGACCGGCGGTATGCCGGTTTGGGGGTGGAGGCGCTGCCGCGAAGCGAATCGCTGGCGGACACCGAATTTCGGCTGCTGCCATGCTGGCAGGCAGAGATCGCCCCGGCGCTGCGGTCGGGGCGACAGGTGCTGGTCTCTGCGCATGGGAACAGCCTGCGGGCGCTGGTGCGCTACCTGGAGGATGTGCCCGAGGCGGAGGTGCCCGAGATTTACATCCCGACGGGAATCCCTTTGGTGTACGAATTAGATGTTGACTTACGACCTATTCGAAGCTATTATATAACCGACTCGGAATCGACATAATCGGCCCTAATTCATCACATTATCTGTAATTTGGCAAGGAGGAACCCATGCGATCTAATAACTTTATTATTATCGTATCCTTTATCCTGTTTGCCACGATGGCGTGCAAGCTGACCTCGGTCAGCTCAGGCGTGGCTATTGTAGCGACGGATACGCCGGGGATCGATTTTAAGGCGACGGAGAGCTCTCTGCAGACGGCTGTGGCAGCTCAGGTCACTGCGCAGTCGCAAGCGACGTCGCTTGCAGCTGATGTCGATGCCACGGCAACCGCTGTAGCTCTCTTAGCCCAGGCAACCAGCACGGCGACCAGCCTCAGCCCCACCCAGGCGCCCGTTGTGGTGCAAACCTTCACGCCGGTGGTGGACAGCGCAGCCACCCAGCAGGCGCAAGCTTTTCAAGGGACCCTGCAAGAATTGTTCGACGATGGAATAATCAGCTCGATGGAAGGCGACTATTACCTGTTGGATGATTTCAGCGAAAGCTGGGCCCAGCTTGGTTACTATCAATGGTGGGATACGGGATATTCGGCGGAGAATTTCATACTGTCGACCGACGTCGCCTGGGAGTCGGCGAGCGACACGGCCAACTGGCCCGAAGCTGGCTGCGGGATCGTATTCTCAGAGGATAGCGAAGACGAACACCACCTGGTGTATCTTTCCTTGGATGGGTATGGGGATCTGATCCAGGTCACCGAGGGGGAATGGAAGACCCTGACCTCGGAATACTATGGCAAGCTTTCCATCCCAGATGGAGACGCAAAGATCATGCTGGTGGTTGATGATAAGCGGATCAGCTTCTACGTCAATGGGGAGCGGGTGGCAACCGCTTATGATGGCTCGTTGAACGCGGGTAACATTGCGCTGACCCTGCTTTCGGGCACCAACAAGGACTTTGGCACGCGCTGCACGATGAGCAATATCGACCTGTTTATCTTCAAGTAAGACATGTATGATGCATTCAGCTCGGATTATGATCGCTTCGTAAACTGGAACGCCCGGCTGGCGGCGGAGATGCCGTGGCTCGAGCAGCAACTCCAACAGGCGTCGCAGGCCAACCAGGCGCCGAGGCGCGTGCTGGACGCAGCCTGCGGGACCGGGAGACACGCAATTGCACTGGCGCAGCGGGGCTATGCAGCGGCAGGGGCAGATCTGAGCGTCTCAATGGTCGAGCGAGCGCGGCAAAACGCAAAAGTAGCCGGGGTGCAGGCGCGCTTCGAGGCGGCAGGGTTTGGTAGACTTCGGGAGACCTTCGGCCCGGAGACGTTCGACGCCGTGCTGTGCCTGGGCAACTCGCTGCCGCACGTGCTTTCATCCACCGAGCTGGCTGAGGCGGTGGAGGATTTCGCCGCCTGCTTGCGTACTGGTGGGTTATTGATCGTGCAGAACCGAAATTTTGATGCGGTGATGGCGCAAGGCGAACGCTGGATGGAGCCGCAAGCGCACCAGGAAGAGGCGCAGGAGTGGATCTTCGTGCGCTTCTACGACTTTGACCCGGACGGGCTGATCACTTTCAATATTTTGACCCTGAAGCGGGAGCAGCCAGGCGGGTGGAGACAACAAGCTGCTGCAACACGTCTGCGCCCCCTGGTGAAAGCCGAGCTGATCCCTGCGCTGACTGCTGCAGGATTCAAGGAAATCAAGGCCTATGGAAACATGAGCGGAGCGCCGTTCGAGGCTGAGACCAGCGGCAACCTGGTGGTGACTGCCCGTCGCGCCTGAGGCGCCCGGTCTTATTGCTTCTTCCTGAGCAAGAAGCCGATGAGCAGGCCGGCGCCACCGGCCAAGATCCCAACGTAGATGAAGATGTCGCGCCAGAACCGCTCGGGGAACAGGCGAATCAAGGTGTCGCTGAACTCGAACATCCAGGTGCCAGGCTCGAAGAAGACGTTGTGAAAGGCGACGAAGAAAACACCAAAGCTGACCATTACGAACAGGATAATGAAC
>Ga0154774_1010_pt2 | contig 9663 bp, 8 predicted proteins | sample Rifle2008BG16ft_FD_105782 | JGI IMG/M metagenome (GOLD analysis project Ga0154774, IMG submission 105782) | Chloroflexi bacterium RBG_16_57_11
GCGCCCAGATGGCCCGGGGGCGCTGGCTGGTCTTTTTGAACAACGATGCCTTCCCGCGACCAGACTGGCTGGAGCGCCTCATGGATGCCGCACTGGCTCGTTCTGATTTTTCCAGCTTTGCTTCCCGCCTGGTCTATGCCAGTAATCCCGATCAGGTGCAGTCTGCCGGCGATGTTTGCAACCTCAGCGGGTTTGCCTGGTCGCGTGGCAACGGTTTTCCCGTTACTCAGGAATATCTCGAGGTTACCGAGGTCTTCAGTCCATGCGGCGCAGCAGCCATGTACTCACGCCAGGCTTTCCTTGAGGTGGGCGGGTTTAATGAGGCTTTCATCAGCCATTTGGAAGACGTCGATCTTGGTTTTCGTTTGCGCTTGAGAGGCCAGCGTTGCCTGTATGTTCCTACTGCCATCGTTGAGCATGTCGTCTCCGCTGGATACGGGGTTGATAGCGACCGTACGGTTTACCAGGTGCAGAGAAATGTGGTCTGGATGTACGTTTCTAACATGCCGGGTGGCTTATTCTGGAAATATCTCCCCGCCCACCTGGCTGCGAACCTTGTTTTCCTGGCCTACTATACCCTGCACGGCAGGGCGCGTGCCGTCTGGCTGGCCAAACTGGATGCCTTGCGCGGCCTGCCGGCTGTCGTGCGCCGGCGCAAGGTGCTTCAAGGCGCGCGCATCGTATCTCCTTCCGAAATTGATCACCAGCTGGAACACGGCTGGTTCAGCCCGTATACATTAGGCAAGCACAGGCGCACATATGAGCGCCTCACCCCCCGACCTGCTTCTATAGATGCCAGTGAGCGATAGCCCCGATCCAGCCATCCAACCGGATCAACCGGTCTATTGCATACCCCACGGTGTTGAATTGGCGCAGGCAGGCAGGCGGGTTATGCTGATGACGCCTCAGGGCGGGCGAGTGGTGCTGGACCGCATATTGCTGCAAATCTGGGGATATTCGGAGGGCCGCACTCGACCGGACATCCTGGCATATTTTCAGGGTAAAGGATTCCACCCGGGTGACGTTTCCGCCACGCTGGTGTGCCTTGCCAGTGCAGGCTTGTTATCTTATGCAGAGACTCCTCTGGAAGACCTCCACGCCCATTCACCACCCAAATCCGACGCCCTGGTCTCGGCGATCATTGTCGTCTATAACAGCCTGGCCTGGCTGCCGGATTGCCTGGCTTCGCTCGGCAACCAATCTCACACCTCCCTGGAAATTATTGCCGTGGATAACGGCTCCACCGACGGCTCCGCGGATTGGTTAGCAGAGCATCATCCCGGCTTGACTCTGGTGCGCCTTAACCGAGCAGGTTCCCTGGCCGCGGCGATAAACCGGGGATTGGAAGCTTCCCATGGTGAATTCCTCCTGCTGTTAAATCCAGATGTGGTATTAGAGACACAGACCGTGGCTCATCTGGTGCAGGCCGCCCAGAGCAATGAGAGCATTGCCGCCGTAGCCGCCAAGCTCCGTTTCATGTGGGCGCCAGCTTTCCTCAATGGCCTGGGGAATCTGGTTGGAGCGCTATCCTGGGGTACAGATATCGCCCTGGGACACCTGGACCTGGGGCAATGCGATCTTTGGACCGAGCTTCCCTCCGCCTGTTTTGCTGCCGCGCTGCTACCGGCAAAGGCGCTGGAGGCCATCGGGCCGCTGGATGAAGGATTTCCGATGTATTATGAAGATAGCGAATGGTGTTACCGGGCGCGTTTATCCGGCTTCCACGTGCGCCCGGCGCCCCAGGCCCTGGTCTATCACGCTTTTAGCGGCCGGGTACCCGGTGGGGTAGACCTTAGTCTGGCTGCGGACAAGCTGGAACGGGTGATATCCGGGCGCTTACGCTTCATTACCCGCCTGCTTGGCCTAGGCTTTCTGCTTCGTTTCTTGCTTGGTTATCTGTTAGAAGATTTTCTGAGCGCGATGATCTGTCTGCTGCGAGGTCGCTGGCGGCACTTGCGTGCCTATTGGCGAGCATGGTCGAATTATTTTGGCTCGTTGAAGGATTTGCGCTCAGAGCGTAAAACCCTTCAAACGCGGCGTACCCAAACGGATCGGGCGTTGTTCAATTTGCAGCGTAACGCTCCGGTGCCGCTGGTGTGGCGCGGCCTTCCGCTTCTCACCTGGGATATCGTCCGCTTTGAGTACAAACCCTGGATCGAGTCACACCAGGCAGACCGCCCCAAAATGACCCTGCTGCGGGCGTTCTCCATCTGGCGGATTGAGGGGGCCGCTGCCCTTGTACACCGCCTCGGGCGGGGGATTCAATGGAAATGGATGCAGCCTTAGGATAGGAAATCCGATGCGGATTGGCTTCGATGCGACGGCGCTTCCCTCAAAACCGGTGGGTGCAGGACGTTATATTGTCCGCCTGGTGCGCTCGCTGGCGTCTCTGTACAAGGAGGATGAGCTGGTCGTTTTCGTACAGGATAATCGGCGTAGCTTGATCGATACGCCTCCGATCGAAAACGTGCGCTGGGTTGAGACGCCAGAGATCAGCCCTGCCCGCCGCCTGATCTGGGAGCAAACTACTTTGCCGCGGCTGGCCCGCCAGGCCGGTATCGACTTGTTGCACTCCCCGCATTACACCCGGCCCCTCAATCTACCCTGCGCCTCGGTGGTGACTTTTCATGATATGACTTTTTTCCTGTACCCGGAGTTGCACACACGCGCAAAACGTCTCTTCTTCCCCTGGATGATGCGCCTGAGTTCGCGACTTGCTAACGGGATCATCGCGGATTCCGAGAGTACTCGTCGAGATGCGATGCAAATCTTGCATATCCCGGCTGACAAAATTTCCACCGTGCCGCTGGGGATCGGGGAGGAGTTTCGCCGGATCGCCGATGCTGGCCTGCTCGAGGACTGCCGCCGGCGATACGATCTTCCGCAGGACTTTTTTCTTTATGTAGGCCTGGTGGAGCCGCGCAAGAACCTTCCGCTGTTGCTCGGGGCTTACGCCCGCTTGGCGAAAGCTGAAGACCCTCCCCCACTTGTCGTGGTGGGCCGGATGGGCTGGATGGTCGAAGATGTTTTTCGCCAGGTTGAATCGTTGAAGTTGAAAGAACGTGTGAAATTTACAGGATACATTCCCGATCAAGATCTGCCGTTGATTTATAATCTGGCACAGATTTTGCTCTACCCCTCACGATATGAAGGCTTCGGCTTTCCCCCATTGGAGGCCATGGCATGTGGCACGCCTGTGATCACGACAGCAGTGTCAGCGATGCAAGACCAGGTTGGGGAGGCGGGTTTGCTCGTACCGCCGCAGGATGAGCAGGCGCTCTTTGATGCCATGCGGCGGTTGATGCACGATCGCCTCCTGCGTGAAGAACTTTCCATCCGGGGCCAACGGCAAGCGAATTTTTATACATGGGATCAGACCGCTCTCAAAACCCTGCAAGTCTATCAGCGGGTAGTCACAAGCCGCCAGAGCCAATAGACGTCTCGGTGTGCATCGTCTCCTACCACGTACGGGACATGCTGCGCGACTGCTTGCAATCTATCTATCAGAACACCCGGCTGAGCTTCGAGGTGATTGTCGTCGATAACTGCTCTCAAGATGGTGTCGTTGAGATGCTGCGCGCTGAATACCCGGAAATCACCCTGGTAGAGAACCAGGAGAACGCCGGATATACACGTCCGATGAACCAGGCGATGCGCCTGGGGTGCGGCCGCTACCTGCTTCAGTTAAACCCGGATACCCTGATCTTGCCCGAGGCCATCGATCGCCTGGTCGTTTTCATGGATCAGCATCTTGAGGTGGGGATCTGCGGCCCCAAGGTGCTTAACCGTGACCGCACATTGCAAAAGCCTTGCCGTCGTGGTGAGCCTCGTCCCTGGGCGGTGTTGACTTATTTTCTGGGTTTATCGGCGCTTTTTCCACGCAACCCACGGTTCAGCCAGTATCTGCTAACCTACCTGGATGAAGATGAGATCCATGAAGTCGATGGGGTCGCCGGTTCATGCATGCTGGCTCGCCGTGCTCTGATCGACGAGATTGGCTACCTGGATGAGCGCTATTTCGCTTACCAGGAGGATGCCGATTTTTGTTTTCGTGCCCGCCAGTCAGGCTGGAAGGTTTACTATATGCCCGCTGCCCAGATCATACACTTCGGCAGCCTGGGTGGCTCGCGGGTCCAGCCTTATCGCTCGATTTATGAGTGGCATCGATCCTACTTCAACTATTATCGCCAACACCTGGCGAAAGACTATTTCTTTTTACTCAACGGATTATATTACCTGGCAATGGGGGTAAAATTGCTCTTGTCGTTGGGGAAAAATTTCTTCCGGGCGGAGAAATTTGCCGGCTCTCGCAAGCCTTGATTATCTTGTTATGTGAATGTAATGAACCCAGACCTTTCGGCAATCTACCTGGTAATCCGCGCCTTGCTGGTCTCGCTTGTCCTGATCATGGTTTTGGGCTGGGTGAGCATCCGGTTGGCCTGGCGGATTAAGCTGATCGATCAGCCGGGTAGTGCGCCCCACAAGCTGCACCTCCAGGATACGCCGCTGGCGGGTGGTCTTGCTCTCGTCTTGACTTTATTAGTTTGCGAGTTCCTCTTAGGATCGATGATTGATCCGTCCATCCGGGCTGCGTATCTTGCGGTGATACCGGTATTCCTCTTTGGTCTATGGGATGACTATAAAGTGCTTTCGCCGCCGGTCAAGCTGTTGGGTCAGGTTGCAGGAGCCGTGATTTTGATCGCTTGTGGGGTCTATGTCCGAATTTTCGAATCCCCTGGGTTTTTCTTCTCCGGTACCGGACCATTTTATATCTATTTGGATTGGCTGCTCACCATTGTCTGGGTGGTTGGCATCACGAACGCCTTCAATTTCGTCGATAGTATGGATGGTCTGGCCGTCGGATTGGGTGGGATGGCGGCAGCGTTCTACATCTTGCTCACCCTGGACGCGGGACAATTCCTGCTTGCACAACATAGCGCGCTGATCGTTGGTGTGTGTATGGGGTTGTATTTCTACAACGCCCCTCCGGCTCTGCTCTTCCTGGGCGATTCCGGGGCGCAAAGCCTGGGATTGATCCTGGCATCACTGGCTATTGCCTATCGTCCGCAAGTCGCCTATCAAACCTCCTCCTGGCTTGTTCCGGTGATCCTGTTGGCCGTGCCCATCTTTGATATCCTGCTGGTGATTTTCTCGCGATTGCGCCGAAACCGCCCGATCTATTCTGCCGCCCGTGATCATACTTATCATCGTTTGTTGGCGCTGGTAGAATCCCCCAACCGGGCTGTCTTGGTGATGCAAATTGCTGCCTTTGGGCTGAATTGCCTGGCTTTCCTGGGACTGAACCAGCCACCGGTTCAGGCTAACCTCATCTTCTCAATCACCATTCTCCTGGGGATGTTGGCTTTGTTCTTTTTAGACCGGCGAAAGTTTTGGGTATAATCGTGGGGATATGTCTGGTGTAAGCACCACCAATGAATGGTCTTTTCGCGATGAGGCGCTGGCTGCCACGCATCGCTGGCATTTGATTGTCTTGTTTTGCCTGGTGGGCGGCCTGGCTGGCTGGCTGGTCTCTCTGGTTTTGCCTTCACCACACCGGGCAACAAAGGAGTTGTTTGTTGGGCTCAACGTTTTTCGCTCCGCGGACGACCGCAATGCCGTAGAGCACGCCGGCCTGCCTATTTCCAGCGCCAATGATTATAAAAACTGGCAGATGTCCAGCCTGAATAGTGTCATTTTCATGGATACGGTTCTGGATGAGACTCTTTCCCGGTTGCGTGTAGTTGACCCATACTGGCAGAATATCGGCCGGCAGGATCTGGCGGAGATGCTGCATGTGTATTGGCGTAATGCAGGAAAATGGCGTCTGGTGGCTGAGCATGAAGACCCTGTGTATGCTGCCCAGGCGGTGATTGCCTGGCAGGATGTTATTGTAGAAAAAGTGCACGCATCGGTTGCTCATGCGCAGAATGCACAGTTGATCAGCGATGAATGGAAGGCTATCGCAGACCAAGCTGCTCAATCGAAAGGCCAGATCGCCGGTCTGGAACAAATTCGCGGCGAATTACTCGCCTGGCGTAATGATCTTTTCGGCCGGCCGGCTGACCAGGTACTGATCGAATCGGACCGGTTGCTGCTCCAGCAATTGTTCGATCAGACCGGGCACGCCAATCCATGGCAGGCTTCGCTGGCGGCCTTTCCCCCCGTCGGATCACCCAACGAGGCTTATATTGGCTGGATCGAGCGTGCTTTGTCGCTTCTTGACACACAAATCCAGGTTTCGCAAGCGCGCATGGATGAGATGGATCGTTGGCAGACGGATCTGGCTGAAAGCTATTCAGACGCCTCAGATAACAGCCTGGGACTTTCAGCCGAGCTGCTGGTTCAGAAGATTAGTGATCGAAAACTGGAACAAATAACGGTCCGCTCCACCGGGGTGGCGATCCTGGTGGGGGCGGCAGTGGGATTGATCCTCTGGGCGCTGGTCTGGCTGGTAACCCCGGCTTTACGGAAAAATTCATGATCCTGGATAGGCTCAGACCGGTTCTGCGGGTCATCCAACGCGCCGCCTGGGTAATACTACTGCTCGCGCTGCCCGTGACCAGTTTTCCATACTTCCCTCCCGCCATGGGAGGTGAGGCGCTGGTCCGCCCGCTCTCGTTATACCCGCTGGTAATCTTGATCCTGCTGGTTGTCCTGCCAAAGCTGTTCAGCCAGCCGATCTCGAAAACCGTGCTGACCCTGGCGCCGTTTGTCCTGGTAGCTACTGCCAGCTCTTTGCTCTCCCTACTGCGCGGTATTGAGCCGGCTTTAGGCATTTCCACCGAGGCGCGTGTCTTGCGTGGCATGCTTACCTTGCTGATCGGATGCTCGTTCTACCTGGCGATGGTGATGGTGCATGAGTCGATCGACGACTTGCGCTTCTCGCTCCGCTGGATCTATGCAGGTGGGGCGCTTGCTCTGTTATGGGGCTCTTTCCAGGCGTTTAATATTGCCCTTCCATCACCATCCCTTTTTGCCTTATTGGAACGCGCCCAGACGTACATCTCGATCCGCCCGCTACGACCGGATCGTATTGCCGGTCTGACCTATGAGCCGCATTGGTTTGCGGAGCAGATAATTTTGCTGTTGCTGCCCTGGTCCTTGGCGGCTATCCTGAACGGGTACACAGTTTTCCGCCGCCGCTGGCGCTGGCTGACGGTTGAATGGCTGCTGGTCGGATGGTCGGTCATCTTATTACCCTTTACCTTTTCGCGTGCCGGCCTGATGAACCTGGTCGTCCTGATTTTGATCAGTTTCTTGTTGTTTCGCCCACGGCTACATGTGGATAGAGAAATGGCTCCATCTGAGGACCCACGCCGGAAGTGGATGCCAGCGCCGCTTCAGCGGCGGCTGCTCGAGATGGTTCTGGTTCTGGCGGCTGTGATCTTGCCGATTTACCTGGTGGGCACGCGCAACCTATTTTTCGCCCGGCTCTGGCAATACTGGCGCAAACCAGAAGCAAACTTGCAGGAATACTTGAGCTACCTTGGCTTTGACGCCCGGGTGGTTTATGCCCAGGCGGCTTTCAACACCTACCTGGCTTACCCGGTCTTGGGTGTGGGGCTGGGAAATTACGCCTTTTACTTCGAGGAGATGCTGCCCTATCGCCCGATTGCCGAAGTGCCGGAGGTCTTGTTGATGATTACGCCGGAACCGGGGCGCGATCGATTGATCACAGCCAAAAACCTTTATCTGCGCCTCCTGGCAGAGACAGGTATCGTCGGCGCGGTCACTTTCCTGGCTTTTGTCATCGCCAACCTGGGATGTGCGCTCTACCTGTGGCTTTCCAGGCAAAAGGAGTGGGAATACTGGGGCGCTGCCAGTCTGTGCGGATTGTTGGCCTTTGCATTATCGGCGCTCACTTTTGATTCTTTCGTCATCCCCAATATGTGGGTGCTCTTTGGCCTGATCACAGCCGCCACAAGTGTTCATCTCAAATATTTACGCGGTTGAGTGCGTTATTTATGAATCGATTCTGGAATCTGAGGTACGAATACTATCGCCTTTTTCATCGCTGGCCGACCATGCTGGCTTTCTTCGCATTGGGTTGCATGCTTGGATGGTTGCTGGCTTACCTCTGGCCGTCGTATTTCAAAGCAAGCCGGGAGGTTTATGTCGGGCTGAACGCCTACCGGACCTATTCGGATGTCAATTTCCTGGCATTAGCCAAACCGCGTTACGCCAACATTGATAATTACCAATACTGGCAGATGAACCAGCTGAATACAATCCTATCCACGGATTCCGTGCTGCAGGAGACTTTGGACGAATTACGCGCGCAGGATCCATACTGGGAAGCTGTAACCATCCCAGAATTTCGCCGCCTGCTCGATACCGATTGGCGCACAGCGGGCGCGTGGAGCCTGAATGTTTCTCATCCGAACCAGGTGCGCGCCCTGCAAGCCTTGGATGTTTGGAGCGATATCGCCCTGACGCATGTGAAGAGCGCAGTAAAATCCGCCCGTCACACATTTATGATCGACCAGGAGCTTGAGCAAGTCGCGGAAGGTATGTTTACGGCCCGGCAACGCCAGCAGACTTTAGCAGCCAGCCAGGCCAGCCTGCAAGATTGGCTTGAGCATTCTGTTAGCCTGCCCCAGGGTCAGCCTCTCTCGCCTGCAGAAAGATGGCGGGTCTTCTCGGCTACCTCTGCCCTGGCGCTGGATGAGCCGGCCTGGCGGTCGATCCTCGAAAGTCAGCCTCAATCGGACGCGCTGCCAGATTCCTATCACGACTGGATCTCTCAGGTCCTCCAACAGATCGATCTGGAGCTGGCGGCACTGCCTTCACGCCTCACAGCCCTCGAACAGGAGCGGTCTGCTCTCGGAGAACGATATTCTTCAGAATCAGCCCTCAGCCTGGGGCTTTCGGGCAATATAGAAATTGAACAGTTCGGCCCGTCAAGCGCTCGCCTGGTCCGCCCCACCACCACCTTGATCCTGGTTGGGGGGTTTGTTGGTTTATTGCTATGGCTTTTGGTTGAGCTGGTCAAGATCACCCGGAGGGTCCAGATCAGTGAGTAGGATCCCGTGGGCCCGGCTTTCCTCACGCCTGGTAGGCATAGCCTGGGCATTTTTCTTCTTGTCACTCACCGTGACCAGCTTTCCATACCTGCCCGAAGAGTTGGGAGGCAGGACTCTGGTGCGTCCGCTGGCAGTTTACCCCCTGATCGTGTTGGTCTTCCTGGTGACTTTGCCGCGCTTGCTTAAGCGACCGCTTCCCCAGACTTTCTTACCACTTCTGGCATTCACCCTGGTAGCTATGATCAGCTCGCTGGCTGCGTTTACCGGTGATTTGGATATTTACCGCGGTGTCAGCCTGGTTGAGCGGTTCCTACGCAATTTACTGACCCTCGGCCTGGGCCTGGCCTTCTATCTGACGGTCTCCCTTCTCCCGCAGAGCTGGGACGACCTGCGATATTCCTTGCGCTGGCTGTACGTCGGATTTGCCCTGGCGCTGGCCTGGGGCACACTCCAAATCCCGTATGTGCTCCGCTTTCAAGGGAAATACTATAAGCTGATCAACTCATTTCAGAGCTACCTCTCTACCCGGAAGCTCATCACCACGCGCATCTCGGGGCCGACTTATGAGCCGAAGTGGTTTGCCGAGCAAATCTGCTTTCTACTCATGCCCTGGCTGCTCAGCTCCGTGTTGAGCGGTCGC
>Ga0154774_1110_pt4 | contig 9486 bp, 6 predicted proteins | sample Rifle2008BG16ft_FD_105782 | JGI IMG/M metagenome (GOLD analysis project Ga0154774, IMG submission 105782) | Chloroflexi bacterium RBG_16_57_11
GATCGGTTTCCTCGGCGCCCAGCCCGACCTGCCCCAACCTGGCGGACAGCATCGACATTTGCTGGTTCAGGTTGCGCGTCATCTCCTCCATTTGGGAATTGATCTGCGCTTCGACCTGTTGGGCAATCTGCTGGCCAAAATCCGGGGGAATACCGACCGACCCGACTGCCTCTTCATCGCTGGTGGGCCAACCGGCTCGCTCGACAAACAGATAGATCGAGCCATCCGCAGACAGGGACAGCGAGGCACTGCCGTCGCCGAGGGTTAGCTCGTGGGTCGCCTGTTTATAGGTTTTTGAGCCATCCGGGAGGCGCACTTTGATCACCTCGCCCTCGCTGTACAGGCTGATTTTCAGGTTGGCATCCACCGGGAGGTAGCAGTAGATGTTCCCATCCGCCTGTATCTGGTAGGCGGAGCCGGTTAAATGTTCCAGGCGCAGGCGGGCATTTCCCTTTACATTGGCCTTGATCTCTCCCTCGAGGCTGAGCATGTCGAGGTTGCCGTCCACGTCACTGAGCAGGCTTTGACCTTGAGCATGGCGGATATCGGCATCACCCATCACTTGCTCGATGATCAGATCGTGGGAAATATTCTTGGCTGCCAGATCACCGTGGACCAGATTAATCTGTACCGCGGCGACGCTGCGCAGGTCCAGGTCGCCGTGAACCTGGTCGATGGTCATCTGATCACCGAGCAGCTTGAGGCTGGCATCACCCAGTACGCTGCCGATGGTCAGAACCGCACCATGCGGGACATATAGATCGCAATCTCCCCGGCAGCTTAGGCGGAGGTTGCCATCCTGCTGCTGTAAATCCATCTCATCCAGATCGCCGTTAATTGCTACCTGGGGACTTTCCCAGCCGCGCACCTGCAAATCGCCCAGGATTTTCTCGATCAGGATATCGGGCGCCGGGCCGGTTTCGATCACTTGCCTGCTCACGTTAGGCCTCCATCTCTTTCAGGAGCCGCATGGCTTCATCGGCGTTTATCCGCCCGGTATCCAGGTCTTCGAGGATGCGCTGGCGGTCCTGCTCGGTCAACCCAGCGGGCTCTTCGCTGATACCTGGCTCGAAGCCCAGGGCGCGAATGACCTCGTGTAAACGATTGCGGATGGTGGGGTAGGAGAGGCCAATTTCATCTTCCATGCGAGTGATCTTGCCTTCGCAACGCACAAATGTGATCATAAAGTTGAGCTGTTCGGGCGTGAGCTGGCTGAAAGGTCCGCTGGCAAAGCGCCCTTCGATGGTGGTGTCGCAATCCCGGCAATAGACCCGGGTGACCGTAAGCTCGCCGCCGCACAAAGGACATCGGTTAGGAATTGGGTTCATCTTGAGTACCTCGGCTTATTTTGTGAGTGCTCTCAATCCAAGAGGCAATCTCTCAAGACGATTATATCGCAACCCTTGAGATTGTCAAGTATATATTTGAATTAATTAAGTATATATTTGAATTATTTGAACCTGCCTTGACGGGCCACGGGGCTACTGCTGGGGTACTTTCGCTTCCACCGGTTTGCGATCGCTTTGAATCCAGCTCCTGGCGTTAGAGCAAGTGCAGGCGGTTACCACCAGGGCGTTCCGCACCAGCGCGCCCAGGTAGGGCTGGCTGCCATTACGGGCAATCCAGCCCTCCAGGTTGAAGGCCAGGATACCATTGCCAATGCCCTCGGCGGGCATCCATTCCCCGTTATATTTCCGTACAAGGTGGATGTGCGTCCCGGTGGCGCTGCCCCCTTCACAGGATGGGTGACCGATCCGGTCGCCTTGTTTCACCACCGTTCCAAGCGGAACGCGCCCATCGGTGGCGACGTGTAGATAGAAAACATTCCAGCCGGTGCGCTCGTCGCCATCGCCGTCGAGGTCGATCATCACCTGGCCGATCTCTGAGCGGACCACCACGCCATCGGCGACCGCTGTAGCCCAGCGATCGCTATAAACACAGCCTGCGATCTTGGACGGCGGCGCGAAATCAAGCGCGGCTAAAGGCGCGCCGGTGCCCCAGGCCGGATGAGGTCCGCCCGTCAGCGCCCAGACGTCGCCGGGCTCGAAAGGCAGGAGAAGAACAGGCTGTTCCAGGCTGCCCAGAAGGTGGGGGGCTGCGTTTTCCCATGGATCTCCGAAGAGCTGGCGGTACGTTTGGATAAAACCGTCTGGCGAGATGACGGTCGAGTACTCAGGATAGCTGTATAGAGCGTTGAAATAGCGCATCAGGCTGACCGTGGCTGCGTTCTGCCAGGGATCGATGCGCTCGAGGGTGCCATCTTGATGCTCCAGAGAGGTCAGTTGGTGGGTTCGGTAAGTGTAGTAGCCTTCGTTGAGCTGGTTGGCCGCCCGGGCCAATTGCAGGAAAAGCCCTTTGTAGTTCCAGCGCCGGTAGCCCAAGGGGTATTCCTGGATGTCTTTGGTCGATTCGGGCTCTGACAGAGCATGAGCGTGAAATTCCAGGAGCGCCAGCAGCAAGCGCGGGCTGAGGCTATAGTAGCGGGCGATATATTCCACAATCTCGGCCCCGCTGCGGTTTTCGTCGGCGACAAAGCTTTTGTAGTCCTTCAGCCAACCTGGCTGGCTGGCAACATATTTCTGGGTGTCAAAATCAACCTGCGCCGGCCCGTTGACAAACAGGCTGTCAGGCAGGATCTGATAAGGCGAGCCCCATAACGGCAGGTAATAAACCGGGATCTTCATCGGCATACCCGGAGGCATGGTCGTGGCGGAAGCCGGGATGAAGGAATTGGCTGCCAGGATTTCGGGCACGGTGGTGTTGAAGCGCACCGCCAGGCCGGGCAGCGTATCGCCCGGCTGTGCCACGTAATCGACCAGCTCGCCAGGGGAATAACGTGGCCGGGCTGGGAAGGGTGAGGTCGGCGATGCCTGGGGGGCAGGGTTGGTGGGGGAGAGATCGTATTGCGGCTGCTGGGCAGCGCTGTCGACAGGCTGACCGGGTGCGACAGGCTGGCAGGCGCTCAGCGCCAGTGTGGCGATGAGCAATCCTATCAATCCTGCTGAAAGCTGTGGGCGGTGTGGCGCAGAATGGGATAGCTTACGGGTCATCGTCGGTGCGCGTGATAAAGGTCAAATAGTTGCTGCACGTGCAGGCAGTCAGCGTGACGCTGTCACGCGTCAGCGTGCCTTTATAGGGCAGCAAACCAGCCTTTGCGACCCATCCACCCAGATTGAATGGCAGCGGTCCATCTGCCGGGACCCATTCCCCGTTATATTTCCGGGCGATATGCACGTGCGTGCCGGTGGCAAAGCCTCCTTCACAGGAGGGATGCCCGACCGGATCACCCTGCGCCACCCAGTCGCCCTGCTGGACACGGCCTTTTTCGGCGAGGTGCAGGTAAACCAGCACCCAGCCGGTCTGTTCGAAACCGTCGCCATCCAGGTCGATCACCACCAAGCCCGGGCCGGTGCGCACCACCAGCCCGGCAGCGGAAGCCACTGCAAAGGCAGGTGTATCCACGCAGCCGGACTGCTTCGCGCCTGGTGCGAAATCCAGGGCCGCGTAGGCGCCGTCTTGTTCCCAGGCGCCGTGCGGCCCGCCGGTGTAACTCCAGGTCCAATTGCGCCCGAATGGCAATACCAGTGGGGGTTGTTTAATCCCTGGTGGGAAGAGCGGCTCGACCGTTTGTGCGCGCTCCCACGGATTACTAAACATCGAAGCATGCAAGGTGGGCAGGCCGATCTCCGGGTTTAAGGCATCTAGCCAGCGCTGGCCGGTGTAAAGCTGAGCAAAGTAATATTGCAGCGCGGCTGTCCCGGCGTTAAGGTCTGGAGCGAGGCGGGCTTTAACCCCGTCCGAAAAGCGGATTTCGGTAAGCCGCCCTTCGCGATACGCGTAATAGCCAATGGAAAGCTGGTTCACCGCCCAGACGAGCTGGTTGTACAGCCCTTTGGCAGTGGGTTGTGCCAACCCCAATGGGTAGTCAATCTGCTCCTGCCCGGCCGGGCGGCCATAGACCCAATGGCTATGATATTCCAGCAAAGCCAACAGTAGACGCGGATTGATCGAATTCTCGGTGGCCACGCGCTGGACGATCTGCGCGCCGGATTTCATACCAGTGCTCCTATGCCATTCCTGGTAGGAGGCCAGGTACCCGCCCGCCTCCTGGGTGAAAGCAACCACATCGAAATTGACCGCCGATGGCGAAAAAACCACTTCACTATCGGGCAGGAGTTTTTGGGACGAGGTTGTATTGGTCAGGCGGCGCGGTATGATGAGCAACTGGCCTGGATTGATGTAGCTGGCCTCCGGGATCGGATCCGGCGAGCTGATTTCCGCGGCGTCCACGCCAAAGCGGGTTCCGACGACCTTGAGCGTGTCGGCTGCCTGGGAATAGTACAGGATTGGCGCGGTGTCGACCACATAGATTTCCGGTGTAGCGGTCGGCGTGAGGAGGGCCGACAAAGACAGGCTTTCGGTCGGCACGAGTGGTGGGGTGTCGGTTGGTGGGTCGAGCTGCGTGGGGGTCGGTGGAGGTTCGGTTGGCGGCAGAGTTGCCGGCGGCATGGTTGCCGGGGGCATGGTTGCCGGGGGCATGATCACCGCTGAAGTAGGTGGAAGCTCGGGCTGTGGCCCGCTGAGGGGGATCATCGCCAGCGCGGCTGCTGTAGGCGGTGAGCTGGGAGGTATCCAATAACCGCCGCTGGTAGCACAGGAGGTGGCCAGGATTGCCAGGAGGAACAGCCCGAAAAAACGTCCCACGGATAGATTCATGGATCAGCGTTGAATACCATTATTGGAGGAGATACCGGCGTACGCTTCGAGCTGTTGGCCTTTGCGTGTCAGGTAACCGTCATATTCTTTATCGGTACCGCTGGCGACCCAACCCTCCAACACAAAGGGCAGGGTATGCCCGGCAGGGATCCACTCGCCATTGTACTTACGAGCCAGGTGGACATGTGTGCCTGAAGAGACGCCCCCTTCGCAGGAAGGGTGGCCAACCCGCTGTCCGGCTGTGAGCATCGTCCCAGGCTGAACACGATCGAGCGTGTCGATATGCATGTACAATATCACCCAGCCAGTCTGCTCCAGTCCATCTCCATCCAGGTCTTGTAAAACGGCACCGTTCTCGGCGCGCACGATCAGTCCGTCGGAAACCGCAGTCACCCAGGCATCACTTAATACGCAGCCCACCGCTTCACCCGGCGGCGCAAAATCCAACGCTGCCCAGGCGGCGCCATCTCCCCAACCACCATGCGGGCCGCCGGTGAAATACCAGGTCGCTCCCGGCTCGAAGGGCAGTTGCATCGTCGGTTGGAAAAGGTCGGGGGGGAGAAGTGGCTCAAAGGTGAAGTCGAACGGGTAGCCAAAGAGCGCGTTGTAGGTGCCGAATAATCCCTCCTGGGACACTTGTTTCTCCCAGGCTGCCTGGTCATAGAGCTGTGTGTACAGGTACTGCACTGCGGCCGTGCCGGCGTTAATCTTCGGGTCGATCGGCACAACGGCGCCGTCCGCCAGAATCCAGGTCCCCACCTGGCCGGCGCGCCACAAGTAGTAGCCCCGGTTGAGGTTATTTGCAGCCCATGAAAGCTGGCGGTACAGGCCTTTGCGTTGTGGATCAGCCCATCCCATTGGGTAATCCTGGTCGGACTTCTTCGGATTTGGATTGGTCAGCCAGCCGCTTTGGTGTTGGAGCACCGCCAGCAGCAAGCGCGGATTGACCGAGTAGTCCCTCGCGATCTGTTGCACGATCTGTGCCCCACTGTAAGACTGGTCGCCAATTTCCTCATAATAACTGGACAGGTAGCCGCCCTGTTGTTTAACAAAATTCTCGACATTGAATAAAATGCTGTACGGTCCGCTGACCAGCTCGGAGTCGGGGATAATCTTGAAACCGGGGCCGGTGTTCCGAAGCTCAGGGGCGGGGACGGTCAGCACCTGGCCGACTTCGAGCAGGTTGGTGTTGACCAGATCGTTCGCCTTGGCGATTTGCTCCACGCTCACCCCAAAGCGGGCAGCGATTTGGCCCAGCGTGTCGCCTCGCTGGACGGTGTATTGCTCAACCTGGGTGCGCACTGCTGGCAAGCTGTGCGGGGTGTCGGGGGTGGGTGTGAGAATCGGCCCACCAGGGGTGCGCATGGGCAGCAGGCCGCCGATGTTCTGCTTGGTTGAACCGGCAGCCAGGGCTGAAGTGGGCTGCCCGGCACGCGAAATGCTCCAGAATGGTGCGCCGCCGTCCTGTTGGCTGCGCGCACAGGCCAGCGTCACGCCCAGGAGGCTGCTCAGTGCAAGCAGGAATGAAAGCCAGGAACCTTTAAAGCGACGTCGCAGCATAAGTTGAAGGAACTCTGGTTAGCATTCTACCATAACGGTGATTGGGCAACTTCTATGGAATGTTAAGGAATTCAAGCTGGGATTTTCGATGCAAAACTCTGATTGGAGCGCAAGATTTGGCCGGCCGACCCCTAATCGAGTCAAATCTTGCGCGCTCAACGATCGAAAATCACAATTTGGGCAGAACGATGGCTTCCTGCTTCTGGTACTTGCCCTTTTTATCGGCGTACGAAATCAGGCATTCTTCATCAGCTTCGAAGAACAACACCTGCGCGATGCCCTCATATGCGTAGATCTTGGCGGGTAGCGGGGTGGTGTTGGAAATTTCCAGCGTCACAAAGCCTTCCCACTCCGGCTCGAATGGGGTGACATTGACGATGATGCCGCAACGGGCATAAGTCGATTTTCCCAGGCACACGGTGAGCACCTTGCGCGGGATGCGGAAATATTCCACGGTGCGCGCCAGGGCGAAGGAGTTAGGCGGGATGACGCACACCTCGCCCTTATAATCGACCATTGACTTGGGATCGAAATGCTTGGGATCGACGACGGCCGAGTAGACATTGGTAAAGATTTTGAATTCGTCGGCGACGCGGATGTCGTATCCGTAAGACGAGACGCCGAAGGAAATGACTCCGTTGCGCACCTGGTTTTCGGTGAACGGCTCGATCATGCGGTGTTCCTGGGCCATTTTGCGTATCCAGTGATCAGGTTTCAATCCCATGCCTGCCTCCAAAATAGAATATCTTTAGTGAACGCCGCGGTTGGCAAAACCGTGCCGTTGTGAGCAGCTTACTTCGTGTTACCAAAGGAGCATTTTACTCGATCTATCCGAAACTGTCTCTTAAAATTCTGCGCCGGGCAGTACGCTGGCCTAGCGAAAGGTCATCATTGTCACCTGCCCCGGCAAAACCTGGAGCAGATCCTGGCGCAGCCCACCCATCGGGAAGGTGATGCGATACCAGCCAGCGGGTAAATCGCCTACGGCAAAACTCTCCAGCCAGGGGGGCTGGCCGATCAGCCCTTTTTCCTCGTAGGTCAGCACGGTGACCTGGAAATCGCTGGGACCGTCCGGGCCTTGAGGCAGGTGCTGCAATACGATGCTATCCAGTTCCAGGAAGTTCTGGAAGCTATCCAGGAAGCGCCCGGCAACGGCGCCCATGGGCTGGCCATTCGCATCCAGGTGCGGTGACAGGTAAAGCTCCGGGTTGCGCGAGGCCTGGTAGGTATTTTCACCCAGGCGCACCTCGAAGTGCAGGTGGCTGCCGGTAGCAATTCCTGCCTGGCCCACCTTGCCGATCTGCTCCCCGGCCGTCACCTGCTGTCCCACCTGTACGTCGATCTCGGAGAGGTGACCGTAAAGCGTGTAGAGGGGGCGGGGCATATCCGGAAAGGCCTGAAACAAGGCTTCGGGGACGGTGTGCTCGATGACCACCAGGTTACCGTAGAAGTTCATATACGGGCCGTAGAAGGTGATCGGCCAGGCTCCACGCGGTGAGGTCGGGTCGAGGTCGGTACCGGCGACGACAACGGTTCCATCGGCGGCAGCCAGCACCGGTGTGCCGAACCCGTTCAGGAACTCTACCCCATGGTGTGGATCGCGCATCCCGCTCTGCGTGCTGCCAAAGCGGTAGGTGACGTCGAGCGAGTCGTTGCCGGGAGGCGCAATGGGGCGAGTCAGGAAGAGCGAGCCAGGGTAGGTGCAGCGGTCCGGCGGGCAGGGTATGGGCGGAAGCGGCGAAGGAAGGGGTGTAGCCTGTGGCGCGGCTACGGTGATGGGCAGCGGCGTTTCACCTGGCGTCGGCGGAATTTCCGTTGGCGTGGCGGAGGGCTCCGAGATCGGGGTGATACCTCCGCCTGGCGAGGGGCTTGCCAGGATGGAAGGCTGCGGCGCAGTGCTTGTCGAGTTGATGTACGACTGGATCGGCGCGATGACGGAGCACGCTGCCGTCAGAACGAGCGTCAGGCAGCCCACCAGAGTTATCCAGATGCGAGGCAATCTCATGGCAGGGGCATGCCCCCTCGCTCGACCAGTTGTTTCCGGATGGAGGCTTCGATCTCATCGGCAGTGTGCTCCAACCGGCGGATTTCTTGTAGCAGGGGCTCGCCCAGGGATGCGTCGCCCAGGCTGGACACATTGATGCGCACGTTGTACCCCGCGCCGGACAGGGCGGCGCGGGCCAGGGCTGCACCGCTGGCGCCGTCGCTGATGGCATTGAGGTTGCCGGAAGCGACCGCCTGGGCGCATAGCTCCATGGTTTCCACCGCCATGCGGGCCGTCTCCAGGGGCACCTGGGCGGCGTTAAGCATGGCGGCTTCGATGGCCTGCTGGCGGAGGGCGGCTTCTTCGTCGGTGTCCTTGGGCAGCCGGTAGGAGGCCATCACCGCTTCGAAGGCCTCGGCGTCCTTCTGGATCGCCTGGGTCAGTGCGGTGCGCAGCGCTTCGGCCCGCTCAAGCAGGGTGTACATTTGCGCTTCCACGTCCAGGTATTTCTTCTTGCCCAGCGTCAGGCGGGCCACCATGGCGGCCAGCGCCACCCCGGCCGCTCCCGCATACGCCGCTGCCGAGCCGCCGCCGGGGGCGGGCGTGCCTTCCGCCAGTGCGTCCAGGAAATCCTGCGAAACTGACCCGCTGGCCTCTTTCTGCGCGGCTGCCAGCCGGTATTCCAAGATCTGCCCGGTTTCGAATTGGTCAAGCTGCAGGTGCCAGCGGGCCGCTTCCACCAGGGCCTCCTGCGGGATCAGGCCGACCAGCTCAGTGTGGTGCACCGCCACGCCGTAGCGGGCCGCCTCGCGACGGATGGTCTCCACCACCCGGGCGACGGGCGTGCCCAGGTAGTTGGTCAGGTTCATCGACACCTGGGCCCTCCCTTCGACCAAAAGCCCCAAGGCTTTGACGTAGCGCAAGCCGCCGGACGAATTACGGATCGCTTTAGCAATCTTCTTGGCGATGCTGACATCGTCGGTGGTCAGGTAAACGTTGAAGGCTATCAGCGGCGGGCGCGCCCCGATCACGGTGGCTCCGGCAGGGCCGACCACCGCCGGGCCGAAGTCCGGCTGGCGCTCCTGCTTGACCCCAATCTCTTCCTTGAGCGCCTCGTACTGCCCGTGGCGGATGTTCTCTAAGTTCGTGCGCTCGGGACGGGTTGCGGCGGCCTCGTACAGATAAACCGGGATGCCCAGTTCCTGGCCGACGCGCTGCCCCAGGCG
>Ga0154774_1123_pt2 | contig 9465 bp, 8 predicted proteins | sample Rifle2008BG16ft_FD_105782 | JGI IMG/M metagenome (GOLD analysis project Ga0154774, IMG submission 105782) | Chloroflexi bacterium RBG_16_57_11
GTCCGTGGATTTGGGGCCGTGTTCACCCGGATTGGCAAGGCCGGGGGATTGGCAGCGCCATGCTCGAATGGGCGCTCGAGACCAGCCATCGGGCTCTCGAGCGACTTCCGGAGGATGTCCGCCTGGCGCCGATCGTTGCAGCACCGTCCCATCACGCGCCCAGCATCCTGCTTTTCGAAGGCGCAGGCATGACCGTGCGCCGCTATTCCTGGCGCATGGTCACAGACCTGGATACGCCGGTTCTGGAGCCACAGTGGCCACAGGGTATCCAGGTGCGCACGCTACGCTATCCCGACGATGTCGAAGCGGTCTACCGGGCCCAGGACGAGGCCTTCAATGAGAACTGGGGATACATCGAGAGCCCGTTCGAGGAGTCCTTCCCACGTTGGAAGAGTTATGTGTTCGAGGCGCAGGGATTGAAACCTGAGCTGTGGTTCCTGGCAATGGATGGTGATGAAATCGCTGGCTTCATTAACTCGCAGGAGCGATCGGATCTGAACGCAGATTCCGGTTGGATCCCCACCCTGGCGGTGCGCAAGCCCTACCGGCGGCGTGGTCTGGGACAGGCCCTGCTGCAGCACGCTTTCCAGGCGCTGCAAGACACGGGTGTAAAACGCGTAGGGCTGGGGGTGGACGCCAAAAACGAGACCGGCGCCACCCGCCTGTACGAGCGGGTGGGTATGCACGTGGAAGAGGAGAATGTGAGCTACGAGATTGAGCTGCGCCCAGGGCGGGAGTTAGCAGTGGTGGATTAGAGTTGTGAAGGTGCAATGCACTGGCTAGCTTCGTTCTCTTGAGCGTGCATTGCACCTGGTTTTTCTAATAACTAACCAAGTACGTAATCCCCCGGCACGAGCGCTTCGTACCGCTTCCAGAAAGCGGGCACGATCTCTCGGGATCTGGCTTTGATTCGCTCCTCGTCCAGACCGAGGAGAAGCCGATCTTTCATCAGCACCTGGCCATTGACGATTGTGGTGATGATCATCGACTCGTTGAAGCCAAACAACAGGTGACCGACCAGGTTCTCGACGCTCATCGGTGTGGCCGGGTGATAGTCGACGAAAATCAGGTCCGCATAAGCGCCAGGTTCGATCAATCCCAGAGGCGCTTCAGGGAAGTAAGCCGAAGCCAGCGCGGCGTTGTTGTAAATCGCCATTTTAACGAGCTGGTCGCCGGACAGGCGCCGGCTGTCCCGGTGGTGGATTTTTTGCAGGAAATAAGCGGCTTCTGCCTCCCGCCACATCGTATTGCTCAGGCCATCGTTACCCAGGCAGGTCCGCACCCCCGCGCGGATGTACGATTCGATCTCGGCAACGCCATCCGCCGCGTTCTGGTTGTTGCGCGGCTGGTGGCTTACCCAGGAGCTGGATTCAGCAATGAGATTCACCTCACGTGCGTCGAGATGGATGGCATGCGCCAGGATCGTGCGCTCACCCAGGATGTGGTGATTATGCAGCCGGTCAACTGAACGCGTCCCAGCCATCGCCAGGCTGCGGAACTGGCAGTATTCGTGTTCGGCAACGTGCAGGTGGTACCCCGTTCCCTCGGGCATGGCTTCCCGGCAGGCTGCCAGGGTCGCTTCTGAAACCGTCATGGGGGCGTGGATCCCAAAGTTCGCCTTCACGCGGCCTGCGGCGACCTTCGCATGGCTGCAACGGCGTATAAACCGGACGTTCTCTTCGATGCCGGCTCTGGCGCGTTCCGGCCCATCCCGGTCGGTTACCTCGAAGCATAAGATCGAACGCAGCCCCGCCTCCTCCACCACCTCGGCGATCAAGTCCAGGACACCATCGATGCAGTTGGGTGACGAATGGTGATCGAACATTGTGGTGGTGCCGTGCTTGATGGCGTCGATTACGCCATTCCAGACGGAGTAGCGCACATCCTCAGCAGTTAAAGCCTTATCGAAAGGCCACCACAGCTTGTGCAGGATGGTCGGTAGGCTGATTGGGGCGTCGCCGGGGATCGAGATGCCGCAGGCGAAGGCGCTGTAATAATGACCGTGGGCGTTAATATTGCCGGGCATGACGTACTGTCCATGAGCGTCCAGTCGTTCAGCGGTTGGATGCTTTTCGATCAATTCGCTGGAAGGCCCGATCTCTTTGATTTTGTCATCTTCGATGAACAGCCCGTGGTCATCCAGGATCTGGTTAGGGCTTCCCCAGGTGATCAAACGTGCGTTGGAGATTAACATCACATTCGCTCCAATTTACAATCCGTGTACCTATACTTTGAGCTGTCCTAAAGCCTGGGCCAGCCCCATATAACCCCGGACGGCATGCAGGAGCTCCGAAACCTCAGCGTATTCATCGGTGACATGCGCCAGGTGTACGGAACCGGGGCCAAAGACCAGCGTGGGGAGGCCGCGTTCCCCGGCGCTGCCGGAGCAATTGGTACAGAATGGGGTGCCGTACGTGATAGGTGGAATGCCGGCGGATTTCAATCCCTCCAGGGCGAGCCGCACCCATTCTGAATCCGGATCGACGGACCAGGCTGGATGAAAGTCCTGTCTGCTGATTTTCTTTCCGGTATAGCACGGAACCGATACCTCCGGGATGTGCACCGTGGATCCATCCATGCCTTGCAGGACACTCTCGTGCAAGGCAAGCACGGTCTGCCTGGTTTCACCACGCACCATCCGGCGATCGAATACCACTTCGCAGGCGTAAGGGACTGTCGATGCGCTGGGGTAGGGGCTGGAGAACAGCTGGATTGGCTCCATGACGCTCTTTCCCAGCAGCGGATCCTCAACCGATGGGATTTGACGCACCCGACGGATCACTTCAACAGCTTTATCGATGGCGTTATCGCCCACCTCAGGCGAAGAGCTATGGGCAGCCTTACCGTGGATCGAAAAGACCAACCGGGCGCGCCCTTTATGGCCGATACCCAGACGGCAGTCGGTTGGCTCGCCGATGATTACGCCATCCGGATGGATCTCGTCCAGAACGGTTTCAAGGGCAGCGCCCTCGATCAGCTCCTCGCCTACGGTGCCGACCGCATAAACTTCACCGCGGATCGCCTCGCGTGGCAGGCGTGCCAGGGCTACGGTGAATGCAGCCAGGCTGCCTTTGTCATCGGCTGCGCCACGCCCCCAGATTTTCCCCTGGCTGTATTCGCCGCCAAATGGATCGTGCACCCAGGCATCCCGCTCGCCAACTTCCACGGTGTCCATGTGGGCGTCGAAAACCAGTCTTGGCCCGGGTAGAGATCCACGCCGCTTGCCGATGACATTACCCACCTCATCCTGCCAAACTTCATCAAAGCCCAGCGAACGCATCCGTCGCCCTACCACGTCTGCAACAGCAGACAGGTCACCGGCGATGCCGGGGGTGCGGATCAGCTCCTGCAAGAAACCAACTATATCACGCTCGATGTTCTGTATGTCCATTCCAGATCCCCGTCGCCAGCTTAAAAGCCATCCGCGAACGCGTCGACGACTTCTTTGATGTTCCCCTTCAAGGGGTACAGAATCGGGCAGGTCACGCCTGCATCCACATATTCACGCACCTTCGCCCGGCATTCTGCGGCTGTTCCAACCGCCATGATATTTCGCACCAAATCTTCAGGGATGACCACGCTGGCGCGCTCATAATCCGCCTCCGTCGCCGGCCAGCCCATCATCGATTTGGCTTGATCAGCGATTTCCTCGCTGACCCCACTGGCTTTCATGATGTGGGGTTCGGTCGCAAAATAGTACGCAGCCAGCTTCTTGCCGGCATGCAGGGCGAAAGCAGGGTTTTGATCGGACAGGGATACGACGATCAATTCCGGTAGGTCAATGGCTTCCAGGGTTTTGCCAGCTTTTTGGGCGCCTTTTTCAACCAATCCAAGTGCTCTCGTAACATAATCGACCGAGACGCCATAGTTCAGGCATACGCCGTCACCGATCTCTCCGGTCAGCTCGAGCATCTTATCGCCGGTCGCGCCGATGTAAATCGGAATATCCCGTGGCGATCTGTCGCCATAGACAACATCCAGGGAGACATTATCCAGATGGATAAATTCACCATGATAGGTGACGGTTTCCATACTCAGCAGCCTGCGGATTACCTCAATATGCTCTCGCATGGCGGTGAGCGGCAGTCTCATTTTGACGCCCACCCGGCTGGCGATCGGCTCCCACCACGCTCCTAGTCCAAGCATCACCCTGCCTTTTCCATCGACCTTCCCGCCGACCTCCCACAATGTGGAGAAGCTGGCGGCTATCACTGCTGGATTGCGCGTCCAGATCGGCAGGACGCCCGAGCCGACCCTCAACATTTTTGTACGGGCCAGGAAGGCGCTCATCACCACGATGCAATCTCTCGCCAACCGGTTATCGCCTTGCCAGATCTCGCTGAAACCCCGCTCCTCCATGTAGCGTGCCAGCTCCAGCTCGGTGGGGATATCCACCACATCCTGCATGTAGATTGCCATTCTTTGGGCCAACAGACCCTCCTTGTAAATTAGAGCCGGTGAATTACGTCATTAATTTGTAACCGGATTTACGATAATAATTACCCCCCCATCTCTTCGTCCGGTACATCTCGTAAAAGGACATATAGCTTTGGGAACTTGTTATGTGATTATACTTTACAAAGCCTATCAGGTCGAAGAGACCGTTTCAATCATGCCGGGATGATCGAATAATAAGTCAATTTTCTCTTGCTCTCCACCAGGATCTCGCCCTGCCGGATGACGAGCGTGCGCTCCGGCTGCCGGCAGATGGCGTCGGCGGGCGATTGAGCGTCGATCAGGATCAGGGTGCCAGGGAGATCAGAGGGTTTGTAAATCGAAATATTATCAGCGCCCAGCCCTTAAAAGCCGGGCGCTCACACACCTCGGTTTTCGGAGCAAGATGCTCGCTAATTAATTACGACTTGTCCCTGGGGCACATCGTACGCTGGATAATCGATGTGCTCGGTGCAACTCGTCGGATCACCAATTTGCGACCAGCTAATCTGATCTGCCGGGGCGTTCGCAGAGGTGCCATTATCTCGGACCCTTGCGGCTACGGGCCAACCGACCACGTCCACCGGCTCCCCGGTTACCAGATCCGGTACGATCCCTTGGACAATCCAGCCACTCACCCATGCTTCGTTGCCGACGATACTGACGCAGTCGATGACGGCGTGAAAGCCAAACCCCTTGGAAAATCGATCGGTATATTCGCCCGACATGCTGCCATCGGCAGAGATGTTCGCCGTCAGAGAGAAATTCCCGTCGCATCCAGGATGCACGCCAAAGAATGACACACACACATCCGGGCCTCCCACGCTCACATGTTGAGCTACAGGACCCTTAGCCAATGCCTGGGTAGCCAGCACCATGGACAACAAGATTGTGAGAGCCGATGACATATTTGCCAAGCGCTTTCGAGTGATTTTAAACATACCATTTCTCCTTATTTTACATTGTGATTTTATTATCCCAGATAGTATTCGGTAACTCCCTACCCCCAAAGGTCCGCTGAAGAAGCCGGGAAATTAATTTTGCACGCTGTTCCCCTCATGACGTGAAAGGGTTTTTGGAATTGGATAGAATCAGTATAGCACCTCAGTAATAAATGTCAAATTAATGAAGTGTTTCACAACCCAAAATATCCGGTTGGGCGAAGTTGATCCACAAGTCAATTATGGTTGTCCGAAACGCGTTTTTGTCAACTACAGGCTCAAGATTTGAATGGCCAGCCGTTTGGACAACCGGAGCATGGCAGGGGAGCGCATGAACAAATGAGATGCGCGTGCGAGCTGATTCGGTCTTCCCTGTGGTGTTTGGTCTGTTTAGCCTTTAATATGCAGTAACTGGCGGCCGGGTAACCGCCAGTTTTTTTTCTCGCCAAAATTGCCGTATTGAATGCCTTTTCAGACGATTAGGGGCTGACTAAACCTAACTATTAGGCAGCCCCTTTTTGGAATGATTACGCCGGGATGATCGAAGAATAAGTCAATTGTCTCTTGCTCTCCAGCAGGATCTCGCCCTGCCGGATGACTAACCGGCGCTCCGGCTGCCGGCGGATAGCATCGGTAGGCGATTGAGCGTCGATCAAGATCAGGTTGGCGGGCAGACCTTCCCGGATGCCGTAATCCTGGATCCGCAGGGTCCGGGCGGCGTTGTAACGCGGCATATCGAAGGTCGCCTGGATCTGGGAAGGTGTGCTTAGCTGTGCGGCATGTGCGGCAAAATTAGCCACCTCCAGCATATCCAGCTTGCCAAATGGGTAAAACATATTCCGCACATCATCCTGGCCTAGGGCAACATTGACACCCGCTTCGACCAGGTCCCGCAGCCGCGGAATGCCACGGCGAAACGGGTGCGAATCATGACGGCCTTCCAGGTAGAGGTTGATGGGGATATTCCCGATGATGTTGAGGTCGGCTTTCTTCACCTTTTCGATCACCCGCTCGGCCAGAGTGTCATCCCACGAGCCCATGGCACAGCAATGCCCGGCCGAGACCCGTCCCTGGTATCCTTCATCGATAGTCTTTTCCGCCAGCAGCTCGAGCGAATGCCAGTAGGGGTCGTCGGTTTCATCCACATGCATATCGATATCGCGGTTATATTTCTTCGCGATTTCGAAGACAATCTCGATTTGCTTAGCGGCGTCATCCATGTCTTTTTCACTGTGAGGCATGCCGCCAACCACATCCGCGCCGCTTTCCAGTGCAGCCCACATGTATTCAATTGCTTCAGGGTTCCTTGCTAACCCCATTTGAGGAAAGGCTATGACCTGGACATCAAAATATCCTTTTACAGCCTCGCGCGCTGCTAAAACGCTCTCCAGCAACCGCAGCTTGCCGATATGGTCGATATCCACATGACTGCGCATCCACAGGGTGCCATTTGCTATCGCCTCCCGCGCCACTCGTATCGTGCGTCGAACAATATCCGGTGTATCGAGTTTCTGCTTGATTTCCGCATAAATATCGATTGCCTCGTCCAGTGTGCCACTCAGATTAGGGACCTGGTCTAAATATGCATTTTCCAGGTGGAAGTGGGAATCGATGAAAGGGGGAGAGGCCATTGCCCCACCCGCATCAATAGAACGTGCGCCGGGTGGGATCTCCCCTTCAGATATAACCGCGATTTTCCCGCCTCGAATGCCGATATTCACTGGATTTAATGTCTTATCGAGTATCGCATTGTGAATGGTGATATCCATCGATGACCTCGGCTGATCTGAAAATTTTTTGCTGCCGGGATAAGTGTAGTGGGTTTGACCAGCGGTGTCAAGCTGTCATGGCTGCGATGGTTTACCATAAAAGCGAATTCATAGAGCTGAAATGATCTGTGGCAGCATTTCCTTTGGGTTATAATAACGAAAATTATCAATTGAAAATTCGGGAGTTGTTATTGGACATCAAAATCCACAACACGAAGTTATACAAGGTGTTTGATTTGGAAAGGCTCAGTCCTGAGAATAGTGTTCCTTTCCAAATCGCAACAAAGGCTATTCGACCGTCAAGAATGGCTGTTGATAAAAATGGTGGCAAATTGACCCCACCATTTTTTAATTAAAACCGTAAGATGCTATAGAGGCTGTTATAGAGTGATTTGCTTTTCGGCCTTGCAGAAAGGAGGCGTGTTTCCCAAATTTGAGCTTTTATGCGACCTCTGACAGAATTGTAAATGAGCGATACGCCAATTGCAGCCATGACAATTTTGACCGATGGTTTGAAAAAAAACGTCTATCAAGGAGTGAAGGAGGCAGAATATGTTGTCAACGAAGATTTGGAAATTCGTGATCCCACTGGCAGTTTTACTGATGCTGTTAGCAGCCTGCGCCCCAAAGGCGACAGAAGCGCCGGCCGCGCAGGAAAAACCACCTGCCGAGCAGCCCACCGCGGAGACGAAACCGGAAGTTACCGCTCCGACAAAGGTGAACATCGGTTTCATCTATTGCGGGCCCTTGGATGAGCCTTGGTCGCAGGCGATGGTTCAGGCGGTCGAACGGGTCAAAGCGGATAATCCCCCCCAGGGCCTGGACATTACCTACAAGTATTTCGAGAATGTCAAGGTGGATGAGTTTGAAAAGTTCACCCGGAACGTGATCGATTCGGGCGAATACGACATCGTCTGGTTTCACGATGGCTGCGCTGGCGTTGATCCGATCGACAACATTCGCAAGGACTATCCTGACAGGATTTTCCCGGTCACCGCATCCAACTATGGACCGGTGGGCGGCAATACCTACTGGATTCAGCCCTACGCTCATGAGCCGGCCTACCTCGCTGGAGTGATTGCAGGCATGATGACCAAAACGAACAAGCTGGGTATGGTGTCTGCTTTTCCCTATGCCAGCGTGAATCACCTTCTGAACGCTTTCATGGAAGGCGCCAAGTCAGTGAATCCGGATGTGGAAATCAAGAACAGTTACATCGAATCATGGTGGGATCCGGTGAAAGCCAAAGAGACCGCTCTGGCTCAAATCGAAGCTGGAGCCGACCTGATATACTCCGAGCGCTACGGCGGTCATGAAGCGGCGCGCGATAAGGGCATCTATGCCTTTGGCTCCCAGGCGGATATCCATGACCTGGCGCCAGAGACGGTGATCACCAGCGCCCTGTTCTTCTGGGATCCTTCCGTGCGCAATATGATCGAGTTGTGGTATGACCATACGGTCAATGGCACGCCTTACAACGCCCCGGCAGACAAACCGGTGTCTTTCTTGATGAAAGATGGTGGTTCGGGCCTTGCACCGCTCTATGAGTTCGAGAATACGCTACCGAAAGAGGTGCTCGACAAGCTGGAGAGCGAGAAGCAAAAGATACTCGACGGCACCATTGTCGTTCCACTCAACCTAGAGCCCGTAGAATAAGAGCGGGTTTTTGAGCAACTATTAGGACTGTTTTCCCTCTCCTGAGGGTAAACAGTCCTAACCTTGAGTGATGCCCTTGTGTGTGAGCAAAATGAATGACGAAGAAGAGCAGCCAATCCTGATTGTCGAGCACCTGACTAAAAGTTACGGCTCGTTTATCGCCAACGATCGCATTTCTTTTGACGTTAAAAAAGGCCACATCCACTGTCTGTTGGGCGAAAACGGAGCAGGGAAATCAACCCTGGCTAAATGCATTTATGGCGCTTCTAGACCCGATTCAGGCAAAATCATTTTCAAAGGGCAGGAAGTCAGGTTCTCATCTCCCCGTGATGCCATCCGCATGGGAATTGGCATGGTCCACCAGCATTTTGTGCTGGCTGAGCCGATGAACGCGGTTGAGAATATCATCGTTGCCGAGGAGTCGACCGGGGCATTGCTCAATCTGCAAGAGGAGAAGAAGCGTATTCATGCCCTGTGCGATCGATATGGCATCACCCTGGATCTGGATACACCTGTCGGCCAGCTGTCGGTCGGTCAGCAACAGTGGATCGAGATACTGAAAGCCCTGTACGTCGGCGTTGACCTGCTGCTGCTGGACGAGCCCACCGCCGTGCTCACCCCACAGGAGGTGGAGACGCTTTTCTCGATTATTGGTAAGATGGCTG
>Ga0154774_1007_pt3 | contig 9443 bp, 11 predicted proteins | sample Rifle2008BG16ft_FD_105782 | JGI IMG/M metagenome (GOLD analysis project Ga0154774, IMG submission 105782) | Chloroflexi bacterium RBG_16_57_11
ATTAAAGCCGCTATGGCGATGGGGCTGCAAGAGGTCGTGCTGTTTGTCAAAGGCCCGGGGCCTGGGCGTGAGTCCGCCATTCGGGCGGTTCAAACGCTGGGTCTGCGTGTGACATTGATCGCCGACGTGACGCCGGTGCCGCATAATGGTTGCCGGCCTCCCAAGAAACGCCGCGTTTAGTTTTTTTACGTTTTCGCCTCCCTTGAGGTGCATCGCGTAAGGTGAAATTGAAGGAAGGATAAGGAAGTTATCGTATGTCTAAGTATCGTGGGCCAGTTTGTAAATTGTGCCGGCGAGAAGGCGAAAAATTGTTCTTGAAGGGCGAGCGTTGCTTTAGCCCGAAGTGTTCCTTCGAGCGGCGCGGTTATGCCCCCGGCCAGCATGGTAAGGGCGCCCAATTTCGTCGTCGCCGCGATTCAGATTATAATCGCCAGCTGCGCGCCAAGCAAAAAGCGCGCCGCAGCTATGGCATTCTGGAACGCCAGTTCCGTCGCTACTATCAAGTATCGCTCAGCCGACGCGGTCTCACCGGCTTGAATTTGCTCCAGATCCTGGAGTCTCGCCTGGATAATGTGATTTTCCGCCTCGGCTATGCCGATAGCCGCGCTCAGGCACGCTTGCTGGTGACTCACGGTCATTTCACCGTGAACGGTCGCCGCACTGATGTGCCCTCCATGCTGGTATCTCAGGGCGATGTCGTAGCCGTGCGTGAAGGTTCGCGGGGTCGCACCTTCTTCAAGGATCTTTCAGCCGTGGCTGAAGATCGCAACGTACCGCCCTGGCTAAGTCGGGAATTAAAGTCTCTCTCTGGCTCGGTGATCCGTTTGCCGGAGCGATCTGAAATCGACAGCAACCTGCAAGAGCAACTCATCGTCGAGTACTACTCGCGATAATAGCCCGGAGCAAATATTTGGCAAGGTTGGCGCGCTCATAGGGCGCGCCAGCGCGCCAGCCTGTAATTGACAGGGATGAGGTGAACCGTGATCGGTTTAAGTAATATGGTAACGCCGAAGATTGAGCGAGGGGCTGAAGCGCGCAATTACGGCAAGTTCATTATCAGCCCGCTGGAGCGCGGTTATGGCATCACGCTGGGGAATGCCATTCGCCGGGTGTTGCTATCCTCGCTGGAGGGAGCGGCGGTCTCATCCATCCGCATCGCCGACGTTCAGCACGAGTTCAGCGATATACCGGGTGTGCGCGAAGACGTCATCCGGTTGATGCTGCAAATCAAGCAGTTGCGGATGAAATTGTACGATGTGGATAACGCTCGCCTGCATCTCGAGGTACGTGGCAGCGGTGTGGTCACTGCGGGTGATATCATCACCCCGCCGGAAGTGGAGATCGTCAACCCAGACCTGTATCTGTTTACAGTAGATGACGATAATGCTCATCTCGAAATCGAACTGACCGTCGAGATCGGGCGGGGCTATTCCCCTGCAGATGATCGCATAGGTCGTCTGCCCATCGGCGAGCTTCCCGTGGATGCGATCTATAGCCCGGTGCGCCGGGTGAACTGGGATGTTGGTTATGCTCGCGTGGGTCAGAGCACCAACTACGACAAGTTGATCCTGGAGATCTGGACTGACGGGACGATGGGCCCGGAACAGGCCTTGAGCACCAGCGCCAAGCTGGTCATCGATCACCTGCGACACATTGCCGGTATCAGCGAAGAATCGCTGGCTGCAATCTCCTTGGAAGAAGAGCAAGGCAGTCGCCTGACCAGCGAGATGATCGAGACTCCCATCGAAAACCTGGATCTATCGGTGCGCGTTTTCAACTCACTGAAGCGCACAGGCATTACGACTGTCGGTGAGGTGCTGGAGCTGTTGGAAAAAGGCGATGAAGCGGTCATGTCCATCCGCAACTTCGGCGAAAAGAGCCTGGATGAACTGCGCCAGAAAATGCGCGAGAAGGGCTACCTCAAAGACGGAAGCGAGAAAGAAGCGGAGTAATTAAGTCATGCGACACAGAGTAGCTGGATACAAACTTAGCCGTGACAAGGATGAGCGAAGAGCTCTGCGGCGCATCCTGATCAAACAGTTATTCGAGCACGAGCGCATCCAAACGACGCGCGCCAAAGCCTATGCTGTGCGTGGTCAGGCAGAGCGCCTGATCACCCTGGCCAAACGCGGCAACGCCGCCGGAGATGCCCAAATGGTGCACGCTCGCCGTCTGGCTGCCGCTCGCTTGAGCGACGCAGATACGGTCAAAAAGCTGTTCGACGATCTCGCCAAGCGTTACGAGAACCGCCCGGGTGGGTATACCCGCGTGATCAAGCTCGGCCCGCGCCATGGCGATTCGGCTGATATGGTCATTTTGGAGCTGGTCGAAGATTAATGTCTGGCTGGCTGGTCTGCTAAAGCCAGCCATGGCTCAGCCAGCCATGGCTTTGCCAGCCATGGCTTTGCCAGCCATGGCAAGAAGCCAGAAATGGCTCACCAGACATGATGGCACGTTACCAGGTTATTCTCGCCTACGACGGCACTGAGTTCTTCGGTTTTCAACGCCAGGCGAGCGGTCCGAAAGAGCGGACAGTCCAGGCAGTAATCGAAACTGCTCTGCGGCAGTTGGGTTGGCAGGGGAAGGCTATCCTGGCCTCCGGGCGCACTGATACAGGCGTCCACGCGTCGGGCCAGGTGATCGCCTTCGATCTCGATTGGGCGCATGCGCCGGAAGCGTTGCGCTCGGCGATCAATGCTCACCTGCCGGAGGATGTCGCCGTGCAAACGGTGACACAAGCGGCCGATGACTTTCACCCTCGCTACGCTGCTCAGGCCCGGCGTTATCGCTACCGGCTGTATTGCCAGCCGGTGCGCCATCCCTTGCGAGAGCGCTACGCCTGGCGGGTATGGCCTCCGGTGGACTTCGATCGCCTGCGAGAAGCCTTGGTACACTTGCACGGAACGCATGATTTTGCTGCTTTTGGCACCCCGCCCCGGGCTGGCGGCAGCACCGTGCGCAGCGTGACCCGTGCAGAGTGGATCGCTGTCTCACCTGACGAGCTGGTCTTTGAGATCACTGCCAACGCTTTCCTCTTCAGGATGGTGCGCAGGCTGACCGGCTTTCAGGTTGCCATCGGGCAGGGTTCGCTCGAGCCGCAGGCGATACGGGAATGCCTTGAGAGTGGCTCAAGGGCGTTGGTGCAATACCTGGCGCCGCCGCAGGGCCTCACGCTGGTCGAAGTGATCTACCGTGATAACCTGGTGCGATAACCTTTAGAATAGTGAGTTCATGTCTAGATTTACGGTGCAGGCCGGTCATGCCTCGCCGGTATGTGGAGAAGATAAGCGTGGAGAAAACTTATATACCCAAAGCAGCCGAGATTACCCAGGATTGGTACCTGGTGGATGCAAGCGGCCAAAACCTGGGGCGCCTGGCGACACAGATTGCCAGTATCCTGTTGGGCAAGCACAAGCCGAATTTCACCCCTGGCATGGATACGGGCGATTACGTCGTTGTGGTGAACAGCGAAAAGGTGACGGTCACCGGGAAGAAGCTGCAGGAGAAATATTACTATCGTCACTCGATCTATCCGAGCGGCCTGACGGAGACCAGCCTGCGCGACCAGCTACAACGGCACCCCGACCGGGTCATCCGCAGCGCGGTGTGGGGCATGTTGCCGCACAATAAGTTGGGCCGCCAGTTGATCAAGAAACTAAAAGCGTACGGTGGCCCAGAGCATCCTCACGAAGCGCAAAAGCCGAAATTATTGGCGCTGGGCAAGGAGTAGAAACATGGCAGTTCAGTATTACGAAGGCATTGGTCGTCGCAAAGAAGCTACCGCCCGTGTGCGGGTGATGAGCGGCTCGGGCAGGTTCATTGTCAATGAGAAGCCGCTGGATAATTATTTCCCCCGCGTTGGGGATATGCAGGCTATTCTGGCCCCGCTGCAAAGCGCCGGCGAGAATCTTGAGAGCCTGGATGTCACCGTGGTGGTGAAGGGTGGCGGAGTCACCGGGCAAACCTCGGCCGTCCAGCTTGGCGTAGCCCGCGCCCTGGTTAAAATGAACCCCGACCTGCGCTCGACGATGCGCAAAGGCGGTTACTTGACCCGCGACGCGCGCATCAAAGAGCGCAAGAAACCTGGCCTCAAGCGCGCCCGCAAAGCCCCGACCTACACCAAGCGATAACCTCCTGATTGGGCTCAAAAGGCGGTCTGAGCGAAGCAGCGTGCTGAGCGGCAGTCGAAGCATGGCTGCGAAATCGAAGACTGCCATGCATCCTTCAGCGTGTAATAAACGGGTGCGTGTAGCTTAAAGGGAGAGTTACCAACCAACGATTATTTCAACGTAATGCAGATTGCGTGATGCGCCCAGGAACATCTTGCGCATCGCGCCAGACGCATTACGTTTTGTTTTAACCATGATGACTGAAACACACATCACCCTTCTCGGCTTAGGTCCGGGGGATCCAAACCTGCTCACCCGCCAGGCGTGGGACCTGCTCGAAAGCGCAACCGAGCTTTGGCTACGCACCCGGCAGCACCCCGTGGTAGAGCGCCTGCCGTCTCACCTCCAGGTGCACGCCTTCGATTCACTCTACGATAACGCAGAAACTTTTGAGCAGGTCTATGAGCAAATCATCCAACAGGTGCTGGAGCTCGGGCGCCGGCCGGGCGGCGTGATTTACGCCGTCCCCGGGCACCCCTTCGTTGCCGAAGCCACTGCGCCTGAGATCCTGCGGCGCGCCCGATCGCTGGGCATGTCGGTTCAGGTTATCGAGGGCTTGAGCTTCCTGGAGCCTATGTTCACCGCCTTGGAGCTAGACCCTTTCCCGCACATCGCCCTGGTTGACGCTCTTCAGCTCGCCCTCAGCCACGTTCCACCCTTCCCGCCCGGGGTCCCAGCCCTGGTGGCCCAGATCCATTCCACCGCGGTCGCCTCGGAGGTCAAGCTGAATCTGATGAGCCTGTATCCCGATGAGCATCCGGTCAGGCTGGTTCATGCCGCCGGGACGCCCCAACAGATTGTCGAAGATCTGGCGCTGTATGAGATCGACCGCAGCCCGCATACCGGCCTTCTGACCGCGCTGTACGTGCCGGCGCTTGCTCCACAAACCTCGTTTGAAGCCTTCCTGGAGGTGGTAGCGCACCTGCGAGCTCCGGAGGGTTGTCCCTGGGATCGTGAGCAAACCCACCGCAGCCTGCGCAGCGACCTTCTGGAAGAGACCTACGAAGCGCTGGCAGCGATAGATGCGGATGATGTGGATGGCGTGCGCGAAGAGCTGGGCGATTTGCTCCTGCTCATCCTGTTGCATACCCAGATCGCCTCAGATGACGGTGAGTTCACAATCACAGATGTGCTCAGCGGGGTGAATACCAAGATCGTCTATCGCCACCCGCACGTTTTTGGCGATTTCCAGGTAAAAGATGAGCAGCACTTACTGCAAAACTGGGAGCGCCTGAAAGCCCAGGAGCGCCTCGAGACCGGAAAAGCCGAGGCCAGCTTGCTGGATGGCGTCTCCCAGGCATTGCCCGCCCTGGCGCAGGCGGAAAAATATCAAAAGCGCGCCGCTCGTGTTGGCTTTGATTGGCCCGACGTACAGGGCGTGCTGGATAAGCTGGAAGAAGAGCTGCAAGAGGTGCATCAGGCTGTGGAGGGTGAAGAGCGCGCGGCTGAGATCGGGGATTTGCTTTTCGCCGTCGCCAACCTGGCGCGCTGGTACAAAGTCGAGCCGGAGAGCGCCCTGCGCGAGGCCAACCTCCGCTTTCGCCGGCGCTTCGCCTACATCGAGCAGGCCGCACGTGCTCAGGGGCGCGCTGTGTCTGATCTGACTTTAGATGAAATGGAAGCCCTGTGGCAGCAGGCGAAAAAGTCCTGACCGAGCTTACTTCTTTAGATGATAGGGGACGTCGATAATCACCCGCTGAAAACCCAGGTCCCGTCGGCGATATAGCAGGGCGGCTTTGAGCAGCCAAGTGGTCTGGTTGTGCAGCAGCCCGTGCCACCATTTCGCCGGCACGAATTCCGGCAGCACCACCGCAGCCAGGTGCCCGTCATTGTGCTTCTCGTCGGTCTCATCCAGAAAGTCAATTAGCGGTCCAACGACGGAGCGATAAGGCGACGGTCGCACAACCAGGGGGATATCAGGGAACCAGCGCTCCCACTCTCTCTTCACCCGCGGCGTCACCTCCGGATCGAGCTCGATGTACACCCCCGTCACCTCCCGCGAGATGCCGCGCGCAAAATCTACTGCATCGATAATCCCTCGGTGTACCCCGGAGATCGGGATGACGATCCGTGGAGCAGGGTACGGACGCAGCGAGGGCGGCAGGCCGTGCAGCGAGAGCTGCTCCCCGACCTCTCGGTAGTGCGCGCGGATTTTCAGGAACATGGTTACCAGTAATGGGATCACCAGGATCGTGATCCAGGCGCCTTGGCCGAATTTGCTGATCGCTACGACCATCAAGGTTACCCCGGTTGCCAATGCGCCCAGACCATTCGCCAGGGTTTTAATCTGCCAGTGAGCGCCGCGTTCGCGTATCCAGTGCACCACCATCCCACTTTGGGAAAGCGTGAAAGCCAGAAAGGCCCCTACAGCGAACAGCGGCACAAGCGCATGGGTATCGCCCTGGAACAAAATAATCAGGCCACCAGTCGCGACTGACAATACTACAATCCCGTTTGCGAATACCAGGCGATCTCCCAGGCCGGTGAACTGGCGAGGAAGGAAGCCGTCTCGAGCCAGGATTGCCGAGACGCGTGGAAAGTCAGCGAAGCTTGTATTGGCGGCAACGGATAGGATTAACAGCGTAGAAATCTGGATCAGGTAGTAAAACGGGCTGTTGTCAAGCAGCTGGCGGGCTAGCGCCGACAGGATCGTCTCTTCCGGGCCAGCGACTACCCCCAGGAACTGTGTCAATCCGATGCTGCCCAGGAAAAGGATTCCCATTAAGATAGCCATTACAATCAGGGTTCTTCCGGCATTATTGCTTTCAGGCTTTCGGAATGCTGGCACTCCGTTGCTGATGGCCTCAATCCCGGTCAGCGCGGTGCAGCCTGAAGAGAAAGCGTGAAGCACGATGAGCAATGCGAGCGGTTCCAGGGCCACCGGGGCTGTTTGAGGATAAGCTACCGGACCGTACACAAACAGTCGGAAAGTTCCGTAAACCAGCATCGGTATATAAGTAAATAAGAAAAGATACACCGGGATAGCCATCAGCGTGCCGGTTTCTTTCAGGCCGCGCAGGTTGATCAACGTGATCAGCAGCAGAATGAATAACGCGACTTCCACCCGGTAAGGCCATAATACAGGGAACGCCGACGCAATCGCCGCGACACCGGCCGTCAGGCTGACCGCCGCAGTGAGTATGTAATCAATGAGCAAGGCAGATGCAGCTACGAGCCCAGGCAGCGTTCCCAGGTTTGCGCGCGCGACGATATAGGAGCCGCCCCCTGAAGGATAGCCGTGAATGGTTTGATAGTATGAAATTGCCACGACGATAAGCAGGATGGTGATGGCGACGCCGATCGGCCAGGCCATCATGAGACCTGCAGTGCCCGCAACCACTAGGCCCAGGTAGATCTCCTGGTTGGCGTAAGCGATGGAAGACAGTGCATCGGGCGAGAACGCCGCCAGCGCACGGATTTTGTTCAGCCTCTTTTCTGCCAGTTCGTGGGTAGGGAGGGGACTGCCGATAATCAGGTGTTTTAGTTTGTTTAACATAAAGCAGCGCTGAGATTATACCTCAGCGTGTCAATAGCAAGCGAAGATTAAACGAATCTGTTAGGAGGCTATGCTGTGTTGCCGCCCTTTGACCTCCCGGCGACAAGCATCGCCCCGTACGCCAGGGTGAGCGCGGCGAAGACGCCGGTGGTGACCCAACCCGCGGGGTTGTACCAAATGGAAGACTGCTGTGTGATCGAAACGACCGCCGCTAGCAGGTTGCTCAACAGCAGGGCCATCACAACCCGCCGCTGGTGAGCCGCGCTAAGCTCATTGACCGCTTCGCGCAGGGCAAAAAGCAGGAAGCCGTAACCGAACAGCGCTGCACCGAACATGCGCGCAAAGGCCGCCAGGTGCCAGTAGGTCGTGCTGTCGATGCTCAGCTCGGGTACATCAAAGAAAGCCATCATCAACGGCCCGTATAAAGCAAAGGCGATTCCGAGAGCGATGAACAGGATGCCGTTGAATGTAATCAGAGGTGATAATTTCATTTTTTACCTTTCTATGCTGTTCCAACGAGCATAGATTGCAGTCGACAGGTATCTCCCGGCGCTGCGTTCAATCAGGGCCAGCTCTCCGGTTTCGATCACTCCAGATAGCCCCTTGGTCATATCCTGCAGGGCATAATAGGCTGAGAGCGCCGAGGCCCGGATCGCATACGCCGTCAGGATCACAAAGGAGGGTTTGGGGCTTAACAATGACCGGCAGTTCTGCAGCAGCTCGGGCAGCGATTCGAACAGCTCCCACACCTGGCCTTGCGGGCCGCGCCCGAATTTGGGTGGATCCAGCACGATCCCTTCGTACTGCGATCCGCGACGCACTTCCCGGCGCACGAACTTGAACGCATCATCCACCAGCCAGCGGATCGGGCGATCGCTCAGACCGCACAGCGCCTGGTTTTCGCGCGCCAGCAGCATCGATTTTTTAGATGCGTCCACATGGACCACCTGCGCCCCGGCTCGCGCCGCTGCCAGCGTCGCCAGCCCGGTATACCCAAACAGGTTGAGCACGCGCACCGGTGCCTGGCTCCGGTTGTCGTAGGCTCTTAATTTTTCCACCATCCAGTCCCATTGCGCCGCCTGCTCCGGGAACACGCCCATATGGCGCGAGCTGGCCGTGAAAGCCAGGAAGCTCAATCCCTTATAGCTCATTTTCCAGGGCGTCTTGACCGGGCGATGGAACTGCCACTGCCCGCCGCTTTCTTCCCCGGTGGGTTGGAAAGTGGCGTGGGCAGCCTTCCAACGCTCCTCGGGCAGCGTCCGTCGCCAGACAGCCTGGTGTTCGGGGCGCACAAAAGTATACGCGCCATAGCGTTCCAGCTTGGCGCCTTTGCCGCTGTCCAGTAGCTCGTAATCCTCCCAGTCTGGAGAGGTGAGCAGAGTCAGTTGAGGGTTGGACACTTTTTCAGGATCAGGCATAGACTCAGATAAGCAGATCGCTTTCGGCCGGTATTGCTCGTTCCATGCGTTGCAAGTTTTCTTCCTGTTCCGTGAATTTACCCGCCATCTGTTCGCCTTCCAGCATGACCGGCGCCCCAATGTCTTTGCCTGCCATCAGCCGCACCGCTTCGAAAACCGCGTTTTTGCTGAGGCTGACCAGACCTGAGCGCGTTTCTCCTTCAGCAGGTTACGAACCGTTTTCATCTCGTCTTCTCGTTGACCATTGTAGGGGCGGGTCTGGGCAACCCTCGACCTTCCAATCATCCACGCCCAGACCCTCCCCTACCCACGCATTCCGATGTAGGGGCGGGTCTGCACATACCTTGACCTTCCAATCCT